>OFGR01002474.1_pt1 | contig 12264 bp, 9 predicted proteins | sample 1521811 | NCBI WGS metagenome assembly OFGR01 (sample SAMEA3504098, study PRJEB24116) | mouse gut metagenome | biome: mouse gut; feature: mouse-associated habitat; material: faeces | place: Denmark | collected 2011
CCCCCCTCGAAAGAGGGGGGCGGGTAGGGCGTGCCTTGGCGGCTACGCCATGGTGACCCGTACGAGATTCGAACTCGTGTAGCCGCCGTGAAAGGGCGGTGTCTTAACCACTTGACCAACGGGCCTCAACAAAGGAGGGGAAAAGGAGCGTTTCCTTTTCCCCGCTCTTTTGGTAGCGGTAACTGGATTCGAACCGGTGACACTTCGGGTATGAACCGAATGCTCTAGCCAACTGAGCTATACCGCCATCTTTCGCTCACCTGTATATCATAAGTGAGCGAATATAATTATATCCGACGATTCACAATTTGTCAAGCCATATTCTGCATTTTATCGGAATTTTATTTCAGATTCGAAACAGCGTGCCTCACCGAGCCTGCCTCCCACATAAAATGTGTCCCCGTCCTCTGCGCAGACCAGTTCCAGATCGATCACCTGGCCGGCCCTCGCTTCCTTCTGGTAAAGGATTCCGAAACTTGCGATCTCCCGTTCGAGCAGGATCTCGAGCGGGACCAGATCACAGACGATGTTGGAGTAAATCGCATTGTTGACATGGAAGTTGTAATCAAGATCGCTGTATTTGACCTGGCGCAGATGCCTTTCCCCCGGCCCTTCCGGACGCCTGATCCGATACCCGGTGATGTATTCGCCATCGTTGGGGAACATCTCGATTCCATAGCGGTCAAACTTGGACGGACGCAGGATTTTATGTTCCTGCGGATCGACCAGCAGCCACGCGATACTTACTTCCACCAGCCGCTCCCCTGATATGGTGTCAAAATAGGTGTCGCGGATAAACTGCGCGCCTTTCGGTTTTTTCGGAACAGTGGTGAGCAGGAGCGGTTCGTCGAATCCAGGGCGGCGGTGAATGGTAATCAGCATCTTCGAAACGATGAATACCATCCCGTCCTCATACATCCTGTTGTATCCAATCCCGACCTCATGCAGGTGATAACTGCCCATCTGCTGGGCATGGCGCATGATATTCGCCAATGACATCCGTTTCGTGATGTCGCACTCCGGCTCGATCACCGTGATCTGTTTTGTAAATTCTCTGGGCAAACAACCCCGCCCCTTCTGAAATTTTTTGATGGAGCACAGATCAACCCCCGAGGCTGTTCCGCTCCATAAATTCCGTCCCGGACCATTGCAGGTCCAAAAAACTGCCTGCAACGGCTTCATCAAACCAGAAGCAATGCTCCGCCACCATCGTAACACGCACAGTAACCGCCTGTTCTTTCAGGTATTTCCTGTCAATCCAAACCCGGATGACATCCCGCATCTGGGGATACAATACCTGATTCAGATGAAACCGCTGTCCGTCAAACAGCAAAACCTGTCCGTTTGCATCCAGGACATGATAGGACACAAAAACCGGGTACCGCTTCCAGGAGCTTAACTCCTGTGTCCCTTTATTGCAGATTCCAATGTCGAATGCAGCCCGATCCGCGCCGCCTGTCTGGTTTCCGGCAAAATCCAGGCTGATCGCCATTTTGTCCAGATCCGGCTTTTGGCAGTACAGGTCAATGTGCGCCCTCAAGGCCGCTTCGCTATTCGCCGCCAACGCAAAGATAGATATTTCCCTCTGCTCTTCCTCCGGAGTTCGGTTTTCCTCAATGTTGTCTGCTCCCCCGGTCCAAACAAGGACATTAGAGAAACACTGTTTAAGTGTTTCTCTTAATGAGCGGGGAGACTGCTCATTAATGTGCATTTCGTCTTCGTAATAGGACCTCGGGTTCTTGGGCAAAAAAATTCCAAGCTCTTTTGCCTTCTCCCGTTTTTGAGGATATATATGGGAATAATAATCTTTGTTAGGCGCTGTATGGATCACCAGAACGCCATCTTCTGTCAGGATGTCCGCAATCTTCCGGAACAGTTTTTCCAGTATCGGCTGTTCGATGTGCTCAACCACATCGGCCATTACGATTTTATTCCACTGAAAATCCGCCCGGTTCAGCTCCATGATGTCTTTACAGACAAACTGCAAATTCTCCCGCTTTATCCCGTCATAATGATCATTTGCAATCCGGATGGCCTGCTGGGAGTAGTCCACCCCGCATACGCTGGCCCCTGACAGGTGCAGGCGATAGGACAGCTCCCCCCTTCCACAGCCCACATCCAAAATGTGATCTTCTGCCTGCGGGGCAACCAGAGCAAATACCGCATGAAGCCGCCAGTCCATCTGCCGCCCTCTGGACTCATTAAATACCTCATATCCGCCGCAATCGTGCAGATAATAATTTTTGCTGTAGAGGCTCCGGATTCCCAAATAATTCTTCTGGCCTTTTACATTTTCACGAATCTTGATGAAACAGTCGGTTTTCTGGTTTCCCCTCTCAAAAAATTTTGTTTTTGAGATGATATAGCGGTATTTATAGAGAAAAGAAGAGACCGCCTGCAAGGCTCCGGCATCAGACATGACGTTTTCAACCAGGATCGAACGGTACTGCGTGACAGCCTGCTCCAGCTGTTCAAACAGGGCATCATAATCTGGGCCTGCCGATAACCTTATTTTTCTGTCCTTCCATCTTCCCATCCTGTCCACATCCCCTGTCCTATCTGCCGGAATTTCATTTTATGCCTTTGAGAAAGGCGCTTTTTTCAGAAATCCCAGAACCCGTATCCACAACCATCCGGCATCCTCTGGCTATGCATACAGATTCCTGTAAAATCTTTGCCGCCAAACCGGCCTGTTATTTCTCAGCCGGAATGAGCTTTTCCTTCCCACCCATGTACATCCGCAGCGGCTGGGGAATATTCACCGAACCATCCTCATTGAGGTTATTCTCCAAAAAAGCAATCAGCATTCTAGGCGGTGCAACCACCGTATTGTTGAGGGTATGCGCGTAGTAGTTGCCACGCTCCCTGTTTTTGACACGGATGCCCAGCCGGCGTGCCTGTGCATCACCCAGGTTGGAGCAGCTCCCGACCTCGAAATATTTTTTCTGTCTGGGCGACCATGCCTCGACATCGATGCTCTTGACCTTCAGGTCCGCCAGATCACCGGAACAGCATTCGAGTGTCCGCACCGGAATATCAAGCGAACGGAAAAAATCCACCGTATTTTTCCAGAGATTGCAGAACCACTCCGCACTTTCCTCCGGCTTACAGACCACTACCATCTCCTGTTTTTCAAACTGGTGGATACGGTAGACGCCGCGCTCCTCGATCCCATGCGCACCCACCTCTTTGCGGAAACAGGGCGAATAGCTGGTCATTGTCTGCGGGAGCTGGCTCTCATCCAGGATCGTGTCAATAAATTTGCCGATCATCGAATGTTCGCTCGTACCGATCAGATAAAGGTCCTCCCCCTCGATCTTGTACATCATATTTTCCATCTCGGCAAAGCTCATCACACCGGTCACCACATTGCTCCGGATCATATAGGGAGGGATATAATAGGTGAAGCCGCGGTCGATCATGAAATCACGTGCATACGAAAGGATCGCCGAATGCAGGCGAGCAACATCCCCGCGCAGATAATAGAACCCGTTGCCGCTCGTCCTGCGCGCGCTGTCCAGGTCGATCCCGTTGAGACGTTCCATGATATCCACATGATAGGGCACCTCGAAAGCCGGAACAGCCGGATCCCCAAACTTCTCGACCTCAACATTTTCACTGTCGTCCTTCCCGAGCGGTACGGACGGGTCAATGATGTTCGGAATCACCAGCATACGCTCGCGGATTTCCCCTTCCAGACGGGCTTCCAGCTGCTCAAGCTCCATAAGCTCCTTTGCCATCTCCGCAACCTTTGCTTTTGCCTGCTCCGCTTCTTCCTTCTGCCCTTTTGCCATCAGCCCGCCGATCTGCTTGCTGATCGTGTTGCGCTGCCCGCGCAGATAATCCCCGCGGGTTTTGGCATCGCGGTATTGCTGGTCTTTCTCGATCACTTCGTCAACCAGCGGAAGTTTTTCGTCTTGGAATTTTTTTCTAATATTTTCCTTTACTGCCTCCGGGTTCGCACGTACAAATTTTATGTCCAACATGGTTTTGTCCTCCTCATGGTATGGTTTCTATTCTTTGGAAATAGATGCGACGATCTCTTTGAGGTCCGCCTCATCATAAAATTCAATAATCAGCCGCCCTTTGTTTTTCTCCCCCTCAATTTTGACCTTTCGGGAAAGGCTCTGGCTCAACGCAAGCTGCACCTCTGCAAAATAGCTGTTGTCCCAGGCCGTGGGCGGGGCTTTGGGCGGTTTTACCAGCTGCTTGCTTTTTTTGACAATCGCTTCGACCTGCCGCACTGACAACCCCTTCTTGATGATCTCGCGTGCGAGCACCCGGATCATCTCCTCATCCTCGAGCGAGAGCAATGCGCGGGCATGTCCTGCGGACAGCCTGCCGTCCACCACCATCTCCCGCACATCCTCAGGCAGATTCAACAGCCGCATCGCATTGGTAATCACCGGGCGGGATTTGCCCACCCGCTGTGCAACCTGCTCCTGTGTCAGCCCAAACCGGTCCATCAGCTCCCGGTAACCGGCAGCTTCCTCAATGGCATTGAGGTCTTCACGCTGCAAGTTTTCGATCAGCGCAAGTTCCATCGCCTGGGAGTCGGTCAACTCACGGATAACCACCGGCACCGACGAAAGCCCCGCCATCCGCGACGCTCTCCATCGGCGCTCCCCTGCCACCAGCTGATAGGAGCCATCCGGAAGCGGACGTACCACCAGCGGCTGCAACACCCCATATTCTTTGATCGAATCTGCCAGTTCGGACAGCGCTGTCGGATCGAACTGCTTTCGGGGCTGGTCCCGATTCGGCTCGATTTCAGTGATCGCCAGTGTCGAAATCTCCGCCTGGTCAGTACTGTTATCTACAAACAGGGCTTCCAATCCTTTTCCAAGTCCACCCTTTGCTTTTGCCAATCCTGTTCCCCCTTCTGAAAAATCTGTTTCTATCTCCCTATGGCTTTTCAAAAAATTCCGGGACTGATTCGCTGAAGAGAAAACCGAAAAAGGAGGACGGTTTCGACTCTTCGGGCAACTTCCAGTCTATCGTTTGTTTTTCTCTAAAAACTCCTGGGTCAACTGCTCATACGCTGCGCACCCCTTGGACGCCCGGTCATAGTACATCACCGGCTGTCCAAAGCTGGGAGCCTCCGAAAGACGCACGTTGCGCGGGATCACTGTCCGGTAAATCTTCTGGGGGAAGTATTTTTTCAGCTCCTCCACCACCTGGACGGTCAGGTTCAACCGGCTGTCATACATGGTGAGCAGGACACCCTCGATATCAACATTAGGGTTATAGAGCCGCTTGACCTGCCGGAGGGTTGCCATCAGTTGGGAAAGCCCTTCCAGTGCATAATATTCGCACTGAATCGGGATCAGGAGGGTATCGCATGCCGTAAAGGCATTGAGGGTGATAATCCCCAGGGAAGGCGGGCAGTCTATCAGGATAAAATCATAAACCGATTTCATCTCTATGAGCGCCTTTTTCATCTGCATTGCCCGATCCTGCATCTCCACCAGTTCGATCTCCGCGCCCGCCAGCTCAATATTGGAGGGCAACAGGTCCACATTCTCAAATTCGGTCTGCACGAGCATCTTTTCCGCCGGAGTATCTCCAACCAGCAGATCGTAGGTGGAAAACTCCAGACCACGCTTGTTGATCCCCAGCCCGGAGGTGGAGTTGCCCTGCGGATCAACATCCACCAGCAGCGTCCGGAACCCCTTTGCGCCGAGCGCAGCAGTCAGGTTGACAGCCGTCGTCGTCTTGCCGACGCCCCCCTTTTGATTCGCAATCGCAACTATCTTTCCCATAACTTCCTCCGTTAAACCAGCACTTCTGTCCTTCTCATCCGTTTTTTCTGTCCCCTCAAACAAGGCTTTCCTGCACTATGAAAACCGCACGATGTGCGGTTTTCAGGTCATTGTTGTATCTTTGCCCAACCTTCCCTATCGTCAACACGCAGAGCGCGCTTGACCGGCAGGATCAAAATCATTTTTTTGAGTATTTCAATTATAGCACAGCTTATCCTGTTTGTTAAGAGATTTTTTGAAAATCGCAGATGTTTCACATGAAACATTTCCCCGGAACGCCAAAAAACCTCCGGAAAGGAGGTTTTTTGACAGGGAAACGTGTATAAAATTTATTTACCAACCTGTATGCAGCGGGTGTGCTGTTTCACCGGCCGCATACAGGGATTGGTCACGCAGAATGCGAGCTTCGATAAGCGCTCTTCTTTGGAATCTTCACCAGATAGTGAATGTACTCTTCGTCTTCTTCCTTGCTGGTATCCACCTCGATCCCCGCAAGCCGCATAGTAGAAACCGCTTTGGTGATCGTGTTCATAAAAATTCGCAGGTCTTTTACAACAAACAGGCGGGTGGCGGGTTTGCTCGGCGGCTTCTCCGGTACTGCGGTGAGCAGCGACTCAATATAGCTCTCGCTTTCCCCCACATTCAGCCGCTCTGCAACAATGTACTGGATCGCCTCATTGACCAGCCGTTCATTTGGCAGGCGGAGCAGAGCGCGTGCATGACGCTCGGTCAGCCCATTGTCAAGCATCTTTTGCCGCAGGTCTTCTCCAAAGAAGAGCAGTCGGAGCTTATTGGCAACCGTTGACTGCGCCTTTCCCAGCTTTTTGGCGACCTCCTGCTGGCTCATACCGCTTGTCTGCATCAGGGTTTGGATTCCCTGCGCTTCCTCGAAATAGTTGAGGTCCTTTCGCTGAAGGTTCTCGATCAACGCGAAGACCGCAGATTTCTCATCATCCACCCGGTTTACGATCGCGGGAATCTGTTCCATGCCCAGCATCTTGCAGGCCATCAGCCGGCGTTCCCCGGCTATCAGCTGATAGCCGTTTTCCCATTCGCGAACTGTGACCGGCTGGAGCAGCCCATTCTGGGAGATACTGTCCGCAAGCTCCTGCAAAGCTCTTGGTTCAAACTGGCTGCGCGGCTGGTAAGGATTCGAAGAGATTTCCCGGATGTTGAGCAAAAGAACCCTGCTGATGGTTTTCTGTTTTGTAAACATCCCCATTTTTCCACGTCCTTTCCTCGACCTCCTTGACCTGTCACCATATTACCACGAATTATTCGGTTTGACCAGCTTTTTTCATCGCAGAAATCCCCATAAAATCCATAAATCCCGGATCAGATCAACGGGAATTTTGCTATTTTGGCATGGGGACGGGGATATTTTGTCAAAGTCTGCGATATTTTCTCAATCACAACGATTGTGCGGGCGCTTCCGTCCGGCAGAGAAAACTGCCGCACTCCGGCGATTTTCCCACCCATCTCCCGGACCGCCTTTTCAGACTCTATAAGCTCCTGTTCGATCTCGCCGCCTTTCAACGCTGCAAACCGGCCGCCAACGCGGACAAGCGGCAGGCAATATTCAGAAAGCTCCCGCAGATGCGCAACCGCCCGCGCAGTCGCGAGGTCATACTGTTCCCGATAGGCCGCACTTTTCCCTGCTTCCTCCGCTCGGATATGGACACAGTGGTTCTGCTGTCCCAAGGCGGCGGAAAGCTCCTTTAGAAAAAGAATCCGCTTATTCAGGCTGTCCAGAAGGGTCAGTTCCAGCTGCGGGCGGGCAATCTTCACCGGAACCGATGGAAACCCTGCCCCTGTCCCCACGTCAACCAGTCGTGCACCCTCTTCCAGTGAAACCGCATTGAGCAGCATCAAACTGTCCAGGAAATGCTTGACCACGATCTCTTCCGGCTTTGTAATGGCGGTCAGGTTGATCTTCTGGTTCCATTCAACCAGCATCTGCGCATAAAGGTTAAACGCTTCCAGTTGGGCCTGGCTGAGCGATAAACCGATCCCTCTGGCGTAACTGCTTAATTTTTCTGTGTCGATCATCTTGTTTCCTCCCGTCTATGTTGTTCCATCCAGATGAGAAGCACCGATATGTCCGCAGGGCTGACCCCACTGATCCGGGACGCCTGCCCAATATTTGTAGGGTGCAGCCTGTTCAGCTTTTCAATCGCTTCAAGCCTCAGCCCGCGGATTTCCCGGTAATCGAGTGCCTCCGGCAGCGCTTTCCCTTCCAGTTTCCGCATCTGTGCGACCTGAACAAGCTGTTTTTGTATGTAGCCTTCGTATGAAATGGTGATCTCAACCTGTTCCTGTACCTCCGGCGGCAGGTCAGGACGGGATAAGTCAAATGGTGCGAGGTCAAAATAACTGATCTGCGGCCTGCGCAGCAGCTCATAAAGCCGGATTCCTGACGTGATTGGAGCTGTTTCACGTGAAACAAGCAATGCATTCAGCCCTTCCCCTGGTGGGACTGTGGTCTTTTGCAGGCGTTGGATCTCCTGCTCAATCTGCTTCTGCTTTTCCTGACACCGGGTAAACCTCTCTTCACCGATCAGCCCGATTTCGTATCCGATTGGAGTCAGGCGCGCATCCGCATTGTCCTGCCGGAGCAACAGCCGGTATTCTGAACGGGAAGTCATCATCCGGTAGGGATCGTTGCACCCCTTGATAACCAGGTCATCAAGCAGCGTCCCGATGTAGGAACTGGCGCGGTCGAGAATCAAAGAGGGCTTTCCCTGTACCTGACGCGCCGCGTTGATCCCTGCAATCAGGCCCTGTGCGGCTGCTTCTTCATAACCCGAGGTGCCGTTGAACTGCCCCGCCCCGTACAACCCTTTCACCGAACGGAATTCCAGTGACGCCTTGAGACAGGTCGGATCAATGCAGTCATACTCGATCGCATAGGCGCTGCGCATGATTTCAAGCCGTTCAAATCCCTCGATGGTGCGATAAAATTTCGTCTGCACCTCTTCCGGGAGCGAGGAGGACATCCCCTGTAGATACATTTCGTTGGTGTCCAGGCCCATCGGTTCCACAAAAAGCTGATGCCGGGGTTTGTCCTGAAAACGGACCACCTTATCCTCGATACTTGGGCAGTAGCGCGGGCCGACCCCTTCGATCTGCCCGCCATAAAGCGGCGATCGGTCCAAATTGTCGCGGATCACCTGATGTGTGCGCTCATTGGTATAGGCCATGTAACAGCAAACCTGATTCTGCAAACCATCGGGATTCGTTTCGAACGAAAATGGAACGATCGGGTCATCTCCCTCCTGCTTTTCGAGCTTTGAAAAGTCGATCGACCGCCGGTCTACCCGCGCAGGGGTGCCGGTCTTGAACCGCCGCAGCTGAATCCCCAGCTTTTCCAGCGAATCCGAAAGCCGCCGCGCCGGATGCATTCCATCCGGTCCGCTCTCGGCAACATACTCCCCCACAAAAATTTTTCCTCTCAGGTAGGTTCCGGTCGCTAGGATCACCGCCTTTGCACCATAAACAGCACCCATTGCAGTTACAACTCCGGTGATCTTCCCATCCTCTGCCCGAAGTTCCACAATCTCCGCCTGCTTGAGTGACAATCCTTCCTGTGTTTCCACCGCCCGTTTCATATATGCGTGATATGCCCTGCGGTCGGTCTGTACCCGCAGGCTGTGCACCGCGGGACCTTTTCCACGGTTCAACATCCGGCTTTGCAGAAAGGTGGCATCCGCGGCTTTTCCCATTTCTCCGCCGAGTGCATCCACCTCCCGCACCAGATGCCCTTTTGCAGTCCCGCCGATCGAAGGATTACAGGGAAGGTTTGCAACTGCATCGAGCGAGATGGTGAACAGCACCGTCCTGGCGCCCAGCCGCGCCGACGCAAGGGCAGCCTCTATCCCCGCATGGCCTGCACCAACCACCGCGACCTCATAATCATCCGCATGATAATATTGCATCCTTTTTTCTCCTTTCACTTCCCAACACAAAACCGGGAAAAGACCTGCTGCACCACCTGTTCGGAGGCACGTTTTCCAGTAAGGGAAAGCAGCGCATCAATTGCCGCCTCGATGCAAACGCATACCGCATCATAAGATACCCCAGAGGAAAGCGCATCCACCGCCTGCCGCACCTCTTCGCAGGCATTCCGCACCTCGCCGCGCTGCCGTTCATTGGCCACTGTCGCTGCACCCGCATCAAAACTGCCAATCGAAAAAAGCTGTTCAATCTCCCTTTTGAGCAGTTCCAGATCGTCCGGCTGATCCGCAGAGATCACCAGCAGCCTTTCAAATCTCTGCTTGAGCGGTTCCAAATCCATCTTCCGGGGAAGGTCACGCTTGTTGACCAGAGCAATCACAGGAACTTCCTTACAGGCCTCCGCGATCAGCAGATCATCCGCATCAAGCGGTTCGGACCCGTCAAATACCGCAAGTACAAGCTGCGCTCGTGCAAGGCGGTCGTGCGCCATCTGCACCCCCTGCCGCTCGATCGGATCGTCGGTCGAACGGATACCAGCAGTATCCGAAAGATGGAGCATCAGGTCTCCGAGCTGCACCGTATCACTCACCACATCCCGGGTTGTCCCGGCAGAATTCGAAACGATACTCCGCTGAAATCCGGAAAGCAGATTCATCAGGGTCGACTTGCCGACATTGGGACGGCCAACAATCGCAGTGTCGATCCCTTCCCGGATCACCCGTCCAGTATCGTAGGTCGCGGATAGCTTCTCCAATGCTTCCACACAACCGCACAGTCCCGCTGCCAGCGCATCCTGGTCAACTTCTACAATTTCCTCTTCCGGATAGTCAATCCATGCCGCGAGATGCGCCGCATATCCGGTCAGTTCGCCGCATATCCGCTCTGCTTCCCGATACAATGCACCGTCCCGCGCCGTAAGTGCAGCACGCGCTGCCTGCCTTCCCCGCGCAGAAATCAGGTCGGCTACCGCTTCCGCCTGTGTAAGATCAAGCTTCCCGTTCAGGAACGCGCGCCGGGTAAACTCACCCGCCTGTGCAGGACGTGCGCCTTTCAAACAACAAGCGCGCAGAATCCTTTCGAGCAGATAGATTCCGCCATGCGCTGCAATCTCAACCACATCTTCCCCCGTATAACTGCGTGGTGCACGAAAAAGCGTCAGGACCGCCTCGTCGATCTCACCATCGCCATCAAAAACCCGCCCATAAGCGCAGGTGTACCCTTCCATTTCAGAAAGCTGTCTCCCATGTGAAAGCCGTACCATCCGTTTGGCTACCCGGATTGCCTCTGGGCCGGATAACCGAACCACCCCGATTCCTCCCACTCCATAAGGGGTGGCGATTGCCGCTATTGTATCATTCTCCATATATGTCCTCCATAGTTTCAGAATCCGACGATGCGAACATCTTTCATAAACACTGTCAGCCTCTCTGCGGAGGCAAAGCACAATATCCTCGACATTCCACATGAGGCATGAAATTTTTGCAAAGAAAAGGCAGAACAAAACTTGTCCTGGTCAGAAAAAAGAGGAAGTGTTTCACGTGAAACCCCTCCTCTTTTGTGTTACAGTTCTATTTTCCCATAGAGCGGCAGGTCAGCCCCTTCGCCCGATGTCCGGGTGCGCGATGTGGAGAGATTCTCCCGCACCGGTGCAGCCGATTTTTCCGACGGGTCAGGCTTGACAAACGATGGCGCCTCCTGTTCGATCTCTTTCAAATACTCCCGGTCTATACTGGTAGGCGTCGGCTTTATCGTTTCTTCGCGACGACTATCCCTCCGTCCGCGGTCGCTCCGGTCGCGTCTGCCGCTGTCCCTGTCCCTTGGAGGAAATTCCCGGCGTTCCCCCGAACGCAGTCCATCCCCTCTGCGGGGCGGCTTCCCACCGCGCGTTCCGCCTTTTGCGCCTCTTCTGCCCTGCTGGGGTCTGAGGTTGTCCGGCGTGATCACAACACGGCGGTTCGGCTCCTCTCCAATCGAGGTAGAGGAAACCCCTTCAATCTTTGAAACCGTTGCATGGATAATCCGCCGTTCATACGGGTTCATCGGTTCAAGGGTGGATGAACGTCCATAGCGGATCGCCGATGCAGACAGCTTCTGGGCCAGATGTTCGAGTGTCCGCTCCCGTTTTTCGCGATAGTTGCCCGAGTCGATGGTGACCCGCATATAATCGCCTTCCTCACGGTTAGCGACCAATCCGCAAAGATACTGGAGCGAATCGAGGGTTTCCCCTCTGCGCCCGATGATGACGCCCAGACCTTCCCCCGCAAGGCGAAGGATTACCCCGTTCTCAGTGCGTGCGACTGTGATTTCGGGATGAACGTTCATCTCCGCCAGAACCCCTTTCAGGTAGGACACGGCGGTTTTTGCCTTCCCTTCGACCTCATCCGCACCCACAAAGACAAGCGGCGCAGATTCCCGCTTTTTGGCCTCCTCGATGCGCTGGAGATAGGCCTCCAGCTCGTCCTTCTTGGGGAAGGCGATCCCGTAGATGCGCTGCAAGGTCTCCCGGTTGGAGTCCCCCCGCCAGTAGGCGGCGTTGCAGGCGGTGAGC
>OFGR01002475.1_pt1 | contig 12263 bp, 11 predicted proteins | sample 1521811 | NCBI WGS metagenome assembly OFGR01 (sample SAMEA3504098, study PRJEB24116) | mouse gut metagenome | biome: mouse gut; feature: mouse-associated habitat; material: faeces | place: Denmark | collected 2011
ATTTTTTTAAGGCCCCAGAAGAAGGAGCAGAAGCGGGTTCAGGCTATGATCTCAGAGATGGAAGTAGGGGATACGGTTCTCACGACAAGCGGCTTCTACGGTGTGCTCATCGATATCAGTGACAGTGATGTGATTGTTGAGTTTGGAAGTAACAGAAACTGTAGGATTCCGATGCAGAAGTCGTCTATCGCCCAGGTGGAGAAGGCAGCGGCAGAATAATTTTATGTTTTGGCAGAAAAGCGTATGGCAGGAGGAATTCTTGCCCTGCGTTTTTTTTGAGCTATTCTATTGTTATGTCAATGCATAGACGGTGTTTTTGAGGGAAATTTTATATCATAGTGGGTGTTTGTCAAAAATTTAGCATATCCTATTAGACAAGAATGGAAACTTATGGTAAAGTAATACTGAAAAAGAGCATGGAAATGGAGGAATATTATGCTTGATTTAGCGACATTTTTACAGAATGAACTGAAAAAGGATGTAAAGGATGCAGGCGACCGTGAGATTTATTATGCTCTGCTTGCATACACAAAGGAGAGATTGAAGGAGACGCCGGATATTACCGGAGATAAGAAGGTATATTATATTTCAGCAGAATTTTTAATCGGTAAATTGTTGTCCAACAATCTGATTAATCTTGGTATCTATGACGAAGCAGCGGAATTGTTGGAGAAAAACGGGAAGAAGCTGTCTGCCATTGAGGAGATGGAGCCAGAGCCATCTCTGGGAAACGGGGGCTTGGGCCGTCTTGCGGCATGCTTCCTGGATTCTATTGCGTCACTGGGACTTTGCGGAGATGGAATCGGTTTGAACTACCATATGGGGTTGTTCCGTCAGGTGTTTGAGGCCCATAAGCAGAAAGAGATGCCGAATCCATGGATTGAGCCTAAGTCCTGGCTTGAGGATACAGGGATTAGCTTCCAGGTGCCCTTTAAGGACTTCACGCTTAAGTCCAAGTTATATGACATTGATGTGGCAGGATATGAGAATGGAAAGAACAAGCTGCATCTGTTTGATGTGGAGGGTGTGGACGAGAGCATTATCTGGGATGGGATTTCCTTTGATAAGCAGGATATTGGAAGGAATCTGACTCTGTTTTTGTATCCGGACGACAGCGACAGGGCAGGGAATCTGCTTCGGATTTATCAGCAGTATTTCATGGTTTCCAATGGTGCACAGTTAATCTTGAAGGAGTGTGAGGATAAGGGATATGACCTTCGCAAGCTCCACGAGCATGTTGCAATCCAGATTAACGACACCCATCCGTCCATGGTCATTCCAGAATTAATCCGTCTTCTGGTGCAGAAGAATGTGGATTTCAATGAGGCAATCGAGATTGTACAGAAGACCTGTGCCTATACGAACCATACCATTTTGGCAGAGGCGCTTGAGAAGTGGCCTCTTGAATATCTGGAGCAGGTAGCACCACAGATTGTACCGATTATCAAGGATTTGGATATGCGTATGAAGGGCAGATACCAGGATTCCAGGGTTGCGATCATCGACGACCAGAACAGAGTACACATGGCGCACATGGACATCCACTTCGGATACAGTGTCAACGGCGTGGCGGCTCTGCATACGGAGATTTTGAAGAATTCAGAGTTAAAGCCCTTTTATGACATTTATCCTCAGAAGTTTAACAACAAGACCAACGGAATTACCTTCCGCAGATGGCTTCTGCACTGTAACAAGGAGCTGGTAAGCTGGCTGGATGAATATGTCCAAGGGGATTTCCGCAAGGATGCTGGCAAGCTTGAGTCACTGATGAACCAGCTTGACAATGACGCTGCCCTTGAGAAATTGCTTGCAGTTAAGCATACGAAGAAAACAGAGCTTTCAAAATATCTGAAGGAGACCCAGGGGTTAGAGCTGAATCCGGAATCTATCTTCGATATTCAGGTGAAGCGGCTCCATGAGTACAAGCGTCAGCAGATGAACGCCCTGTATGTAATCTATAAATATTTAGAGATTAAGGCGGGAAAGAAGCCCAAGACTCCGATTACCATGATTTTCGGGGCAAAGGCAGCGCCTGCCTACACCATCGCCAAGGATATTATCCATCTGATTCTGTGTCTGCAGGAGTTGACGGCTAATGATCCAGAGGTTGCGCCTTATCTTAAGGTTGTGATGGTGGAAAACTATAATGTAACTATGGCAGAGCATTTGATCCCTGCCTGTGATATTTCCGAGCAGATTTCTCTGGCTTCCAAGGAGGCGTCAGGAACCGGAAACATGAAGTTTATGTTAAACGGTGCGGTGACTCTTGGAACCGAGGATGGCGCTAACGTGGAGATTCACGAACTGGTGGGAGATGAGAATATCTACATCTTCGGTGAGTCCAGCGAAAAGGTTATTGAGCATTATGCCAAGAGCAGCTATCGGGCGGTGAACTATTATATCGAGGACGAGCAGATTCGCACGCTGGTGAACTTTATCATCAGTCCGGAGATGATGAAGATTGGAGACCCCTATCATCTTCTGCAGATTCATGCAGAGCTGATTTACAAGGATTGGTTCATGACGCTTCTGGATCTGAAGGACTATATTGCGGTGAAGGAGAGGGCATGCGAGGAGTACGAAGACCGGAAGGCATGGAGTAAGAAGATGCTGGTCAATATCGCCAAGGCTGGATACTTCTCATCAGACCGGACGATTGGAGATTATAATAATGATATCTGGCATTTAAAATAAGCCGGAAAAGTAAGAAATGGGATTGTCGGAATTTTAATGGTTTCCGGCAGTCCTTTTTTGGTAGAGATTTCCCAGGTATTTGGAATGTGGGGAGAAAAATCCGCATATGCTGACTGTAAAAGCAGATACGAAATGTGGGGCATGGGTGGATGAAAAAGCATACGTCAGTGCTGCTTTTATGCATATCCCTTGCTGTTGGCGGACTGTTGACGGCGGAAGGAGAGTACAACTCATCTTTTCACGGAGAAGGTGTGACGACTATGAAGCCAAGGGGGAAGGAGGGGGCTGGTCAGACAGAGGAGAATGGAAAAGGTTCTGATTTTGACCAGTCGAAGGATAATAGGAAAGGTTCTGGCTCTGATGGGACGGAGGAAGAAGAAAATAGTGCTGGCGTCAATCAGGCGGAAAATACAAGAGAGGAATCAGAAGAGACAAAGAAGGATTATATCAAGTGGGTGGAGTTTCATGTGACCTGCGAGGCCATGAAAAAGGCTTACCAGTATGACCTTGATACCTATGGAAAAGACCAGCATCTAAACTGGGTAGAGCTTCTGGCAATCCTTGGGGCAAAATACGGAGGTGATTTTTCCAGATACAAGGAGGAAGACTTAGACGACGTGGCAGAAGTTCTTATGAAAGGGGAGAAGACGCTAAAGGAGTTGACAGCGGGAATGGAGTATTATCCCTATTACCGAGAAGCATACGGGGCGGTACTTAATGGCATGGTCGGAGCCTATGAAGCGGCCGGCAGGAAAGTATACGGTCTGAAAGCATTTCATCCTATTGCAAAAGGATTTCCCTACAGAGACTATGATGACTTCGGAGTGTCCAGGACTTACGGCTATCGGAGGAACCACTTAGGTCATGATATGATGGGGCAGGTGGGAACGCCGGTTATTGCCGTGGAATCCGGCTATGTGGCAGAGCTTGGCTGGAACCAGTACGGGGGATGGAGGGTAGGAATTAACAGCTTTGACGGGCAGCGCTATTATTACTATGCACATCTTAGACAGGATAGGCCCTATGCAGAGGGACTGGAGAAAGGGGATGTGGTGCAGGCGGGCGATGTGATCGGATATATTGGACGGACGGGTTACAGCAAGGAAGAAAATGTAAACAATATCGACGAATACCATCTGCATTTCGGACTCCAGTTGATTTTTGATGAATCCCAGAGGGATGGGAACAACGAGATATGGGTGAGCTTATATGAACTGGTAAGATTTTTATATCAGCATCAGTCGGAGGTTAAGCGTGACGATAGCACCAAGGAGTGGATGCGGGTGGAGGAGATCAAGGATCCGTCGGCCCTCCAATATGAAAAGGAGAACAAGGACAGGAGAAAAAATAATCAGGGATAAGGCTTGCCTTATCCCTGAAACATATTCTCTACATAATTCTGCATTTCTCTGCGGCTTTTCATCTGGCGGGAGCCGTCCACGATTCGCTGCTGTTCCTCAGGAGAGAGGGAAGCGAACTGAGTCAATACATCTGTGTGCTGCGCCAGCGACATGGTAAAGCCGATTGGAAATTCATCCTGGAACGTCATTGTATCACCCCAATCTTTAGTATGGACTGATTGGGGTGAAATCATACCAGAGACATACTTAATATTTTTCAGAATAGCTGTCTATCACAGAATGTATGACGGAACGGCGTTTTGGCGAAAGGCTCTGATACTTTTCAATCAGTTTTGCTTCATCCTGGTTCAAGGATAATTTGATGGTTGGCTCTATCTTGTGAGGGAGTTCTGTGTAACCAACCACATAATCAATGGAGGTTTCAAAAAAATCTGCAATATTCTTTAGTGTGTCGATATCTGGTGAAGTTATGTCATTTTCGTACTTATATACAGACTGCTGGCTGATGTGTAGTATATCAGCTAGTTTTTGCTGGCTTAATCCTTTTTGGTTTCGTAATAATTTCAGGTTTTTCATGATATCACGCCCTTTCAAGGTTATTTTAACAATAGTTTGTGTATAAAAATAAATCTTTAAAGGTGTTGACAAATAAACTTTATAAGATTATAATCTTATACGATAAGCCAAGCAGTAAGGAGAATGAGTGTGGAAAAATACGTAAAGATAGGAGTCGCAGCAGCGGCGATCGCGGCAATCGCCATAGTGAGTGTTATTTTTTTTGCGGGAACTCCAAAGAATGAGGAAAAGGCCGAGATTCAAGAGTTGAATCTTGACGAGGAGGTTAAGAAAGAAAAGGTCGAAATTCCGGTGGATTTTGATGAGCTAAAGGCTGTCAATAGTGATGTCTATGCCTATATTCAGATTCCGGGGACCAAGGTTGATTATCCCATCCTGCAGAGTGCGGATGGCAGTGTTGATTATCTCAACACTACCCTGGAGAGAACGGAAGGGCTTCCGGGCTCTATTTACACGGAGAGTCTTAACAGCCGTGATTTCCATGAAAACAATACCATTATCTATGGGCATGATATGAACGATGGGACCATGTTTGGAAGCCTTCATGATTATGACGACGAGGCTTTTTTCAGAGAGCATACAGAGATTAATATTTATCTGCCGGATGAGGCGATTAAATACCACGTGTATGCGGCAGTCGTGTTTGACGACCGTTACATACCTAAGAGTTATAATTTCGATACGCTGGCAGAGAGAAGCCGGTTTATCGAAGATATCAGGAATTTCGGGCAGCAGCCGGCGTATTTTAATGAGGAATTCGCACCTACAGATAAGAATTCTATGATTACCCTGTCTACCTGTATCGGTGACCAGCCGTCCAACCGGTGGCTGATTATAGGAGTGCGGGATGATGAAGAATCATAGGAAAATTTATATTTGGGGGATGCTTCTGGCAGGGGTTCTTCTCCTGTCAGGAACCTTTATGTATGTCTTAAGCCAATCAGGCGCCCTTCTTAAACGGGATATGGCTGTGGAGGGCAAGGCGAGGCCGCTTCAATTTGAGGGAGAGCATTATGTATATAACGAGGATTTGATTAATATCCTCTGTCTGGGAATCGACCACGACCATGCCTTGAACCAGGACGTGCTTCCAGGAGAGAGGGGGCAGTCTGACGCTATTTTTCTGATTAGTTTGAATTCAAAGACCAGGGAGATGAAGATTTTAAATATTCCCCGTGATTTGATGATGCCTGTGGATATCTATGACGCAGAAGGAAATTATTTTAATACCAGAACCATGCAGATTACCTTGCAGTATGCCTATGGAATCGACGAGGAGGATAGCTGTAAGAAAACGGCCCAGGATGTGTCCGCGCTTCTGCTGAATATTCCCATCCACAGGTACTGCGCCATTAATTTTAATGCCATTCCCGCCCTAAACGACGCTGTGGGAGGGGTTACGGTTCAGATGGATTCAGAGTATGTGGACCCTGAGCTTGCAAAGCACAGTCCTATGTTTGTGCCAGGAAATACGGTGCATCTTACAGGCGGACACAGTTTTAATTATCTCCATGTACGGGATATTCATACATATGCGAGCTGTGAGGAAAGGGTAGAGAGGCAGAAAGCATATATCAAGGGATATATCGGGGCTTTAAAAGAAACGATCAAGACTGACCCTAAGCTGTTGTTTGAGCTTTACTCTATCATGAATGAGAATATGACGACGGATATTGGGAAAATGGAATTGCCGTCTTTTTATTTTTATATAGATAAAATGGATTTTGAAGATATGGTTGTCCAGATTGAGGGAGAACGAGTGATGGGTGAGCTTCATGAAGAATTCTACCCAGATGAGGATGCGCTAAAGCGCTTAACGGTAGAGATGTTCTATAAGCCCCGTTAGAGCAGGAATTTGGATATTAAAGCCTTTATGGGTTTTAATATAGAATAAACAAAAGAAAGGAGGGATATCCGATGGTTAAATTAGGAAAAAAGATAGTTTCTCTTGCACTTGTATTGGGATTGACTCTGAGCATGGGCATGGTAAGCTTTGCTTCTGGCAGTGCGTCTGCTCCGGTATATAAGAGCCCTGCGGTTACAAGTGATGGTACTGTAACAAGCAATTCTACAGAAGTTAAAATTACAGCATATGACCCAGCGTATTACTCTGTGGCAGATGCGAAGCTTAGAACAACAGCAGGACTGAGAAAGATTTTGGGAAGTTACTATAGAGAAGGAATGAACCTTCAACTGTTACACGTAACAGAGGTAGTACCAACCAGAGAAGTGTCAAAGGCGAATCCTCTTACAGTTGGTTTCACTGTACCGAAGGTTTCAGCAGGCGATACGATTTTCGTACTTCACTGCTATGCACCATCATATACAAATTGGGAAGTAATTACTCCGGATGCAGTAGGAGATGAGTTCGTATCAGCAACATTTACAAACTTATCACCAGTTGCATTTGTGAAGGCGACCAGACCCCAGGCATCAGGAAATGATACTGGATTGTCACCAAAAACAGGGATGTAAGCGAAGGATGTTCTGAGGAAGAATCTTCCATGGCAGGCTTAGGCAGGCTATGGAAGATTTTTTGATGTTTGGCCGCAAAAATATTATACAGGAAATCATTTCCACAGGCAGGAAAAACCGTGAAATCTACAGGAATTGACAGGGAATAGGCAATTTGACGAACTAAAGTCTTGAAACCTGTACTAAAATAGGATATCATAGAGGATAAAGTTTGGGGCGGCCGGTATGGGCTTATAATGCAGGAATACCAGTGTGCCATTGCAGGAAGGATGAGGATTATGAATCTGAATATTGGAGTAATTAAGGGAGACGGAATTGGGCCGGAGATTGTGACAGAGGCTATGAAGGTGCTTGACCAGGTTGGAAAGACCTATGGACATACCTGTGACTATACACAGCTTCTCATGGGAGGGGCCTCCATTGATGTACACGGCGTTCCGTTGACAGACGAGACGGTTGCGGCCGCCAAAAGCTGCGACGCAGTATTGATGGGCTCCATCGGAGGAGATGCGAAGACGTCTCCCTGGTATCAGTTAGAGCCATCCAAGAGACCGGAGGCAGGACTGCTTCGGATACGCAAGGAGTTGAATCTTTTTGCAAATTTAAGACCAGCGGTTCTTTATGATGAGCTTAAGGGAGCATGCCCATTAAAAGAGGAGATTACTAAGGGCGGTTTCGACATGATGATTATGCGTGAGCTGACAGGCGGTCTGTACTTTGGAGAGAGAAGGACCGTGGAGGAGAACGGCGTCATGACGGCATACGACTCTCTTACATATAATGAGGAGGAGATTCGCAGGATTGCGAAGCGTGGATTTGATATTGCCATGAAGCGCAGGAAAAAAGTAACCAGCGTGGACAAGGCCAATGTGTTAGATTCCTCCAGGTTGTGGAGAAAGGTTGTGGAGGAGGTGGCGAAAGAGTATCCCAAGGTTACGTTAGAGCATATGCTTGTGGATAACTGCGCCATGCAGTTGGTAAAGGACCCGAAGCAGTTTGATGTGATTCTGACAGAGAATATGTTTGGAGATATCCTGTCTGACGAGGCCAGTATGGTGACAGGCTCCATCGGTATGTTGGCAAGCGCAAGCTTAAATGAGACGAAGTTTGGGTTATATGAGCCAAGCGGCGGCTCTGCACCGGATATTGCTGGCAAGGGAATTGCCAATCCTATTGCCACAATTCTGTCTGCGGCGATGATGCTTCGGTTTAGCTTTGATTTGGACAAAGAGGCGGACTCCATCGAGCAGGCGGTTTCCAGGGTTCTTAAGGAGGGATACCGGACGATTGACATTATGTCCGAGGGAAAACAGCAGGTGGACACAGAGAAGATGGGCAATCTGATAGCCGGATATATTAAGTAGACCATAGGAAGCAGGTAAAATAAAATTTAGAATAGGGTAAGAAATGTTATGGTATTACCAGGAGGGAAAATCATATGAGAAGCGATACAGTCACAAAAGGAAAGCAACAGGCGCCCCACAGGTCCTTGTTTAACGCACTGGGGCTTACGCCGGAGGAGATGGAGCGCCCATTGGTGGGAATCGTCAGCTCTTACAACGAGATTGTTCCAGGACACATGAACCTGGATAAGATTGTAAATGCAGTAAAGCAGGGAGTCGCCATGGCAGGGGGAACGCCTGTGGTATTTCCTGCAATCGCAGTATGCGATGGAATTGCCATGGGTCATCTGGGTATGAAATATTCACTCGTAACCAGGGATTTGATTGCAGATTCCACGGAAGCTATGGCCATTGCTCATCAGTTTGACGCGCTGGTCATGGTGCCAAATTGTGATAAGAATGTGCCGGGGCTTTTGATGGCGGCGGCAAGAATTAATGTGCCCACCATCTTTGTCAGCGGCGGTCCTATGCTCGCAGGCCATGTGAAGGGCAAGAAGACCAGCCTTTCCAGCATGTTTGAGGCGGTGGGATCCTATGCGGCGGGAACCATGACAGAGGAAGATGTAACCGAATTTGAAAATAAAGTATGTCCTACCTGCGGTTCCTGTTCTGGTATGTATACGGCAAACAGTATGAATTGTCTGACAGAAGTATTAGGAATGGGATTAAAGGGAAATGGCACGATCCCTGCTGTTTATTCTGAGAGGATTCAACTGGCAAAACATGCAGGAATGCAAGTGATGGAGATGTTAAAAAGAAATATCAGACCCAGAGATATCATGACCAAAGAGGCATTTGAAAATGCATTGACTATGGATATGGCACTTGGTTGTTCTACAAATAGTATGCTGCATCTTCCTGCAATCGCACATGAAGCAGGAGTGGAATTAAATGTGGATATCGCGAATGAAATTAGTGCAAAAACGCCAAATCTTTGCCATTTAGCACCGGCTGGACACACTTATATAGAAGAGCTAAATGAGGCTGGCGGCATCTATGCTGTTATGCATGAAATCAGCAAAAAAGGTTTACTCCATTTGGATTGCATCACAGTAACAGGAAAAACAGTAGGAGAAAATATTAAAGACTGTGTAAATAAAAATCCAGAAGTGATTCGCCCAATAGAAAATCCCTATAGTCAAACAGGCGGAATCGCGATACTGAGAGGAAATCTAGCTCCAAATTCAGCCGTTGTAAAGCGTTCTGCGGTGGCAGAAGAGATGATGGTACATGAAGGACCAGCTCGTGTATTTGACTGCGAAGAAGATGCAATTAAAGCGATTAAAGGTGGAGAGATTAAAGCAGGAGATGTTGTGGTCATCCGTTATGAAGGACCAAAAGGAGGACCGGGCATGAGAGAAATGTTAAATCCTACCTCTGCAATAGCAGGAATGGGGTTAGGATCTAGCGTTGCTCTAATTACAGATGGCAGATTTTCTGGCGCTTCTAGAGGGGCTTCTATCGGTCATGTTTGTCCAGAAGCAGCAGTGGGAGGAGCAATCGCCCTTGTAAAAGAAGGAGACATCATAAAGATCAATATTCCAGAAAATCAATTACAGTTAATGGTATCAGACGAAGAACTGGCAGAAAGAAAAAAGAATTGGAAAGCCAAAAAACCAGAAATTACAACAGGTTATCTTGCCAGATATGCTTCTTTAGTGACTTCAGCAGAACGAGGAGCTATTTTAGAAGTTCCTAGAAATAACGAAACAGATATATCTGACAGAGCAGAGTAAATATCCTCATAAAAGAAAGTAGATGATTCTGGCTCAGTAAATTTTGACTACTTTGATTAGGAAAGAGAAAAAATAATAGTAAAGAAAATGCGAGAGAAAGGTAAGAGAGATTATGCAGTTAAATGGTTCAGAAATTGTAATAGAGTGTTTAAAAGAACATGGAGTAGATACTGTATTTGGATATCCAGGTGGATCAATTTTAAACATTTATGATGCTTTATATAAACATTCCGATGAGATCACCCATATATTGACCTCTCATGAACAGGGGGCAGCACATGCAGCAGATGGATATGCCAGAGCAACAGGAAAAGTAGGAGTTTGCATGGCAACTTCTGGACCGGGAGCTACTAATTTAGTGACCGGAATAGCAACTGCATATATGGATTCCAGCCCTATTGTTGCGATAACAGCGAATGTAGCAGTGCCAATGCTAGGAAAAGATAGCTTTCAGGAGATTGATATCACAGGTGTGACTATGCCAATCACAAAACATAATTTTATTGTGAAACGGATAGAAGATTTGGCAGATACTTTAAGACAGGCTTTTTATATCGCAAAATCTGGAAGACCCGGACCCGTCCTAGTCGATATCACCAAAGATGTAACAGCTGCAGTCTGCGAATATGAAAAGAAAGAGCCTATTCCTGTGATTCGCACAACAGATATCAGAGAAGAAGATATACAAAAAGCGATTGAATTGATCAATCATGCTCAAAAACCTTATGTATTTATCGGTGGTGGAGCAGTTCTTTCAGAAGCTTTTGATGAAATACAGGAATTTGTCCATAAAATAAATGCTCCTGTCTGTGATACATTAATGGGAAAAGGCGCATTTAATGGAAATGATCCATTATATACAGGAATGTTGGGAATGCATGGCACAAAAACCTCTAATTATGGTGTGACAGAATGTGATTTATTAGTCGTATTAGGTGCACGTTTTAGCGACCGTGTGACAGGAAATGCTTCTAAATTTGCACAAAATACAAAGATTTTGCATATTGATATAGATCCAGCAGAAATTAACAAAAATATCCGTTCTTATTCTAATGTGATAGGAGATATTAAGGTCATTTTAAATAAAATAAATTCTAACATAAAAGAGAAGAAACATGAAGAGTGGGTAAAACATATTATGCAATATAAAGAAAAATATCCCATGCACTATTCACAGGATAGCTTAACAGGACCTTATATCATAGAAAAAATTTATGAACTCACAAAGGGAGATGCCATTATTACAACAGAAGTAGGACAGCATCAGATGTGGGCAGCTCAGTATTATAAATATAAAGCTCCCAGAACATTTCTTTCTTCTGGTGGATTAGGCACAATGGGATTCGGATTAGGAGCTTGTATTGGAGCAAAAGTAGGAAGAAAAGATAAGACTGTAATCAATATCGCAGGAGATGGCTGTTTTAGAATGAATATGAACGAAATAGCGACTGCTGCCAGATATAATATTCCGATCATACAAGTAATCGTGAATAATCATGTTTTAGGAATGGTAAGACAATGGCAGACCTTGTTTTATGGAAAACGCTATTCTAATACGATTTTAAATGATACAGTAGATTTTGTAAAATTATCAGAAGCTATGGGAGCAAAGGCATATAGAGTGACCAAAAAAGAGGAATTAGAAACCGTGTTAAAAGAGGCGCTTGATTTAAAAATGCCAGTAGTATTAGACTGTCAAATAGATTGTGACGATAAAGTATGGCCTATGGTAGCCCCCGGCGCTCCGATACAAGAGGCATTTAGTGAAGAGGATATCACAAACTAAAAAGGATTATGGATTGCCAGTTTATAAAAAAGAGTTTTATTTTTGTAAATAGTAAGTTGAGTATATTTTTTATGGAAAAAAATCATAGAAAAAGAATGTGATAAATATATTAGACTTGAGAATAGAAGTTGCTATTCAGGGGAGAGAGGTTGACTAAGGGTTCGCACAGGCAAACACCTATTCCAACGAAGCCGCGCTCCCGCTCCGTTCCAGACGTAGTGGTACTAAATTC
>OFGR01002476.1_pt1 | contig 12260 bp, 14 predicted proteins | sample 1521811 | NCBI WGS metagenome assembly OFGR01 (sample SAMEA3504098, study PRJEB24116) | mouse gut metagenome | biome: mouse gut; feature: mouse-associated habitat; material: faeces | place: Denmark | collected 2011
CCGTACCTTTCACCGTAACTATATTGTAGGAGGTCAATAATGTACGTGTGTAGTCGAGGGAGGGGGTTAAAATTTTCTAACTATAAGTTAAAATATATTGACTCATCTGATTCGGTATGCTATACTTAAACTTGCAAGGAGGAATCATATATGAACACATTACCGATTAATACTATCATCAATGGTGAGTGCATAGCTGAAATGCAGAAATTGCCTGATTCATGTATTGATTTAATTATAGCTGATCCGCCATATAACATTTCAAAAGGCGGGGAATGGAAATGGGATAACAGCGTTGAACTCAAAGGCATGGGCGGCGATTGGAATAAAGTTATGCAAGAATGGGATGACTTTACTCTGGAATCCTATATGACATTTACTAAATCATGGCTTTCCGAAGCACAAAGGATATTAAAACCTACTGGCTCCATGTGGATATTTGGCACATATCATAATATTGGCGTTATCAATGTTATGTGTCAAATGCTCGGAATTGAAATCATCAACGAGGTTATATGGTATAAAAAAAATGCGTTTCCTAATTTGGCAGGAAGGCGATTGACTGCAAGTCACGAAACAATTCTTTGGTGTAACAAAGGTGGCAAGAAAAGAGAGTATTACTTTGATTACGAATATTCAAAAAGCGGCGACTTTTCTTATGATGGCTTAAAAGCACCCGGAAAGCAGATGCGAACTGTCTGGGATATATCTAATAACAAGGAAAAATGTGAACTGGAATATGGTAAACATCCCACACAAAAGCCTATTAGAATACTAAAACGCATGATTAAGTTGGCTTCAAGAGAGGGCGATATTATGCTCACTCCATTTTCGGGTTCCGGGAGTGAATGTGTTGCGGCAAAAATAATGGGAAGAAAATATATCGGTATTGAGCTTGATAACTCATACTGCGAAATTGCAATAAATCGTTTAGCACATGTTGATGAAACTGAGGAGCAGTTTGGTCAACTGCATCTTGAACTATTTGAAAGTGCGGTGGCCAAATGAGGAACTTGATTCTAAATGAAAAGGCGCTACGAAAGAAAATGATAGATATGGATATAAAAACTATAAATGAATTAGCAACGAAAGCAGGAGTATCGAAACCAACAATATACGAATATATAAATGGAAAGTCACCACTTTCAGCACCATTTGTCCGTTTATGCGATTTCTTAAATATTGAACCCTATGAGGTTTTGATAGAAGTTGACGAAACACTTGCGGAGGGAGAAAATGTTTAGGCCGGTTATCAAGTGGAGCGGCAGTAAGCGAAGCCAATCTGCGAAAATTAAAGAGTTTGTTCCCGAAAAATTTGACAAGTACTATGAACCATTTATTGGTGGTGGTTCTATGTTGTATACCATTAACCCAGTTAATGCTGTTTGTGGCGATATTTGCACATCATTGATTGACTTGTGGAACGAAATTAAGAGTAATCCTATTGAACTATCTGAAGCATATAGGATTCGCTGGACAAGATTGCAAGTAGAAGGCTATCAGGCGTACTATGCTATCAGAGATGACTTCAATAAAAACCGTTCTCCGCAGGATTTATTGTTTCTGTCCAGAACTTGTGTAAACGGTTTGATTCGCTTTAATGCAAACGGAGATTTCAATAATTCCCTGCATCATACTCGACATGGAATATCCCCAGATAGTTTAGAAAAGATCATCCTTGATTGGTCCAAACACATTCAGGGTTCGGAGTTTATTGCCGATGACTATACTGTAACAACAGAAACTGCGAAAACGGGCGATCTAATATATTTAGACCCTCCGTACTTTCATACGAAGGGTCGATACTATGGCACGATTGATTTTGATGCTTTCCTCTCATATCTTGAAAAATTAAACAGCAAAGGGATTAAGTACATTCTCTCCTTTGATGGCATTAGAGGTGAGAATGACTTTACCGTTGAACTGCCCAAAGAACTATATAAGCGTCATGAGTTTATACCATCTGGTAATTCAAGCTTCAAAAAGGTTATGGATAAAGAGAGTGTTCAGGTTTTAGAATCGCTTTATCTTAATTGGTAGTTTAGAATACTGTAATATCACCGAATCCGCTTTTTTCAATCCTTCTGCAAATAAAATCTTTGAGAATTTCAGCTTTTGGGGTAGAAGTTTCAATTCCCCAGCCACAGTCAACCGGCTCCATGAGGAATAGCACATCACAGTTACTGTTTCTGAAAACAATATCATTTGCCTGCGCATAACCCCGAAGGTAGGCTGCGGCGGAAATCGTTTCAAAAGAGCGGAAGTCAACCATACACTCTGAGCGTGTCCATTCTCCAACACGAGGGTGGATCAACCGCTCCACACTGGGAGTGTACTTCATAAGATTATAAATGTAGTTTATTAGGCATTCTCCAACATTATATTCCAAGTCGGATGAGCGTTCCTTGGACTCAATAGAAAGTAAGGTAGGGCGGTCAAACACCCCAAACAGTTCCAAAACATGGTCAGGGCGTTTCCCATCAACCTCATCACTAACGCGCGGTAAGGACAACCAGCGCACCTCATAGTCATCATGGAGAATAGAAAGACCGCTCCAATCACCACCGGGTGGATTACACATACCTTCAAAACAAACCTCTTGGAGCAAGTGAGAAAAGAGAAAATGAATTCCTGTATCCACATCATCTTCATGGAAGGATTGTGGAATGCTTGAGAAGTCATTTTGTGTAAGACTATCTCTGTCCAAACTTTGCCCGGTATAAAAATCCTTTAGTGCAGAAGTATCAATTAGGACTTCTGCATCATAAGATTGCTCAGCGAGTATAGGCACATCAAGAGCAACAAAATTACTCAGTGCAAGGATGGAACGCCAAAAACCATTAACAGTCGCAAGACGCTTTGGGTTTTCGACGAGTAAGTTGAAGTTGCGCTCGATTATCGGCCCATAAATATAGGTCAGAACTTCAATATCTGTTGAAGCAAGCATGGCGGCTAATGGCAAAATACCTCTATCAGGCCGATTGTCATCGCCTCTTGGTTTGAAGCCTTTAATCATGCAGAGGATTAGGTCTGAACGCTCAGAAGCAATAATATCAAGCACATCGCCATCGTAAGATGGATACAAACGGCGTATTCCATTTGCAAGTTTACTTCTGTTAGCTGCTGGAATAATTCCGAAGGGAATGCCTTTAGAGGCCAACCCGACACTAAGGCTTCCTACTAAATCAAGGAACCCAGCAGAACGACCGTGGTGGCCTTTTGCAGTAATGGTTTTTCGAAAATTGAAATCTGAATTTTCTAATGAAAATTGGACAATTCCATACCGATATGTATACAACTGTCTCCACTGTTCGGGTGTGAAATTTGTAGCGGGATTAGAACTACTCGCAAGGAACATGACCACATTTAGATTTTTCTGGAGGATAGTTTCTTCCTCATCTGTAGTATCGAAACCACACATCTTCTTGATAATGTAACGAGAGAGTTCGGCTTCTGCAAAGTCATTTTCATCGAAACTGATTAAAGAGCGATCAAACTCTTTGTCAAATTCCTCTGAACGAGTATAAACTTGAGCAACGAAATTGATATGCTCCCCATATGGCAGACAGGGAAATAAAGAAAGGCAGGAGGGAAATGGGGAAACGTGCAGAAGTAGAGGAAGCAGAACGACTGCTGCTGATAAAAGAATGTCTAGCGAAGCGGATGCGCATACGGGAAGCAGCGCGACGCGCTGGAGTACATCCATCAACAATAGAGAAATGGATCAGCCATTACGAAGCAGAGGAGGAAGCAGGGCTTCAAGATAGGAATAAGGCTCAGAAGTCCTACGATGAAGAAACCAAACGAAAAGCAGTGGCAGATTATCTTTCAGGAGGGGGCAGCTTGCTGTCTATTGCAAGACGGTATAGCATACGATCGGAAAATCTTTTATTGCGGTGGATAAGGGCGTATAATAGCCATGGAGAAAGCACTCGAAAAGAAGGGGGAAAGGCCATGGCAAGGAAAACATATACGCTGGAGGAGCGTTTGCAGGCAGTAAAAGCCCATCTGGAGCAGGGAAAAAGCATTTGGGTAATAGCGGCGGAGAAACAAGCAGAAGAAACGACCGTACGGACCTGGATTAAGAAATATCAGGCCATGGGGATAGCCGGGCTGGAAGATCGCCGCGGCCAAAGGACAGCACAGCAAACACCCCGTACACCGGAAGAGGAGCTGCGGGTACGGAATGCCCAACTGGAGCGAGAGATATATTTGCTGAAAATGGAGAATGACCTGTTAAAAAAAGTGAAGGAATTAGAGAGGGGGAAGGATTGAGGCAATTTCGCAATGAGCGGCAATACGAAGCGATCCGCCAGTGTTCCGAGGAACGGGGGTATCCGATAGAAACGTTGTGCCAAATCCTCCATGTTTCCAGAGCCGGTTATTACCAGTGGCATGCGGGAAAGCTCAGCCCCCGTGCGGCGGAAAACAAACGCATTGCAGAGCAAGTAGAGGAAATCCACGGGTCAAGTCCAGACAAGGGCTACCGACGCATCCGAGACGATCTGGCACGTTATTACGATACATCGGTAAATGACAAGCGGGTCCGCCGCATCTGTCAGAGTCTGGGGATCAAATCCACCATCAAGTACGCCAGACACAGCTGTACACGATCCGTCTCAGACCCAAAGCATACGGCGGAAAACATTCTGAACCGCCAATTCCATGCAGACAGGCCCAATGAGAAATGGCTGACGGATGTGACCGAGTTCAAGTATTATATTGGTCCAGTGGTACATAAGGTCTATCTCAGTGCTATCCTGGACCTGTATGACCGTAGAATCGTTGCGGCAGTCATTCGGGATGCAAATGACTGCGCTCTGGTATACGAGACCCTCGACAAAGCCGTGACTGACAATCCGGACGCACACCCGCTGTTCCATAGCGACAGGGGCTTCCAATATACAACGCAGGTGTTCCACGACAAGCTGGCTGCGGCTGGCATGACCCAAAGTATGTCCCGGGTGGGCAAGTGTATTGATAATGGTCCTATGGAGGGGTTCTGGGGCATCCTCAAGAGGGAACGCTATTATGGGCGGCGTTTCACCAGTCGAGAGGAACTGGTCTGGATGATTGAGGACTACATCGCTTATTACAATTCCAGGCGACTCCAGCGCGGCCTTGGCGTACTCACACCTTTTGAGAAGCATGAACTGGCTATGGCGGCATAACCAGACCTTGCAAAATCTGTTTGGATGCCATCGGCGGACAAATAAATTTTGCAAGGTGCCACAGTGCTACAGCACTGTGAATTTTCAATGAATTATTTCACTGTCTACTTGACGGGGAGCAGTTCAAAATGTCGGTCACGTTACACCAAAATCAAGTGTGCATTCTGCACTTCTGATTTCATCTTGCATTTTTGCAATTTTTCAGAACAGAACGGCCTAATCTTGCATTATCGCCATATTTTTGCGGTCATGGCCAATTTGACCGTATAATAGAGATGGGCGAACAAACCGGGCCGCTCCAAGAAATTTTCTAAACCTTTTTGAAAATGGTTCCGCCATACCCCCGGTTTTTCTCCTATAAGTGAGAGGATGATTTGGATGCTGTGAAAACTAACGTCCTTTCACGACAAAAGTACATAGGCACTCAAGCCAGCTTTCGACTGCAAACGACATTACGCAGCCGGGGGCTGGCTTTCTGTGTGCCTGGAACATCCACCACCATCATACTACGGGTTGCGTCCTACCGCAAGAAAGGAAGGCCAATATAGCTACAATTCAACCAGCAGAGGCGAAAACTGCCACCATTTACCGCCGCATCGGTTCCACTACCTACAAAGTCAGAGTTCATTTCAGCGACACCGCCCAGGAGACAATCAATGACAAAATTCTGCGTTTAATTCAGCGCGAAGCCGTGACAAACGGTGCTGACTGTGGTATAATAGGCACACCACAAACGAGCCAGCCGCTTGAAGGGAGTTCGCTATGAGCGAGAAGCGGTTGGAGCAGGAGAAAATCACGGCATTATATGAGAGATTGTCCCATGACGATGAATTGATTGGGGACAGCAACTCGGTCGTGAATCAAAAGGCCATGTTGGAAAGCTACGCCGCCCAGCATGGTTTCACAAATTGCGTCCATTACACGGATGACGGATGGAGCGGGGCCAATTTTGATGAGGTAAGATAGCGTTACCATTTTGACGGTAGTGCTGCCTTACCTCATTTTGATTTGTATATCAGATAGCATAACTCTTTACGTCCGCACCTATCTGTCTGAAATAGGAAACGCTTTCGGTGGGCTGGTCGCCGCTGTCAATCCTGCCGACAAAGTTATAGAAGATTTCAACCTTGCGGGTATTCGTTTCCCGGTCTAACTCATGGATAAGGATACGGTCAATCAGTTCATGCACATTTTCGTAGGTCAGTTCTTCAATCGCAGTATATTTGCGCACAAGCGCAACAAACCGTTTCACATCTGCGCTCCGTTCGGTGGCGGCGTCGATCTCCTGCGTCAGTTCTGCGATACGCCGGGTCAACGTCGTTTTTTCCTCGTCGTAGCCGGAAGTCAGAAAGGCAAATTGGCTGTCAGAGATTTTACCCAAAGCGTTGTCCTCGTACAGCTTGCGGAACAAGACGTTTAGCTCACTCATTCGCTTTTCCGCCTTGTCAAGCTCCTTGCGCTGCTGTGCAAGAGCTTTCTTCATGGCCTGCGCGTTGTACTCGTTCGCGGTCTGAATAAACTCCTGCTCGGACGACTGGACATACACATCCACCAGATCCCGCATGAACAGTGTCCCCCGGAGGGTAGCCAGGGCCGCTCCCAGAATCAATGCCACCACAAGGCAGAACTGCGCCTTGTATTCCCGGAGCATGATGCCCAGCACACGCTTCAGCAGGGGCATCAGATTTTTCTTGTTTGTTTGCTTACGCATGGTCAAAGTCACCTCCACCTTTCGTCTGGGCCTCGTAAATTTCCTGATAGATGGTATTGGTTTTCAGCAGATTTTCGTGGGTGTCAAAGCCGCTGACCCTGCCGTTGTCCAGCACCAGGATACGGTCCGCATCCTGAACGCTGGAAATGCGCTGGGCAATGATGATCTTGGTGGTTCCGGGAATCACCGTTTGCAGGGCATCCCGGATTTGGGCGTCCGTGGCCGTATCCACGGCGCTGGTGGAGTCATCCAAAATCAGCGCCTTGGGATGTTTCAGCAAGGCCCTGGCGATGCAAAGCCGCTGTTTTTGACCACCGGAGAAGTTGGCCCCGCCCCGTTCCACCCAGGCGTCATAGCCCTTGGGCAAATGTTCGATGAACTCATCCGCACAGGCCAGACAGCAGGCTTCCCGGTATTCCTCTGTGCTGCCCATCTTCTTGCCCCAGCGCAGGTTGTCTAACACGGTCCCGGAGAACAGTACATTCTTTTGCAGGACTACCGCCACCTGATTGCGAAGCGTTTCCAGATCATAGTTTCGGACATCCTCACCGCCCACCTTGACCGATCCGGAGGTCACATCGTACAGACGGCTGATAAGGCTAACCAGGCTGGATTTGCCGCAGCCGGTCCCGCCGATGATGCCGATGGTCTCTCCAGATCGGATGTGCAGGTCAATGTCGCTCAGTGTTTCTTCGCCGCTCCCCTGGCGGTAGGAGAAGGTCACATGGTCGAAATCAATGCTGCCGTCTTTCACACGATCCAGCGGTTTCGAGGGATCGGTGATGTCTGCTTTTTCCTCCAGCACCTCCGCGATCCGTTTCCCGCTGGCTGCGCTCATGGTCATCATCACGAAGATCATGGACAGCATCATCAGCGAGGAGAACGCGGTCATCACATAGGTAAACAGGGAAGTCAAGTTGCCGGTGGTCATGCTGCCGGCCACGATGAAGCGCGCCCCAAACCAAGAGATCGCAATGATGCAGCCATAGACAATAAACATCATTACCGGCAGATTCAGCGCCTGGAGCTTCTCCGCGCTGACAAACAGCTCGTAGAGCCTTGTTGCTGCTTTGCTGAACTTTTCGTTCTCATAGTCCTCCCGGACAAAGGCTTTCACCACACGGATAGCCGAAATATTCTCCTGAACGCTGGCGTTCAGGTTGTCATAGCGATGGAACACATGGCTGAAAATTTTCATGGCCTTGCTCATGATCAAGGCCACCGCAGCGGCCAGCACAACAATAGCGGCCAGGAAGATCATGCTCAGTTTTGCGTTGATGAGCAGGCACATCACCATGCTGCAAATCAGCATCAGCGGCGCTCTCAGGGCGATGCGCAGGCACATTTGAAACGCCATCTGCATATTGGTGACATCTGTCGTCATGCGGGTGACGAGGCCCGCCGTGCTGAATTTGTCAATGTTGGAAAAGGAAAAAGTCTGGATGTTTTCAAACATACTCTGGCGCAGGTTGCAGGCAAAACCGGCAGAAGCGGAAGCCGCAAACCGTCCGGCCAAGATGCCGAACACCAATCCGAAAAAGGCCAGCACGATCATCAGCGCACCGTAAAGGTAGACATTCCGCAGATTCCCGGCTTCAATGCCTTTGTCGATGAGGCTGGCGATCACGAAGGGAACCAGAAGCTCCGCCACCACTTCCAGAATTGTAAAAATCGGCGTAATGATGGTATCCTTTTTGTATTCCCCAATTTGTTTCAACAGTGTTTTTATCAAGAACAGCACCTCCTCTCAAATCCCGCTTTCCTGAATGAAGCGGCACAGCTCCCGGAGGTCGTCCGCATCGGGATGGTTCGCAGAGGATGGTTTTCTCTTCCAGATTTTCCAACACATCCATGATCTTCAGTGGGATCGCGGCCTGTGTGATCTCAAAGACGAGCAGGTATACGTCCGCATCGTCCGAAATCTCCTGCTTGTTCAAATCCACAAGCTCCGCGCCAGCCAGGATGGTCTGAATTTCATCAGCCAACACTCCGGCGTTTCCATATACATTTAAGTACGCAATCTGATAGTCCACTTACATTGGCCTCCTTGGAGTTTTTTGTTGTATATTGTCAAGGATTGTCCGCAGGGCGCTTTCGATCCCTTCCAAACGGTGTTCGGGTATTTCCTGCACAAGACAGTCGTTTAGATTTTCGATGTAATCCTTTACGATACCTTCGGCTGCATGGGCCTTGGGCGTCAGAACGATATGCTTTTTGCGATTATCGTCTTTGTCCATTTTCATTTTGACATACCCGTTTTTCCGCAGCTCTTTCAGCGTTCTGGAAATAGACGACCGGGTAAAGCCCATCCTTTCGCACAGTTCTGTGGAACAGACACAGGAGGAGTCCATCGAAAAAATTTCGTTCAGTAAGAACGCCTGCGCGAAGGTCATCTCGCTTGCTGCCAGTTTCTCGCTTTCATAGAGGCCCAGGCAGATGTTGATTTGCCGAAGCGTCAACAGCAGGTTCCCATCAGGCATTTCACACCACCCTTTCTTTTGCGGCTTTGTTTGGTTTACGACTGTTCGGCAGAAAAGTTTTTTAGTGCTGCCCATTATTATACACATTTCCTCTTGAATGTTAATTCAAAAAATGTTATAAGGTATTAAAGACTTTTATCAATCCACGGAGGAATCAGCATGAACACATTTCAGCTTACCTGCTTTTTGACCGCTGCGGAAACACTCAGCTTTGTGAAAGCAGCGAAACAGCTCAATGTAACGCAGCCGGCAATCACACATCAAATCCGCTCTCTGGAGGAGGAGTTGAATACCCAGCTATTCAAACGTACCACTCGTTCTGTAGAGATCACCCAGGAAGGGCTGATTTTTCTGAACGATGCCAAAAATGTGCTGAACATCATTACTCTGGCAAAAAAACGGTTCGAGGAGCCTGTGGTGGATGAACGGCAATTCTTTTCTATCGGATGTCACAGCAATAATGAACTGCGCCTGTTTCCTGACATCCTCCGTCAAATGGCTGAAGCCTGTCCCACGCTGAATCCTGTTTTTCAGGTCGTACCGTTCCAGCATCTCTATCAGCTTTTAGAAGAAGGGACTGCGGATGTGGTCGTGGCATTTCAAGAAAAGGGGCAAAAAAATGAGACTGGCATTTATAAGGAGCTGGTCCAAATCCCGATTACCGGCGTTCTGCCCGCCAGTCATCCGCTGGCAGAAAAAGAACTGCTGGATGAGGACGATCTCCGAACCCAGAGGCTGCTCCTGCTTGACCCGCAGAGATGCCCCGACAACTTGAATACCGTTCAGCACGAATTGACAACGGGAAGGGCCGTATCTGAATTGCTCATGTGCGGGTCAGCCGATGCTTGCATCACGCTGGCCAAGGCCGGTTTTGGGATTGCAATTCAGCCTGACTTCCCCTCCCTGCGTGATCCCGCACTGGCCTACATTCCAATTGAAAGCGCGGAGCCGCTGTCCTATGGGGCATACTACAAAAGCGTAACGGGAAAGCCGCTGTTGAAGCGCTTTCTGCAATTGTGCAAGGATAATTTTCCTGTCCGGCCAGAATTGTGAAACGGCGGTTGACTTTGAAAAATGCTTGTGCTACAATAACCACGCTTGTCAGAGGACTTGCGATCAAAAATCGTTGAAGTGGGATAAGCCCGTAGAGGGTTTATCCCACTTCTCATTTTATCTGGAGGTGTTTTTTTGAGTACAAACCTGAAATCATTATGCTGGTACATCTTCCCGGCTATGGGTGGGCTGTTTGCAACCTATCTCTACAATATAGTGGACGGAATCTTTGTGGGCCAAGGGGTTGGTTCGGCGGCATTGGGGCGGTGAACATTGGCGTTCCCTTCATTACCTTTGCCGTGGCCGTAGCGGCGATGTACCCTATGGGCGGCGGGACGGTGGTAGCCATCCGCATGGGACGTGAGGATAAAGAGGGAGCGAATCACGCCTTTATGAGACCGCGTTCCTTCTGACCTTGCTTGCATCTTTGTTGCTTACCCTCATTGGGATGGCATTTTCAAGGCCCTCCAGCCTGATTCCGCATCCACAGCCATGGAACGCTGTTTGACAGATAAAATCTTGTCAATCCAACATTCCTCAATTGTGGGTACAGGTTCTTTGTCAATGTAAGAAAAACCACAGGACAACCGCCGCCACAGCCAGCCCCAAGATGATCCAGGGGGCCGGGCTGCTTTTTTTCTCCTGGGCCGGCTTGCGCGAGGTGTAAAAATTGAGTTCCTTTTGCTGTTTGGCCTGGACTTCCTCCCTGGCGCGTTCCTGCTGTCTCTCCAGGTCCTGGATCAGCCGGAGCTCGGCGTCCAGTGTCGCGCCGCAGTAGGTGCAGAAAATACGGGAATCCTCATTGACGCGGCGGCATTCAGGGCAGCGTTTCGACATAATGATACTCCTTCAGCGTGCGGCGCACAGGTCCGCCATATCGCTCTTCTGTGACCTGGATTATAACAGAAAAGCGCCGCTGCCGCAAGATGATTTTGCTCAAATGCACTGTTTCCTGAAAAAATCAAGGGAGTTCTTCCATAAAATCCCATCTGCCACAGCCGGAGGAAGCCCCCGGTCCAGGAAGTACTGGTACAGTCCGGCGAAACGGCCGGGGCTGTCCAGGCCCGGCGGAACGTCGGTGCCGTCGGCGTCGGAGCCAAGCGCCAGGCAGCGCTCCGCGCCCAGCTCCAAAAAGCGCTCCACATGGCGGTACAGGTCGTCCAGGGTGGCGGGGCGGCCCCCAGCGCGGAGGAAATCCTGGGCGTAGTTCAGGCCGATGAGGCAGCCGCGCCCCACCATCTCCCTGATCTGTTCGTCGGTAAGGTTGCGCCTGTGCCCGCACACCGACCGGGCGTTGGAGTGGCTGGCGGCGAAGGGCTTTCTGGCAACGCTCAGAAAGTCGTCCAGCCCCCTGTCATTCAGGTGGGACACATCCGCGATGACCCCCTGGCGCTCCAGCTCCGGGACCACCTCCCTGCCAAAGGGTGACAGCCCGTGGTCCGTCGCATTTCCGGAGCCGATCTCATTCTCCCCGTTCCAGGTGAGGGTCATCATCCTCACACCGTCCCGGGCCAGGACCTCCACCCGGTCCAGCCGCCCGGCCAGGACGGAGCCGTTTTCCACCGTGAGGATGGCGGCTGTCCTGCCCTGGCTCCAGGCTTCCTCCACGTCCTCCGCGCTGCGGCAGGGGAGGACCTGGGTGGACAGGGCATCCATCTGCCGCTGGAAGTTTCGCCGGTGGAGGTCGTAGTAGGCGGCCGCTTCCTCCCCTTTCAGCTCGTCGGGGATGAAAATGGCGCAGCACTGGCACCAGCGCACCTCCTTCGGGACGGCGGACAGGGAGAAGTGCCGGCCGGGGAGGTCCAGGGTGTCCACCCCATGGGCCCGGCTGGTGAGCGCGGCGGC
>OFGR01002477.1_pt1 | contig 12256 bp, 6 predicted proteins | sample 1521811 | NCBI WGS metagenome assembly OFGR01 (sample SAMEA3504098, study PRJEB24116) | mouse gut metagenome | biome: mouse gut; feature: mouse-associated habitat; material: faeces | place: Denmark | collected 2011
GTTATACGATTTTGTTTGTCCAGCTTAAGATTCCCATGGAGGCTGTAGCGGTCACCATTGCCCTCAATGTAATAATGGAATTTGTTACCACAGCGGTGAACCTGTTCTGTCTGCAGGCGGAACTTGTGGAACTGTCTGCCGGTCTTGACATGCTGGATGTGGGAAAACTGAGAGCGAAGAAAAATGTATGAAACAGTACCGTACCAACGGATTTCATCTTTCAGGAGTTTAAAATGCAGAATTACACCATGACAAATCATGATATAGATGTGGCGTGTCATGAAGTAGAGACATTTTGTGAACGCGCCAATGGGGAAAAAAGAGACATTCTCCGTACACGGCTGGCTGTGGAAGAGATACTGCTGAAATATCAGAAAGATTTTGGCACAAAAGGGACTTTTCAGTTTCAGTGCAGAAAGCGGATAAACCGTCTGTATGCCAGTTTTTCTGTTCCGGGAGAAAGAAATGATGTGGTTCATACGGACGGCGGCGAAGAAAGCGCTGTCCTGAAAGGCATCCTTTCAGGTATGGGAGAAATTCCCGCCTGGCAGTACAAAAATGGAGTCAATTACCTTACCTTTACGTTAAAAAAGAAAAAATTATCTCCTGCAGTATCACTGCTGGCAGCAGTGGCACTGGCTCTTTTTTGCGGTTTGGTAAGCAGTTTTCTGCCGGAAAAAACGGTTAATTTTCTTTCAGAGGAAATGATTACGCCTGTTTTTGACACATTTATGGGGCTGCTGAGTGCTGTTGCAGGGCCCCTGATATTTTTGTCGGTGGCAGGCGGTATTTATAATATCGGGGACATTGCAACGCTGGGAAAAGTCGGAAAGCGGATGATCAGCAGGTTTTTATGGATGACGCTGATTTTTACGACAGTATTCGGCATTGCCATCCTGCCTTTCTTTCCTCTTGCAGGCAGCGGCAGCAGTTCCTTTCAGCTTTCGGAACTTCTGGAAATGGTTCTTGGAATTGTACCGGACAATTTTTTTACTCCTTTTTTGGAGGGAAATCCTTTACAGATTATTTTTCTTGCAGTCCTTGCAGGGATGGCAATGCTGATTCTGGGGAACAGGGCTGGGATGGTTTCGCAGTTTTTAGAACAGGCAAATGCCGTTATATTACTGATCATGGAAAATATCAGTGCTTTTGTCCCCGTTTTCATTTTTGGCAGTCTTTTCAATATGATTCTCGGTAAAAACTTTTCCGTACTGCTGAAAGCCTATAAAGTGCTGCCGGTTATGCTGCTCGGAGATGTCTTTCTCATGGCGGTTTATACAGGCCTTGTATGTATTCGTAAAAAAGTTTCTATGGCAGTCTTCCTGAAAAAAGTTTTTCCAGTTTTTTTGATTGGTCTGACAACAGCTTCTTCTGCTGCCGCATTTTTGGAGAACAGGAAAGTGTGCGCAGAAAAGCTGGGGATTGATAAAAAAATTGTAAATATCGGTGTTCCTCTTGGTCAGGTGATATTCATGCCGGGATTTTCTGTTTTATATTTTGTAATGGGAATTTGCATGGCGGAGATTTATGGTGTGAAAATATCCCCGGTATGGCTGATTACAGCGCTGATTATTGCGGTAGTACTGGCTGTGGCAACACCGCCCATTCCCGGCGGTGCTCTTGCCTGCTATACGATTCTGCTGTTACAGCTTGAAATCCCTGCCCAGGCCATTGTGATTGCAGTTGCCATAAATGTGATACTGGATTTTTTTGCCACAGCAGCAGATTTGTTTTGTCTGGAGGCAGAGCTGACAGAACTGGCAGGGGACCTTGGGATGCTGGATGTGGAGAAAATCCGGAAAACATTTTAAAATTCCTTTATAGATAACCTCACCCTGTTTCTAATCCGTCCGGAGCAGCGCGGGATTTCCCGTAAGCTGCTCCGCAATTTTATAAAATCTTAATAAATTTCTCATGTGTTATTTAACAATCCGCTGATATAATAAAACAAATATTACAGTTTAACTGTATGCGGGGGAACCTTGCTATTTTTCATTCCTGCGGGTATAATGGATGAAAAAAAGCGAGGCGAAAGAAATGAAAAGTATTCTGGTTTGTGATGACGACAGAGAAATTGTGGACGCACTGGAAATATATCTGCAGCAGGAAGGCTATCGTATTCTGAAAGCCTATGACGGAGAACAGGCGCTGCAGATGCTGAAAGAGCATGAAGTGCATCTTCTGATTATAGATGTGATGATGCCCCGGCTGGACGGTATACGGGCCACACTGAAAATCCGGGAGGACAGCAGTATACCCATTATTATTCTGTCCGCCAAATCCGAAGATGCGGACAAGATTCTGGGTCTGAATATCGGCGCGGACGATTATGTAACCAAACCCTTTAATCCTCTGGAACTGGTGGCACGGGTAAAATCCCAGCTCAGACGCTACACCCAGCTTGGAAATGCAGCGGAGAGCAGCAAACGTGTGTATCAGGTGGGAGGCCTGGTGATAAACGATGACCTGAAAGAGGTCACCGTGGATGATGAACAGGTGAAACTCACGCCCATTGAATACAATATACTGCTGCTGCTGGTGAAAAATCAGGGGAAAGTGTTTTCCATCAACCAGATTTATGAAAGTATCTGGAACGAAGACGCTATTGGGGCAGACAACACGGTAGCGGTACATATCCGTCATATCCGGGAAAAAATAGAGATAAATCCAAAAGAGCCCAGATATCTGAAAGTAGTCTGGGGCGTAGGGTATAAGATTGAGAAATCAAAATAGCCTCATGGAAATGAAAGCGGTGGTGAAGTGACAAAAATTCGATATCCTGCCGGACTGAAAATTGCTGCGGTGGCAGCACAACAGATATTTTCGGTGATACTGGTACTGTCTGTTCTGATTCTTGCAGTGCTGTATCAGAAAGAAATCCTGAACTTGGGAGATGCAAAGGACAAATCCTTTGAGTCTTCCGGCTATTTTTCTTCCAAATTTCAGGAGACAGCAGAAGAAATCCTGAATTTTACTGATTTGCGCAGAAAATTTGAAACGGACGGAAGTTATGACAGCGAAAAGGAAATAGATATCCGGACTTACTCCAACAGCAGGGAAAGGACAGAGCAGACCGGAGGGAAAAAAGAAAAAGGACAGAACAGAATTCGGTATCACCTGGGCGATCTGTCAGAGTGGTCAAGGGGATACAGCAAGTCAGAGTTTGCATTCCGTTCCTCGTACACGGTGGACCAGGAAATTCTCCAGAACCGGAATATTTACAAAGACGGCAAATCCGTACTGAGCGAGGAAAAAACAGTTTCCAGTCTGGGAGAGATGACCAGAGAACTGCAGGACGTGATTATTGAGAATGTGGAGTATTATTACGGAGGTTCCTACAGTATGTCTTCTGCAGGCACCGGGATTCCCGCAGACAGAATGCAGACGGAACCCATGGAGCAGAGTCTGTCTGCTTCTTCTACGACTGCAGAGGCTAAGGCTTCCTCTGAGCGATCCGAAGAAATGGAAAAAATTATCCGGAAAGTCATTGAAGGGAAATTGTATGATCTGGACGCAGAAGAACTGGCCCTGCTTTTAAACAGCATGGATATGGCCTGCGTGCGGAAAGAAGTAAGCTATGAATTTCCGGATGAGGACTATCTGCCCCTGGAAGGACAGGGGATCTGGGACAGTTTTATGAAAGGCCGTTACTCCATGGAGCAGATGTGCAGCGCCTATGCAGAGCTGGAGTACACTCTGGTAAATATCGGGGAGGAAATCAATCAGTACAAAAGATGCCTGAATCTTTACAATCTGACAGAGGACGGCACCAATGTAAGCTACCTGATCAGCCGGGGAAATGAGGACAGTATTTATACAAATATCACAGAGCCCCTCAATATGCAGCTGGAGGAATATGGAGAGAAAAAGGGAAAATACCTTTTTTATCAGGAGCATGATATTCGTCTTAAAACAAATGTTAAGGGAATGGAAGATGTATTTTACAACAGGCTGGAGCCCCGTTACGGGGGAAAAGGCAGCGTACTGTTTATCAGTGTGGATACATCTTTTCCCCATCAGGACAGTTTTCTGGATGCAAAAGGGGAATATAACCAGATGCATCCCTGGATTTATATCAGCATACTGGGGATGGTTGTCAGTCTGGTTATGTGCCTGATTGCGCTGATTTATCTCAGTCTGGCAGCGGGCAGGCGGGAAGAAGGCGGAAAAATATATCTGAATCTCTTTGATCGGATACCCACGGAAATTCTGTATATTCTGGCAGTGCTGGAGGGAATTGTCTGCATTATGATGGCCGGGGAAGTGTTCTTCAGATTCGGCAGTGACCAGATGGCAGGTCTGCTGATTATGTCCGGGGTTCTGGCATTTTTCAACACAGCCTTTCTGCTGACTTTTTATCTGAGCTTTGTGCGGAGAATACGGGCAGGCGTTTTGTGGAGCCGCAGTATTCTTAACTGGTTTGTACGAGGCATCGGTATGATGTTTACAAACAGGAAATCCTCCGGTAAAATACTGGTCTGGTTTGGGCTGCACCTTATGGCATGTTTTGTGATTTTTTCCCTTATGCTGTCTGATTTCCAGGATCTGTCTTTGCTGACCGGGGGAATTCTGTGTTTTCTGCTGCTGTGCGGAACGGAAGGGGTGCTGCTTATCCGGGAAGGAGTGCAGCGCAACAAGGTTCTGGAGGGAATCCGTAAAATTTCCGACGGAGATCTGGAATATAAGATTGCAGTAGATGAACTGACGGGAGATAACCGGCGTCTGGCAGAAGCAGTCAATACCATCGGGGACGGACTCTTCCATGCAGTGGAGGCCAGTATGCGGAACGAACACTTAAAGGCAGATTTAATAACGAATGTATCTCATGATATTAAAACGCCCCTCACGTCCATCATTAACTATGTGGATTTGCTGAAACGGGAGGAACTGCCCAATGAGCGGGTGCAGAATTATATTGCGGTGCTGGATAGCAAATCCCAGCGGCTGAAACAGCTGACAGAGGACCTGGTGGAAGCCTCCAAAGTCAGCTCCGGAAATATCAGGCTGGAAATGGAAAGGATTAATCTGGTGGAGCTGGTTTACCAGACCGGGGGCGAATTCAACGAGAAATTTGAGGCCCGCAACCTTACCATAATCACCAAACTGCCCGGTGAGCCTGTGGTAATTATGGCAGATGGGCGGAGAATCTGGCGTGTACTGGAAAATCTCTACAATAACGTGGCGAAATACGCCATGGAGCATACAAGAGTTTATGTGGATATGGAAGCGGACGGAGAAGAGGTTGCTTTTTCCATTAAAAATATTTCGGAAAATCCCCTGAACATTCAGGCAGATGAGCTGACAGAGCGTTTTATCCGGGGAGATATTTCCAGAAGTACGGAAGGCAGCGGCCTGGGGCTGTCCATTGCCAGAAACCTTACAGGCCTGATGGGCGGAGAATTTGAGATATATCTTGACGGAGATCTGTTCAAGGCCACCATTCGTTTTCGGCAGGAACCAGAGGTAAGGAAGATGCCGGATTTACAGAAAGAAACAAAATCATGATTTAATATTCAGCCCCGGTTCGTACCATTTGCTGTTTTGCGCAGAAATGATACGAACCGGGGCTGAACAGCTGAAATTTTTATTGCAGGAACCGGAAAAAGGCTCTATAATATAAGTACCATATTTTTGTAACTGAGTAAAATGCGGAAGGTACACCCAAACGCACAGATACCGCATAATAATGACAGAGGAATGGGAAACTTTATGAGAGAAAAAAACCAGATGGAAAACATACTGGACCATATAACAGGGGCTTCTATTTTTGTTATGGCACAGGACAGCCATGAGATTTTATATATAAATGACCGGCTCAGGAAAATCAGGCCGTTTATACAACTGGGCGATATCTGCGAAAAGGTATGGAACTGCGGCTGCAGAAACTGTCCCGGATGTCTCATCGGAGACGGGGAAAGCAGTACCATGACCAGTTATGATATGCCTTTTGGAAAATTTGTGGATATGTCTGCCACAAAGATTATGTGGAATGATGAGATTCCCGCCTGCCTGGTATCCATCAGCAATCATATGATAGAAGAGCTGGACCAGGAGAAAGAGCTGGGCAGACAGCAGATGCAGATTGCCGTGTCTCAGATTTATACCATGGTAATTTCTGTGAATCTTACTAAGAATACCTATTTTATGGTGGAAAATGCCGGGTTTGTCAGCCATTATGCTCCCATATCCGGGACCTTTGACAGTCTGATTGAAATCGGCGCCTCCACCATGCATCCGGACTATAAAGAAACTTTTGTGAAAAATTTCAGCAGAAGCAGCCTTCTGAAACTGTTTGGAGAGGGAGAAAGGTCCGTATACATGGAACATCTTCAGAGGGGAGATGACGGTGGTTATCACTGGACAGATACCCATGTAATCCGGATTGAGAATCCTTACAGTGAGGATATCATGCAGATTGCCCTGACCCGGAATATTGATGAGCGCAAGGCCATGGAAGAACAGATTCGCAACGCTGTGCTTCAGCAGGTGGAAGTCAGCAAACGGTTTGCCATCAGTATCCGGAACATGTATGATGATATTTATGAAGCAGACCTGGTGCGCGGAGATATTTATAATTTCCGTTATGAAGATACCGGCCTGGCCAAAGTCCTGATGGACAAAAGCTACCGGGAACTGGTGGAGGAAATTGCGGAAGGACAGGTATGTGAGGATTGCAGGGAAAAGTACCTGGAAAACATGTCGGTGTATGCGCTGCAGAAACACCTGCTGGAAGAAGAAAAACAGGTATATTTTGAATATCAGAGAAAGAAGGCGGACGGAGAATGCCACTGGTATTCCAATCTGATTCAGCTGGTATCTGAGAATCAGAACGATTTCCGGATTATGATTTTTGCCCGTGATATCAATGCAATCCGCCATAAAGACGAGCAGAAGAGACAGGAGCTGCAGGAAGCCCTGGATGAGGCCAAAAGTGCCAACCGGGTCAAAGCAGATTTTATTTCCAGAATGTCCCATGACATCCGTACACCCATTAACGCGATTATGGGTATGTCTGTCATTGCTTCTGCCAGTCCTGAGGATTTTGTAAAGGTGAGAGAGTGCCTGGGGAAAATAGGCCTGTCAGCCAGATTCCTGCTGTCCATGGTCAATGATATTCTGGATATGTCCAGAATTGAAAGCGGGAAACTGGTGATTGTGGAGAAGGAATTCCAGTTCCGTTCGCTGGTACAGGAAATTACTTCCATGATAATCATGCAGGTGGAAGAAAAGAAACAGGAATTACATATTTCCATTGGAGAGGATGTGGCGGAGAGCTACCGGGGCGATGCCATGCATTTAAAGCAGATTCTTCTGAATCTTCTGAGCAATTCCATTCAGTTTACCAGAGAGGGAGGGAACATTTCCCTGACTGCTCTGCAGACAGAAAAGAACGGAGCGCAGGCAGTTCTCCGGATTCAGGTGACAGACAATGGAATCGGTATGAGCGAAGAATTTCAGAAGGTGCTGTTCGAGCCCTTTGAACAGGAAAATGCCACAGAGGGACGGGTGTTTGAAAGCAGCGGACTGGGTCTTGCCATTACCAGAAATCTGGTACAGCTTATGGGCGGTACCATACGGTTTGAGAGCAAAATTGCTGAGGGAACCACCTTCGTGGTGGAACTTCCCTTTAAAATTCCGGAAAAGCCTGATGCGGAGGAGACAGAAAGCAGTGACGGAGAACCCCGGGGATTTCAGGGCCAGAGGGTGCTGGTGGTGGAAGATAATGACATCAACCTGGAGATCGTACAGACCATTCTGGAGAGCTGGAATCTGATTGTGGAATCTGCTGAAAACGGGCTGGTGGCTCTGGAAAAATTCAGTGCTTCTCAGCCGGGCTGGTATCATCTTGTGCTGATGGATATCCGTATGCCGGTAATGGACGGCCTGACAGCTACCAGAAAAATCCGGGCATTGAACCGGGCAGATGCGGTTACGGTGCCTATTATGGCTCTGACAGCCAATGCCTCACAGGAAGACAGCCGGTATGCCGCCAGTATCGGTATGAACGAATATCTGACCAAACCTGTTGAAATGAAACTGCTGTATCGGAAGATAAAGGAATTCTTCTGAAAATAAAATTACCTTGCAATTTTAACAGCAGACCCGTATAATACTTTAGTAAGGAGAAGCAAGCCGATGGAGGTTTCCATTGGCTTCTTTCTTCTATACTTAACAGGAAAGACCCTGTCACGCTGATGCGTTGAAAGTGATATTGTGAAGTTCATGGAACTCAATATAAAATTTACAGAAAGATTCAGGAGGAAATAATATGATAAAATTACACGACGGAGGTGTCTATCTGGTCAACGGTACCACTCTGATTGACAACGGACCTCAGGCAGCGGCAGCCATTCAGAAAGAAACCGGAAAGGAAGTAACCAGAGAAGAAGCAGCCAGGGCTACCATTGCATATGGAATTCTGGAGGAGCATAATACTTCCGGCAATATGGAAAAATTAAAAATCAGGTTTGATAAACTGACTTCCCATGATATTACCTTTGTGGGCATTATCCAGACTGCCAGGGCTTCCGGGCTTGAGAAATTTCCGGTTCCCTATGTACTGACCAACTGCCACAATTCTCTGTGCGCAGTGGGAGGGACCATCAATGAAGACGATCATATGTTTGGATTGAGCTGTGCGAAAAAATACGGTGGTGTCTATGTGCCGCCTCATCAGGCAGTGATCCATCAGTATGCCAGAGAGATGTTAGCTGGCGGAGGCAGAATGATTCTGGGTTCCGATTCCCATACCCGGTATGGAGCGCTGGGCACCATGGCCATGGGAGAAGGAGGCCCGGAACTGGTAAAACAGCTTCTGAACAAGACCTATGACATCAATATGCCCGGAGTGGTGGGTGTTTATCTCACCGGAAAACCTCAAAAAGGGGTGGGCCCTCAGGACGTGGCCCTGGCTATCATTGGTGAAGTATTTGCCAACGGTTATGTGAATAACAAAGTTATGGAATTTACAGGCCCCGGCGTATCATCCTTAAGTGCGGATTTCAGAATTGGCATTGATGTCATGACAACAGAGACCACATGTTTGTCTTCCATCTGGAGAACAGATCACATCATTCAGGAATTTTACGAGATTCACGGACGAAAAGAAGAGTTTAAGGAACTGAATCCCGGCCAGGTGGCTTATTATGACGGCATGATAGAAGTGGATTTAGACAAAGTGAAACCCATGATTGCCATGCCGTTCCATCCCAGCAATACTTATACCATTGAGGAATTAAATGCAAATCTTCTGGATATTCTGGACGACTGCGAGAAGAAAGCTCAGGTAAGTCTGGACGGAGCCGTGGAGTTTACCCTGAAAGACAAAGTGAGGAACGGGAAACTTTATGTGGACCAGGGAATCATTGCAGGCTGTGCCGGCGGCGGATTTGAAAATATTGCGGCAGCGGCGGATATCATGGACGGAGCCAGCATTGGCTCTGATGAATTTACATTAAGCATATATCCGGCAAGTATGCCCATTTATATGGAACTGATGAAAAACGGTGCAGCACAGAAGCTGATGGAAACAGGAGCTATCCTGAAGACGGCTTTTTGCGGACCATGTTTTGGCGCCGGGGATACACCAGGCAACAACGGTTTTTCCATCCGCCATTCCACCAGAAACTTCCCCAACCGGGAGGGAAGCAAACTCCAGAGCGGTCAGATTGCCTCCGTGGCCCTGATGGACGCCCGTTCCATAGCAGCCACAGCGGCAAATAAAGGCTATCTTACCGCGGCTACTGACATGGATGTATGCTACACCAATCCGAAATATCATTTTGACAGCAAAATTTATGCGAACAGGGTGTTTGACAGCAAAGGAGCGGCAGATCCCGCCCAGGAAATCAAATTCGGCCCCAATATCAAAGACTGGCCGGCTATGAGTGAACTGCCTCAGAATATGGTATTAAAAGTGGTTTCCGAAATTCATGACCCGGTTACCACCACGGATGAGCTGATTCCTTCCGGAGAGACATCTTCCTACCGTTCCAATCCTCTGGGACTGGCAGAATTTACCCTGTCCAGAAAAGACCCGGCCTATGTGGGACGTGCAAAAGAAATTCAGAAAGCCCAGAAAGCCATGGAGGCGGGCACCTGTCCGGTAGAGGCAGTGGAAGAACTGAGGCCGGTAATGGAAGCGGTAAATCAGGCCTTTCCGGAGAAAGGGTTCGGAGAAAAAGGAGAAGCCGGACTGCTGGGATTTGGAAGTACCATCTTTGCAGTGAAACCGGGGGATGGTTCCGCCAGAGAGCAGGCGGCTTCCTGCCAGAAAGTGCTGGGCGGCTGGGCCAATATTGCCAACGAGTATGCAACGAAACGCTACCGTTCCAATCTGATTAACTGGGGTATGCTTCCATTCCTGATTTCAGAGGGAGAATTGCCTTTCTCAAATGAGGATTATATTTTCATTCCGGATATCCGCAAGGCTGTGGAAGAACGAAAAACAGAAATTTTGGCCTATGTGGTGAAGGAAGGAAAACTGCAGGAATTTACCCTGGGTATGGGAGAACTGACAGAGGATGAGCGCACGATTATCTTAAAAGGCTGTCTGATTAATTATTATAAAGGATAGTCTGCTGCCGGAGTGGTCTGCCGGACAGGAGGGCCCGAAGGGCCGGCCTGAGGCAGGCTGTGTACGCCGGAGATTTGCGGGAAGAAAGGAAGTTTTATTTTGGAAAAACAGGAGAACAGACAGGGAAAGGAAAAAGCGAACTGGAATATCAGGCCCTATATGGCCATGGGGCTGACTTTTTTCCTGGTTATTGCGGCCAGTATTTTATTTTTCTTTCTGGTATATCGGTATCACGGGTTTACAAAAATTGTGGACAAAATGATGGTGATTCTGCAGCCTATCATTATCGGTCTGATCCTTGCCTATCTGGTAACACCCATTGTAAATTTTGAAGAACGTCATTTACTGCCTTTTATGCGGGAAAAAATAAAGAACCGGAAAAAGGCAGATAAAGTGGTACGGGGGCTGAGCGTGGCGGGAGCGCTGCTGTTTGTGGCGGTGATTATCGGTATTTTACTGCAGATGGTAATTCCGGAACTTTACCGGAGCATCAACGGTATGATCGGCACCCTGCCAAGACAGGTCAACAGTTTTATGGACTGGCTCAACGAGTATGTAAGCTCCGATAGTGAGATTACTGGTTACCTGGAAATGGCGCTGACCAAGGGTACGGAATTTTTTGAAAACTGGGCGCGGACGGAATTTCTTCCCCAGACGAAAAATATTATTGCCGGCCTGACTTCCGGCGTGATCATAGCGGTGAAACTGGTGTTTAACGTGGTGGTGGGGATTATTATTTCTATTTATGTGCTGATGAGCAAGGAAGCCTTTATCGGCCAGAGCAAGAAAATTACCTATGCTGTTTTTTCAGCAAAAAAGGCCAACAGCATCATTCACACCGTGCATAAAAGCAACGAAATATTCGGAGGCTTTATTTCCGGGAAAATTCTGGATTCCCTGATTATCGGTCTGCTTTGTTTCGTCTGTCTGTATCTGATGAAAATGCCTTATACGGTACTGGTCAGCGTGATTGTGGGAGTAACAAATGTAATCCCATTTTTCGGGCCTTATCTGGGGGCAGTGCCCAGTGCCATTCTGATTATGCTGGCAAATCCTGTAAAGGGACTGTATTTCATTATTTTTGTCCTGGTGCTTCAGCAGGTGGACGGAAATATCATTGGGCCGAAAATACTGGGGGATTCCACCGGATTATCTTCATTCTGGGTGGTGTTTGCCATTCTGACCTTCGGCGGAATTTTCGGTATTCCGGGTATGATTATCGGAGTTCCGGTGTTTGCGGTGTTTTTCTATGTGATAAAGAATATTCTGTCCTGGGTTCTGAAGAAAAAACAGCTTCCTCAGGATACGGAAAGTTACATCAGGGCCCAGCGGCTGGATCCTGCCACCAACAGGCTGGTCTGTTTTCCGAAGGATGAGCCGGTAAAAAAACAGAGACAGGTGAAAGAGACAATAAAAGCCAAAAAGGATGAAAAGAACAAATCGGACAAATAGCAGAACAGACAGCCATTGCGACGGGCCTGTTGTCAGCCGTGCATAATGCTGTACCTGCCGGAGAAGATTAAAATTTTCACATTACATTAAGGAGCACTCCTCTGGAGGCTCCTTGTTTTTATTCTATAGGAAATTCCTCCGGATTTCCTATAGAATAAAAAACGATGATGCGCAGCTCGCGGGGGCGATGTTTATTGCTGCGCAATCCGCTCGCGCGCGGAGAATGCG
>OFGR01002479.1_pt1 | contig 12254 bp, 8 predicted proteins | sample 1521811 | NCBI WGS metagenome assembly OFGR01 (sample SAMEA3504098, study PRJEB24116) | mouse gut metagenome | biome: mouse gut; feature: mouse-associated habitat; material: faeces | place: Denmark | collected 2011
GCCTGCCCGTGAAGCGGAAACACCCGCCGCCTTTTCCAGTTTTGCCACAAACTTAAGACCATAAGGTGACCGGAAAGTTTCCGGATGCGCCTGAATAGAAGTAAGGATTTTTTGCGCCTGTGCCGGATCGTCTATCTGATATTTCTCCGTAAGGCCCTTAATCCGTTTCAAGTCTGCGGCAGCTTCCCGGTATTCCTGCTCTGTGTCAAATTCGAGATCGCCTAACTTATATTTCTTTTCCTGTGCCATAGATCTTAATCATTCCCTTCCTTAATTTTTGCAAGCTGGTCTGTATGGCCCTGCCCGCTGCCTGTTTCTTTATATATTTGTTCCAAATGCAAGCTGTTCATACTCCTCCAGGGACATTGGTTTTGCAAAATAATATCCCTGTACATAATCACAGCCAATACTCCGCAAAAAAGCTGCTTGTGATTCCCTTTCTACACCTTCTGCAATCACAGGCATTCCCAGACATTTTGCCATGTACACGACCGACGCAAGGATATTTTCCCCGCGCCCCGGCACTTCGGAGTTCAGCAAAAAATTCATATCGATTTTCAGGATATCCACAACAATATCCTTAAGCGTATTCAGCGACGAATAGCCGCTGCCAAAATCATCCATCAAAATGCAGAAACCATATGCCTGCAGCCTGGACATCGTCTGTTTGATCATTTCCAGATTGCCCGTGTATGCACTTTCTGTCAATTCCAAATGCAGCAAAGCGGGATCAATTCCATATTTTTTCACCAGCCCATGGATCACATCGGCCACATCTTTATTATAAAGGCTGACTCTGGAAATATTCACCGATATTGGAAACGGCTTTTTCCCTTCGTCCAGCCATTTACGGATGCTTTGGCAGGCATGTTCCCACACATACCGGTCCAGCTTGGTAATAAATCCATTGCGCTCAAAGACTGGTATAAAATCCCCCGGCGACACCATCCCTTTCCCTTGCATATGCCAGCGCACCAATACTTCTCCGCCGGCCAGCCGGTTTTTGCGCAGATCGTATTTCGGCTGGATATACAGCCGGAACTGTTCCTCTGCAAGTGCCTTCTTCATCGCATTGACAATCTTTTGTTCCTTAATCAGCTGCTCCGTCATGGAATAGTCATAAAACGCGTAATTTTTTATGTAATTGCCTTTACACTGCTTCGCCGCCAGATTGGCCCGGTCGCTGACCGCCACCATCTGCTGTTCCGTATGATCTGCCGTACAGATCCCAAAGACAGGCATCAAAACATGATTGATCGGATACTGGTTGATCTCGTCATGCACTTTTTTGATCATCCGCATCACGGACGCCTTCCCCTCATACGGCATGCAAAAACAAAACACATCTGCCCGGTCCCTGCCATACGTAAAATGATCCGATTCCCTGGAAAGAAACGCCAACCGATCTGCAATATACTGCAACAGACGATCCGCCTCATCCATTCCATAAAACTGGTTCACCAAATGGAACTGATAAATGTCCAGATGGACAAACGCAAATGTTTTCTGCGGATATCGGCAAAGCATCTCCTTCGTCCTGCACAGAAACGCCTTGCGGTTATAAATGCCAGTCAGTTCATCATATTCCCGGCTCTGGCGAGCCTGATCCGATACGCGCAGTAACCTTCGTTCTATCACATTTTTCACACGAAAATATGTCAATTGTAGTTCTAACGGCATTGCAAGCAGTTCCCATACTCCCAGTTCCATCGCCCGGGACATACTTTGTGTATCAAACTGCCCGACAGCAGCTATCATCGGGATGCCGCTGATTATTTTATCCTGGTTCCACTGTGTCAGCACCTGGTATCCATCCAGTTTCCCATGTACGGCGCCCAGCTTCACGATCACGGCTGCCAGCTGCCTTACATTACGGTACATTATTCCCAAGGCCTTATCTGTACTGTCTGCTTCTGCCAGTTTATATCTGCTGTTTAAGATCTGCTTTATTTGATCCCGGTTCTGCTTTTCATCGTCCACAATCAATACCATATTTGCTGTCATATTTTGCCCTCTTTACCACACAGTTCGGACAAGCTGATCTGCTTCTCACAATCTTATTCTGCACATACAATGGCATTCTAACATATTTTGAACCGCAATTCAATGGTTTGGTAACAGTTCCGGTCATGTGCCGTATTCCTGGGCAACGCTTCAAAACACTTCACAATACTTTCATATAAACACTCTCATTAAATACTTCCGCTAATTAGAAACAAGAACTCCATAAATCGTAAGAGCCCGCCCCAATGATTTCTGATTTCTGACAATCCGCACTGTATGCGTCTTTTTCGTATTGGAAGAGTAACATGGGACAGAACCCGGCTTATTATGTCTGCCGCCGGAATTATCCGCGTCAATGGTGGCTGTTTTCTTCCCGTCCACATAGACATCAAACTGGCCGCCTCTCCCATTGATTTGCTGCGCAAACAATATCCCGATGTTTTTTCCGGTCACAGTAAAGGTCAGATCTCCGTTCCCGCTGCCCGTTGTCAGATTATCCGGAAAAATCTGACTCTTGCTGCTGCGTTCAAACGTCCCCATCCGCTGTATCTTAATGTCTTTGCATGACAGCAGCTTGGCACTGCCGTACTTTTTAGAAGTCACATATGTACTTGGCGCTTTCTTATACGAAACGTACCCCAACGATTTTTTCTGAATACTGTCCAGATACCGCACCAAAATCTCGCCAATCACAGCGCTTCCAAGGGCAGAGGGATGGATGGCGTCCCCGGACAGCTCTTCCATTGTATAGATGCCTTTGCTAATCATATCCTTCATCACATTCGCATAACTGAGCATCGGCAAATGATAATGGCTCCCGATCTTTGCCTGCTGCAGCTGGCAGCTCCAGCCATTGAGTTTTGACATAAACAGCAGCATAACCGCAGGTTTGGTCGGAGAGTCCAGGATTTTACGCACCAGGTTCTCATATGCCTGCCTGTGGTATGCTGTTTTTTTATCATTTACCGCAAATTCTACAAGCACCAGATCCGGCTTACGATCCAGCACATCTTTCTGCACACGGTGGACGCCAAGATACGAATCCGTCGCGCTGATCCCTGCGTTTACAAATAACAGGTCGGCCTTTGGAAATGTTTTATACCACCAGTTTGTAAAGTAATCGAAGTAGGTCAGTTTTTTATTCATACTTTCATCCCGCGTTCCTGTGGACATCGTGCCTTTTGTAATCGATCCGCCGATCAGCGCGATCGTAACCCGCTGGCCGCTCTGTGCTTTGCGCATTACATTGAACAGGGGCATTTCATTCGTATCTGTCCATGGATTGGCAAGCTTCATCTGCTGTTCCGTAACATATCCTGCGGGCAGGTTGTTCCCTTTAATGCCTCCGGTCCCTGCCGCATGGACGATCAGCGGCTGCGCGGCTGCCGGGTGCAGGATCGATACACTTAGCATCAGGATACACAGCCAGGGAAGCAGGTACGTTTTTTTATTCCTGTTCGCAGAAGCAGTCGTTTTCTTTTGAGTTGTGTTTGCCTTATGTTTCAAATTCATTTTACGTGTAACACCTTCTTTATTTTTATTTGTCTTATTTTATCATATTTCGGGAGAAAAATGCTATGTTATCCACAAATTTCCTTTAAAATCCCGTTCCCGCCGCATGCAGGCTGGCAAAGCCCTCCCAACTCAAAAGAACTCCGGCAACCTTACGCAAAAGTTCCGAAGCTCTCCGCGCCTGACGACTCCTTTACTGCTTCACAGTCTCTACTGTCAGCTTCTTTGCTGCTTCACAATCTCCGCTGCCAGCTTCTTTGCTGCTTCACAGTCTCTACTGCCAGCTTCTTTGCTGCTTCATACTTTCTACTGCGGACTTCTTTGCTACTTCACAGCGTCGATCGCCGCACGCTCTACTGACAGCCCTGCATGATAACGTTTCATAAACACATCAAACCCTGCAACATCGGACGGAAGCGGCTGCTCGGTCACGCTGCCCGCTTTGGTAAACACATTTGCTTTCAAATAATCTGCCAGGCTTTCCCCATCCTGCCTGTTCTTCCTGTAAGCAGCCAGCAGCGCAATCCCCCAGGCGCCGCCTTCACCCGCATGTTCCATAACGGATACCGGCGTATTCATCGCGGCGGCCATGATCCGCTGTCCCACAACCGGCGTCTTAAACAATCCGCCATGCCCGTAGACTTGATCTATTGTTACTTTTTCCTCTTTTAGCAGAATATCCAGCCCATTTTTCAGCGCTCCCAAAGCGGTAAATAAATGCACGCGCATAAAATTAGCGAGGTTAAAGTTCGCTGCCGCATTCCTTACAAACAACGGCCTTCCCTCTTCAAATCCGGTAATGCTTTCCCCGGAAACATAGTTATAGGCCAACAGCCCGCCGCAGTCTGCATCCCCTTCGAGCGCTTTACGATAAAGCACGGAAAACAGCTCATCCATAGTTATCTTCGTTCCAATACTTTCCGCAAATTCACGGAACAAGCCCGCCCACGCATTCAAGTCGGACGTGCAGTTATTGCAGTGTACCATAGCTGCCGGATCGCCGGACGGCGTCGTAACCAGATCAATCTCAGGATACACATGGTGCAATTCCTTTTCAAGTACAATCATTGCAAATACAGACGTCCCTGCCGATACATTTCCCGTACGCACAGCAACACTATTCGTCGCAACCATTCCCGTACCAGCATCTCCTTCCGGCGGACACACTGCAATCCCTGACTTCAATCTGCCATCTGGGTCCAGCAGCCTGGCTCCTTCCGGCGTCAAAATCCCTGCCGTTTCTCCCGCGCAGAGTACTTTCGGCAATATTTCATTTAACTTCCAAGGATATCCACAGCCAGCCGTCAGATCATCAAACTTTTCCACCATACCTGCATCATAATCCCCCGTCTTACTGTCAATCGGAAACATACCAGAAGCATCTCCAACGCCAAGCGCCTTTTCCCCCGTCATTTTCCAATGTATATATCCTGCCAGCGTTGTAAAAAAAGCAATATCCTTAACATGCGCTTCCTGATTCAAAATCGCCTGATAAAGATGCGCAATGCTCCACCTCTGCGGAATATGAAACTGAAACTCTCTCGTCAAAATTTCCGCCGCCTGTTCTGTAATCGTATTTCTCCATGTACGAAACGGAACCAACAGCTCACCATTTTGATCAAACGCCATATATCCATGCATCATCGCGCTGAACCCGATCGCGCCGATGCCTGTCAGCGCTGCGTCATATTTTTCCCTGACGTCACAGACCAGTTTCCCGTAGCTGTCTTTAAGCCCTGCCCATACATCCTCCAGAGAATATGTCCAGAACCCGTTCTCCAGCCGGTTCTCCCATTCGTGGTCGCCCGACGCTATCGGATTATGACCCTCATCCACAAGCACCGCCTTAATCCTCGTAGAGCCAAACTCCAGCCCAAGCGCCGTCTTCCCGCTCTCAATCATCCTCTTGATCTCTTCTTTGTTCCCCATGCTGAATCCCTCCTTACTTACGGAATGCGACACTGTTCCAAAGCAGTTCATTCTTAAACTGGCGGATTGTCGTGTCTTTGTCAATATAAACTGCCTCGATGCCCATAGCTGCCGCCCAGTCGCCCATCTGCTCTGCGGTAAGGTCATAGGAGAACGCCGTATGGTGAGCGCCGCCCGCTAAGATCCAGGCCTCTGCCCCGGTCTTAAGGTTCGGCTGCGGTGTCCAGAACGCCGTTGCAACCGGGAGTTTCGGCATCGGTTTTTCATTCTTCTTGCAGTCCACGTCATTGATGATCAGGCGGAACCTGTCACCAAGGTCAATGAGGGAGGTCGCAATGGCCGGCCCTGTCTTTGACGTAAATACGAGCCTTGCCGGGTCTTCCCTGTCGCCCATGGAAAGCGGCTGCTCTTTAATGCTGATCTTGCCGTCTGCAACGGACGGGCATACCTCAAGCATGTGCGCCTGCAGGATTCCCTCTTTGCCCGGAACCAGATTGTATGTATAGTCTTCCATAAAGGACGTTCCCTTGGCATCCTTCATGCCCTGGGTCATAATCTTCATCACACGCACCATGGCCGCCGTCTTCCAGTCGCCCTCGCCGCCGAAACCGTAGCCTTTCTCCATCAGCCTCTGAATCGCCAGGCCCGGGAGCTGCTTTAACGCACCAAGGTCGCCGAAGTGTGTGACGATTGCATGATAATTCTTCTCCTCAAGGAATCTCTCAAATCCAATCTCGATGCCTGCCTGAACCGCTACATGCTCGCGGAATTCCTTCTCATCCCTGCCCTCTAAAAGAATCTCATATTTGTCATAGTATTCCTCAACCAGAGCATTGATGTCTCCCTGAGATACCGCGCCTACTGCCTCTGCAATCTCATTTACCGGATAAGCGTCAACTTCCCAGCCGAACTTAATCTGCGCCTCAACCTTATCGCCCTCGGTAACGGCAACATTTCTCATATTGTCGGCAATTCTCATGACACGCACATGGCTGCTCTCGATCACGCCGATGGCAGTACGCATCCAGGAACCGATCCTCTTCTGCACATCCTCGTCCGCCCAGTAGCCCATAACCACTTTGCGCTCCATCCCAAGGCGGCTGAAAATGTGTCCGTACTCGCGGTCTCCGTGAGCTGCCTGGTTCTCATTCATGAAATCCATGTCGATGGTGTCATAAGGAATCTCCCTGTTAAACTGTGTATGCAGATGAAGGAGCGGTTTCCTAAGCTCCTGCAGCCCCAGAATCCATGACTTCGCCGGCGAAAATGTGTGCATCCAGGTGATAACCCCGGCGCACAGTTCGTCCGTATTCGCCTCATTGAATGTCTTCCTGATCAGCTCATTCGTAAGCAGCGTTGGTTTCCAAACCACCTCAAAGGGAAGGTTGCCGGACTTATTTAATTCCTCTACGATAATCTTCGAGTGCTCCGCCACGTGCGCCAGGCATTCATCCCCATATAAATCCTGTGAACCGGTGCAAAACCAAAACTGATACTTTTTCATCTCCATCATAATATATTGTCCTCCTTTTTGATAAATGTATCTTTATCCGTTTTTAAGTTATATAATTTAATTATAGAAAAATCTGCAATTTTATCAATTCCCTAACTCTGCCGGCAGCATAAAAAAGTTACTTATTCCGACTTGTATAAGTTGAAAAATTACCTGAATCTGATACAATAGATAAATAACAAGCATTTTATAAAATCAGCAGGAGACAGCCGCCATGACTCTTTTACAGCTATCCCACCAGATTACCGATAACCACCGATTGCTCCTCCCCCCGGAGCACAAGCTGAACACCCGCCTGGTATGCCCGGAATACTCAAAGTCTGCCCAGGAGGTAAAGACTTATCCGCTTATGCAGGAGGAGCGGGTCTTTGCACTGTGCTGGAACATCCAAAGCTCCAACGAGCTTTACGCCACAATGTGCCCCTCCCCGCAGCCTTTTTGCTGCTGCCATCACTTTGCCGACGGCGAAAAAACCCAGCTCCACACCCACGACTATATTGAGCTTGCCTATATCATGGACGGCCGTTTCAGCCAGCGCATCCTCGGCAATGACATCTCCTTTTCCAGGGGCGACTTATGCCTAATCGACAAGAACTGCATCCATCAGGACTATCTGCTCTCCCAGCCCGCTTCCATCCTTTTCCTGGGAATCTCCAACGACATGTTTTCCGAGATTATGGAGGAAAATGTAACCGCACAGAAGATTATGTCATTCCTGCAGTCTGCCCTCCTAAAGCAAAAGGATGTCCAGCAATACCTGCATTTCAAGCCCAACACCCACGCTGCGGCCGAGCTGGAAGACTGCCTTTACTGGCTGCTGAGGGAACTGTATGAGGGCGGCGTCGGCTCCCACCACATCTGCAAAGGCCTGCTCCTCCGCATCTTTGCAATCATCAGCACAAAATATGATTTCTCCCTCTCAAAAGACCAGCGCAAGACCATGAACTGGCTGATTTTCGAGGAGGTCTCCGCATATATCCGCAAGAACCATGCCGACATAAAGATTCAGGACCTGACCGATGCATTTCATTTTCAGGAGGATTATTTCAACCGGCTCATAAAGAGCAAGACCGGGCTGACCTACTCCGCTTTCCTGCAGCAGATACGGCTTGAGAGGGCAGAGCACCTCCTTACTTCCTCCCGGAAAAGTGTGGAAGAGATTGCCGCCGCTGTTGGTTACCGCAACAAAGGGTATTTCTATAAGATTTTTCAGGAAAAATATGGGATTACACCGTCAAAATACCGAAAACGGAACGGGATTCTGTAGCTCTCCCGTTCCGTTATATCTTAGGGTCAAAGCACCTTTGCCCCGCATCATATGCATTCTCCGATGATCCTTGTAGACTTCCTCACCACCAGCTTAGACCTTAACTCTACGCTGTCAGACACTTTCTCGCTGCCAAGCAGCGCCAGCATTATCCTAGCGGCGTTTCCTGCCAGTTCATCCACCGGATTATTCACCGATGTAAGAGGCACATCACAATATCCTGCCAGATCCGAATTATCAATCCCCACTACCGACAGCTCCCCCGGAATGGATATCCCGTTAATCTTACATATATTCACAAGCTTGACCGCGACTTCATCATTATAGCAGACGCATGCCGTGCAGTCTTTAAGGCGGCGCAGATAGGACTCTCCCTCCTGCTCCATCTCCCGAAGCCCCCTCGTATCGATCCAGCTGATGTTTTCGCTCCTTATTTTTATGTCATGCTCCATTAACGCAGCCACATATCCGGCATACCTCTTATGGCCCTGACCGTCGTCCAGCTTAAATATTCCCCCGATTTTCCGATGCCCGCACTCAAGAAGATGTTCCGCCGCCGTCTTACCTGCCCAAAAGTCATCCATGCTGACATGCACGGCCGACAGCTCCGGATAGCTGCTGTTTATGAATACTACCGGGATTCCCTTACGCTTAAGTTCCCGGTACAGCTCAAGGTTTGGATTGGGCAGCCCGCTTTTTGTCGTCTCGGCGATCACGCCGTCTATCACATCCTCATGGATGAAATTTTTCAAGATATTCCTCTCGCGTTCCACCGCATTGTGGGTGAATGCAATCTGCAGCGAATACTCCGCCTTTGAGAGAATCCGCTCCATCTCATTGATGATTCCCGTGAAAATATATTCGTCAACATACGTCATCATAATAGCAATCCGCATCGTCCTGCGCTTTTTGTTTATGCCGCGCCGGCTGTCCTTCACATACGTTCCGCTGCCCCGTATGCTGACGACAAGTCCTTTATCTCCAAGGACAGAAATTGCATGGCGGACAGTCTGGCGGCTCACCTTGAAAATAGACACAAGCCGATTCTCCGAATAGATCTTATCTCCTGCGGACAGCTCTCCATTCTCAATCTTTTCCGTGATCCAATCAACGATTTCTTCATACTTCGCCTTCTGCTGTGCCATGCCATCTCCCAACTTTCATATTTTTTACAGTCGGTGCCGCCAGATTCCCGGCAGCATACCGACTGGTATAGCAAATATTAATTCTTCTTCTTGGAAGAAATAACGTCAAATGTAACTGCTCCAAGAAGTACAAGACCCTTTACAACCTTCTGGAGGTCTGTGGACAATCCGCACAGAACCATTCCGTTATTTAGTATACCCATAACGAACGCTCCTACAACCGCTCCGAGGATCGTACCTACACCGCCGGCTGCCGCCGCGCCGCCTATGTAACATGCGCCGATGGCGTCAAGCTCGATACCGTCGCCGGCCTTCGGCGTCGCTGAACCTGCACGGGCCGCAAGGACGATACCTGCAACCGCGCCTAAAAATCCCATGTTTGTATATACCCAGAAAAATACCTGTTTCGTATTGATACCGGAAAGCCTTGCCGCTTTCATGTTACCGCCGAGGGCGTAAATCTGACGGCCGGCAACTGTCTTGCTTGTGACAAAATGATAGATGGCAACAATCACACCCATGAGCAGGAGCACGATCGGAAGGCCGTTGCAGCGCGCCAGCTTGTATGCGTAAAACCATACGATTCCAAGGATGATTGCATCCTTGATGATAAGCTGCCATGCCGGAACAAGGGCAAATCCGTATTTTTTCTTTGCCGCAATGGATTTTAATTCTGATAAGACGATCAGCACCGTTGCGATAACTGCTACGATAATCGTAACGATATCAATCGTTCCCTCTCCAAAAGGAACTTTGTTGGTAACAAAGAAACCTGCGCCTACAAACTTAAATGCATCCGGAACCGGCCCTACCGTCTGCGACGCAAGGAATGTATAGGTAAGTCCGCGGCCGATCAGCATGGATGCCAGCGTCGCTACGAATGGCGGAACGCTCATGTAAGCGATAAAGAATCCATTGAATACGCCGAACAACAGTCCAACGCCGATTGCCGCCAGGAAACCTACCGGGATGCTCATGCCTCCCTCACATACAAGCTTTGCCGCAACCGCTCCGCAAAGAGCAACGTAAGAGCCGACACCAAGGTCGATATTTCCGGTCAGTACGCAAAGCAGCATACCTGTTGCAAGAATAACGATATAACCATTCTGCATCAGAAGGTTGTTCATGTTCATAGGAGTCGCGTTGGATCCTCCTGTTAAAATATAAAATATAATGTAAATTGCCAGCAGCGCCAGCACCATGCCATACTGCTTTAAATTCAGATTAACTGTATTTTTCTTTTCCATCATAAAGCTCCTTTCTGATTATTATGCTGCATAATGCATTTCATAATCTTTTCCTGTGATAATTCTTCTTTTGACAGTTCCCCGGCAATCTGGCCTTCGTTCAAAACGTATGTCCTGTCGCATGTACCGATGATCTCCGGCATTTCCGAAGAGATAACAATAACCGCCTTGCCGGATTTTGCCAGCTCGTTGATCGCGCAGTAAATTTCATACTTGGCGCCTACGTCGATACCGCGGGTAGGCTCGTCAAGAATCAGGACATCCGGCTCTGTCAGCATCCATTTTGCCAGCACGACCTTCTGCTGATTACCACCGGACAAAGAACCTACTGTCTGGTTAATGGAATTCGATTTGATATTGATAAGTTTCTTGTATTTTTCAGCAGCTACGATTTCATCGTTGCTGTTTACGACACCGTTCTTGGAGAAGAATCCGCGGAGCGCTGCCAGCGTCATGTTCCACTTGATATCATTGATCAGCACAAGCCCGTATGTCTTCCTGTCCTCCGATGTGTAGGCAATCTTGTTCTCAATGGCCTCTTTTACATTGTTAATTTTCACCGGTTTCCCGTGCATAAGGACTTCACCGGTAATCTTCTGGCCGTACTCATGGCCGAAAAGGCTCATGGCAAACTCTGTTCTTCCGGCTCCCATCAGCCCTGCAAGGCCTACAACCTCGCCTGCGCGCACTTTGATGTTAATGTTCTTTAACATCTGGCGGCTTGCATCCTCCGGGTTAAATACGTTCCAATCCTTAACTTCCAGCACCACATCCCCGATGGGGCAGTCTGTCCGTTCCGGATAACGGTTCGTCAGCTCACGCCCAACCATGCCTTTGATAATGCGGTCTTCGGTAAATTCGTCCTCGCCCTTGATAAGCGTCTCGATGGTGTGTCCGTCACGGATAACCGTAATGGCGTCTGCAACATAGCTGATCTCATTGAGCTTATGCGAAATGATGATACAGGTGATTCCCTGCTCTTTCAGTTTCAGCATGATCTCAAGGAGCTGCGCGCTCTCCTCATCGTTGAGGGCTGCCGTAGGCTCGTCAAGGATCAGAAGATCCACCTTCTTGGCAAGCGCCTTCGCAATCTCGATAAGCTGCTGCTTTCCTACGCCGAGAGAATTAATCGGTGCCTCGATATTTTCATTTCCAAGGCCCACTTTCTCAAGCATCTCTTTCGCACGGCTCTTCGTTTCCGTCCAGTTGATCACGCCCTTCATGGAAGTCTGCTCATTTCCCATAAACACGTTCTCCGCCACTGACAGGTATGGGCTTAAGGCAAGCTCCTGATGAATGATAACGATTCCCTTTTTCTCACTGTCCTTGATGTTGTGGTTCTTTACAAGCTCACCGTTGTACATGATGTCGCCTGTATAAGTGCCAAAGGGATAGATTCCGGACAGTACATTCATCAGCGTGGATTTTCCAGCACCATTCTCACCGCAAAGAGCGTGTATCTCACCGCGTTTTACTTTCAGATTGACATCGTCCAGTGCCTTTACGCCAGAGAACTCTTTTGTGATATGGTTCATTTCCAGAATGTAATCAGACATTTTCTCAACTCCTTTTTATATTTTTGTAGCCATGAGCAAAACTCCACACATTCAGTATTTATGCGGATTTGCGAGGCATGG
>OFGR01002480.1_pt1 | contig 12244 bp, 12 predicted proteins | sample 1521811 | NCBI WGS metagenome assembly OFGR01 (sample SAMEA3504098, study PRJEB24116) | mouse gut metagenome | biome: mouse gut; feature: mouse-associated habitat; material: faeces | place: Denmark | collected 2011
GATGGTGCCCGAGCCGCAGAAGGGGTCGCAGAAGGGGTCCCGGCCCCGGTAGCGGGAGAGGAGCACCATGCCCGCCGCCAAGGTCTCCCGCAGGGGAGCGGCCACGCCCTGGGCACGGTAGCCCCGCTTATGCAGGCCCGCCCCGCTGGTGTCCAGCATCAGCACCGCTTCGTCATTCAGGATAGAAAACTGTACCTGATACACCACCCCCGTCTCCAGCAGGATTTCCAGGCCGTACCGTTCCCCTAACCGCCGGGCGATGGCTTTTTTTACAAAGCTCTGGCAGGTCGGGACCGAGTGGAGCGCGGAATTGAGACTGTGCCCCTTGACGGGAAACTGACCCGTCCGGGGAATAAAATCCTCCCAGGGCAGGGCATAGGTGCCCTCGAATAATTCGTCAAAGGTTTTGGCGGAAAAGCGTCCCAGTACCAGCAGGACCCGCTCTCCGGTGCGCAGATTCAGGTTCAGGCGGGGGATATCCGCCGGGGTGCCGGAGCAGAATACCCGGCCGTTGGCGGCCTGGACGTTGGGCAGGCCCAGCCGCCGCAGCTCGTTGGCGGTGAGGCCCTCCACACCGAACAGGGTGGGCACGGCAAATTGCAGCTCGTTCAAGGCTTTGTCTCCCTTCTATTATTATAATCATTCATTGTAATTTGTAGGGCAGAGGGGACTGGAAGCTTCGCCCTCATCCGTCACGGCTTCGCCGTGCCACCTTCCCCCGCCAGGGGGAAGGCTTATCGGTGCGTCTAACGAGACTACTGTGCAGTCATGCAAGTGCCATTGTTCGCACCTTCCCCCTCACGAGGGAAGGTGGCACCGCCGCAGGCGGTGACGGATGAGGGTGAAAGCCCCCCAACAACAAGCAAAACCCCGGAGCCGAACAGCTCCAGGGTTTTGCAGATAGTCGTATAAAATCGCAGGCAAACTCAGCGCTTGGAGAACTGAGGCGCGCGGCGGGCGGCTTTGAGGCCGTACTTCTTGCACCTGTTCCCCAAAACCCGTTGTCCTGCAAGCGATTCCGTGCTGCTTCGGTTGAATTAACCTCGAATTTAACCCGAAAATGCACGATTAACCTTGTCTGCTAAGTCCTCTGGCCTTATTATACGTCAGATGAGCATAGATGTCCAGCGTGATCTTTGCGTGTTCATGGCCAGCCAGATATTGAACGGTCTTTACATCAACGCCAGCCAGCAGCAGATTTGTGATGTAGGTATGCCGGAGCTGATGGGGCGTCACTTCAAAATCCAGGGTATAGACAATCCTGGGATTGTTTTTCTGGCTGGTTCCCAGCGCCGGCTTTACCGTGTACTTAATGCTCTGTCCGTTCACATATTTATAATAGGTGCGCTCCTTGGTGGAACGGACAACAATGTACTGCCACACTCGCTTGAACTGTGAGTAAGACAGGGGCTGGCCCTCGCTGTCGGCAATCACATAGTCAGACGTAGAGGTCACTTTCGCTTCTCGCAGGCAGTCAGCCAGACACTTGGGGATGGGAATGTCTCTCCGGGCTGCTTTGGTTTTTAGAACCGTAGAGATCACCGGCCGGTTGTGTTCCGCCCGCCATGCCCGCCGTACCGAAATGTATGGGGTGGGAACATCCAGGAACACACAGTCCCATTGGAGCGCAAGGATTTCTTCTCTCCGCAGACCGGCATATAAGCCGATCATCACAGACACATAGGGCGGCAAGTCCCGGATCGCGTCTAAAAGTTGCTCGACCTGTTCATCCGTCAACGCCTAGCGGTCCTCCTGTGGGACACCGCCGCCTTTTGCGTTAAGATGGAGCGTTGGATTCACCTCGATCACATGGCTTTCCTTCGCCGCCCGAAAGATGGATTTATAAAGAATCACAACGGCCTTGTAAACCGATGCCGATTTTTTGGAAACCGGGACAAGAGCGAGCTGGATGTCATCCAGAGTTACATCTGCCATCCGCATCTCTCCCAATTCTTTAATGATATGCCGCCTCACCTTGGAGGTGTAATCTGTCAAGGTGGTCTGCCGCACATGGACCGACTGCATCAGCAGCCATTTCTCACAGTATTCTGCTACCGTTGGCGATTTCCGATAAAACCGGGCATGACCGATCTGCTCCAACGCCTCCGTTTCTTTGTCATACAGTTCTTCGGGAGTTCTCGCATAAAGGGCGACCCGCTTGCCATCGGCATCCTCGATTCGGGTTCTGTAATACTCTACGCCATTCAGTGTGACCGTACTATAATCTGGAATTAGTCGTTTTCTTTTTGCCAATACCGTTACCTCTCAAGAATCATATTCAGCGCTGTATCTTTGTTTTACCAGACACCACTTATTTCAGCAAGGATACGGATCAGCTCACGCCTCGGCACTTCGCACTTTGCGGTATGTGGCGCACTTTTCCACCGGCTTCGCCCGATGCGTGAATTTTGCGATGTACTCCTGAAGGCTCGCGTCTGTGAAATAGACACAGCCGTTCTGCACATACTGAACATAGGAAATCAGGCCATTGTTGCGGGCCGTGTCCAGTGTTGCAATACTGATTCCCAGGATTTTGGCCGCTTCTTTCCTTGTAAATAACTTTTCCATATAATCTCTCCCTTCTTTGTCAAGGATATGGTTGTGGCTTCCAAAATCACATGAATGCGCTGGCAGTTTTGCCTGCCAGCGCATGGTATCTAATTTTGAAACTTTTTTTGTGTTACGCCACATTTGCCACGCATCCCTGACGCTGGGGACAGAACAGGTCTCCGCTGGCGCGGCTGTCATAACTCCGCAGCGTCGTTCATAGCGTGCGCCGCAGGGTTCCCCCCAAGTCTTTGGCGGGCCGTGAGGAAGTATCTTTAAGCCCCCGCGCAGTCATCGCGCCGGATGTGCCACCATCCGGGTCACAGGGACGTTGATCGCTCCGAAACAGCTTGTCCATCACCTCCTGGCTGCTCCATCTTCGCGGCGTCCTGCACTCGCTCATACGCGGGTTATGTACCTGTTCCGCCGTGTATTCAGTTGTCAATGTACCAATGAAGGTGAAAAGCTATCCTTCTAATGGTAGTGAAGAAAACAGCGACATTTTGGCCATGTTAATTAAACTTTTTGCACCTTTTTTCTCAGGCGCTTCAACCCGCGCTTTATGCTCTTATATATCCAGCTGAGATCAACACCTTCCACCTTGGCAATTTCCTTAATGGTCATGCCCAGGTAGAACCGGGCATAAATCCACTTGGCCTGCTTGTCTGGCAACTCCATCACCGCGGCAATAGTGCGCTTTATAGTTATACACCTGTCGCAGGTAACGTGCTTCAGCTCGTTTGTCGGCCAGGAACACTGCCTGTACTTCATCGGATATTTCCAGATAAGTATCCGTTTTATAAATGTCGGGATACAGCTCCCGAAGATTGATTTTCTGCATTATGTACCTCCATTTCGATTCGCGGGTCCAGTTGACGGGTGAACTGAAATGAGGTGGAGAACGGCACCGGCACAATTCGTGGCTATTCCACAAGAAATAACAAGCAAAAACGCCAGTTTCCCAAAGTGGGAAACTGGCGTCAAGCGCATTTCTTTTATAATTGCTGGTTAGTCGGCAGGATAATGCCGATGGTGGAGTATAGTGAGCCGAGGCGTGAGCAAGGCTTTTTTTGATGAACATAAGTTAATTAGTATCAGATAACACTCATATACTCCAAGCTGTGCATTCCTTCTACGTTTGGGACAACCACTGTCTCCCATCCCGTCCAGCGGAACACCTTATAGAGCCGTCCGCCTTGCAGATAGTAGATGTAATTCCCATCTATGACAAAGGATGTGGAGCCCACATCTGCCAGCAGTTCGTCTACTGTCGGTTCATGGTCAAACAAGCCCCAAAAAGTCGCCGTGTTATCAGAGCCGGTGCTGAAGTAAAGCCGTGTGGAAAAATCCTTCAAGTCGATTCGGTAAATCTGAAAACCATCGCCCACCTCGCCGCTGGAAGCGTAGTAACAGGCGTCCTCGTCAACGTAGATGCTGGAGATCGCCCCGGATTGTCCAAAGGGATCACGGGTCAGCAGGATGGCCTCACCTGTGGCCTTGCTGGTCGCAGTGATGGTGTTCTCCACCATATCAAGCTCCACTGTATAGGCGCTGTTTTCTCCCTTGGACGCATCGGCCAGAAAATCATGCGTAATCTCACGGGAATTGCTGTACCCGCAGCCAGTCAATGAAACGGTCATACAGAGTATCAATGCCGCTGTCAGGAGAGGGCGAGTAGAAATGACCTTCCGCCTGCCAACATAAAACCTGAGACAGAGCCAAACCAGCAGACAGACAATAGCCAAGAACAGAATCACCAAAAGTCCAAACTGCTCCGGCGTGATACCCGGAAAGGTCACTATATCAATCAGGTTCCAGTCCTCGTCATATCCAACCTCTGTCAGTGTTCCCCACACATAGCCGGTTCCTGCCAGCAACCCCGCAGGAAGCGGAAGGACATATTTGAGAAAGCTGCCGCCGATCAAATGTGGCAGGATAGAAACCGCGATGCCGGAAAATGCAGTCAGTACCGTCTGCCGGAACAGGATGGAGAGCAGGGCAATCAGGATTGCAAACCAAGCAGCGCCCAAGCACCTGGACAGGACTACGATCCCATACGCCTGTCCAACGGAAATGAGATAGGGCGAATGTTCAAAAAAGGACAGGCTTTGCAGCGGATAGGATGCTCCATCCAGGCCGACCAACAAGGCGACAACAACAAACTGCACCAACTGAAACAGAGCCGTCGCCAGAACCGCCAGGGCCGCCATTACGCCTAATTTGATTCCAGCCAACCGCCCTCGGCCATTTCTGCAAGAACGGAGGATCTGCGCCATCCCACACTGGTATTCCCCACAAAATACTGGAACACAAAGCGCCAGCAGGAACAACAGCAGGATTACATTCACTCCATCGTGGGTCAGGAGTGTGTCCCATCCCCGCTCATCCATCAGGAAGCGATGGGCGGGGTCCTCTTTTGCGTAGTAATACTGGTTATAGATGGTCAAGAAGGCGGCTTTTCTGCCGTCATCGGAGCGGGTGGCTTCTGCGTATTCCGTCTCCATCTCCTGCGCTTTTTCCTCTGTCACCTCGCCTTGCCAGCGATCCATGTAGGCCAGATAAGTATCTTCATTCCGGTCAATCATATAACTGCTGTCGTAGCCGCTGCCGACGCAAAAGACTGCATAAGCCGCCAGAGCAATCAGAAGAAGTAAAAGCCCTTTATGATGAAATAATATCTTCTTTAATTCTACTTGCAGCATGATTTCCTCCTGATTGCTATGACCAGCAGACACGCGATTACAGCTTGAACGATCAGAACCACGAAAAGTCGGAGCAGATATACCCCGCCGATGCTCACCCCAGACAGGCTTTCCAGCAGTTTACTGCCGCTGGTCAAGGTGAATGGGCTGATGCAGGAGAGGGCCTGTTTCCACCACACGGGGGAGAGCGCCCAACCAGTGCAGTAGTTTAATGCCACGCCAAGCCCCAATCCCATCAGACATGGATAGAGTGATTTTTGGAAACAGGCGGACAGGAGAATCAGCAAGAGTGCTGTCACGCTGAAACCGATGGCCTTTAACCCGCAAATCAATCCATAGAACAGCAAAATCGAGCCGGAGAATGGAGTATATTGATAGCTTTCGATGGCATAGAGCGGGCTGCCCCAGCCATCAAAACCGCACAAAAGCCCAAATACCAGGAGGTTTAACAGGGCGAACAGGATTGTCGGTATCCATGCAAATATCACTCCAGCGCCGCATTTGGAAATAAGCAGAGGCCATCTGCCTCGTTTGCAGGAGGACAGAATCAGGGTCATCCCGTTTTCCTTCTCCCGCGTGAATGCGGGCGCTACCGCCAAAATGAGTAAAAGCAGGATCAGCAGATCGGAAAAGTCATAGGACAGTAAAGCTTCCCAGCCATCATACAGATAAAACGCAGGAATCGTTCGGCCTGCATAGTGATGGAGAATGTAGGCATTTTCTGCCGCTCCCGCTGTGTTACCGCTCTCTTGATAGAAAGTCATATTTTCTTTCGCCTGGGCCAGAATCTCCTCCATATCAGAGGAATACTTGACACTGTACTCCATGTGGGGATAGAAGTAACTGTGGAGCAGATAGTAGTCGCCAAAGATATAGCCGCTGTAAGTCTCCTCCTGCGGCTCCCGGCTATATGTTCCATCTGCCGTCAAAGCGTCCAACCGCTGGTACTCTGACGTGAGGAAGCGTACGGTTTCCTCTGTAATGGGGCCTTTGATCCGCTCATAGATGGTGTCGTAGCCTGCCTGCATTCCGCTTGTATTGGCCGCAACGGGCCGTATCTCTCCGGCGTGATAGTCCGCGATGATTTTGACCGTATTCAGACATAGGAACAGCGCCAGCGCAATCAGTGTATAGCGCCGCAGGATGCCTTTTCTGGCCTCCAAATAGAGAAAACTCATATCTGTCCCTCACTTGGCTGGAAAAAGGTGTGCAGGAACACTTCGTCCAGATTTGGGGATACCGGCTTTGCGCCTCGGAGCGGTTTCCCATCATCCACAATGCGCAGCAGATAGGAGCCATCCTGCTGCTTGATATTGCTCACGCAGTAGGTGTCCACCATCAGAGCCATATCCGCCTCGTTGGCTGATACCTCCCACACCTTTCCCTGGATGCTCTGCTCCAGTTCCCTGGGCGTGCCCTGCATGACCAGTGTACCCTTCCGCAACAGGAGGATCTCTTTGGCGATATATTCCACATCGGAAACAATATGGGTAGCTAAAAGGATGATGCGCCCCTTGGCCAGACGGGAAATGAGATTGCGGAAACGGATTCGCTCACCAGGGTCAAGGCCCGCCGTCGGCTCGTCCAGCACCAGCAGTTTAGGGTCGTTCAGAATAGCTTGGGCGATCCCCAGCCGCTGTCTCATCCCACCGGACAGCGCCCCGATCCGCTTGCTGCGGCTTTCCTCCAAATTGACGAAAACCAGCGCCGCGTCGATGCTCTCTTTTGCGTTCGCTACCCCTTTTACTTGGCACATATAGTCCAAAAATTCCTGTACGGTAAAATTTGCATAGAACTGAGGGTACTGGGGCATATAGCCAATCTGGTCAAAGTAGCGCCCGCCCATCTGGACGGTGTTTTCACCGTCCAGATGGATCACGCCGCCGCTGGCAGGCAGTATTCCAATCAAAATGTTGATCAGTGTCGTCTTACCGGCCCCATTTGGCCCCAACAATCCATAAACCCCTTCTGTCAGAGTAGCGGATACATTTTGGAGCGCGGGATATTTTCCATAAAATTTTGTGATGCTTTCAAGTTCCAGTTTCATCATGTATTCCTCACAGAAGGTCAACCGCTTGTGAGAGGGCATAGCCGTCATCCGTGCCCAGGGCTGCATAGGCGGAATGGCCGATGACCCAAATCTCATAAGGTTTGCAGTTTGTATCCATCGTATAGGTTTCATCCGCAACTTTTGTGCCATCGCTGACCTGATAGGCCCGCAGAGTACCGCTTGGGCTGTCTCCACCCGCACAGGTCACAATGTACTGGCCGTCTGCGGATACGGCGGCAATCCCGCTTTCATCTCCGCTCTCCACGTTGATTACCTTCCCCTGCTGCTGGGTCAAATCCAAAAAGAGGACGGAGCCGGTCTGCTTTGCGCCTCCCATGCTGGCGGGCAGAATCGTATCGGAAACAGCAGCATATTCTCCGTTTACAGAGAGCATGGAACCGGAAAAGCCCTCAGCAGAAAAAATAGCGGCGGTGTTGCTGCTCAGATCAATCGAGCCATAGGCCGTGGTATTTTCCTGCCCGTCCAGGCTTCCGAAAAAGGCCAAATAGTCTCCGCTGTCGCTGTACCCGACCGCCTCAAAATAAACGGTTTCGCTCATGGCCGGAGTGATTTCCATCAGTTCCTGTGTATCAAAGGTATATTGATAGAGGCTGGGCCCTTCCGCATATACAAGGGTTTTCCCATCCGGCGCAGCAGCAAAGACAGAGCCCCAAAGACCATTTACCAATGCTTCGTCTGTCAATTCGTAGGTGCCCACCAGATTAAGGCTCTGATCGAATAGCCAGTAATACAGCGTCTCCACAGAACTGTCGCCGGAGATCACCGTGACCCCGCCGATGTCCTGCACATCCGCCGCTGCCTGACTGGACAGCATGACGATGACTCCCTGGCTGGTCTTGTCTGTCAGCAGGGGTGTTTGGGCGGTGTCAAAAGCATAGGTGGCTGTTACTTCGCCGGTAGATAAATCGGTCAGTTTCAGCTCATTGGTGGTATAATCGTACTCCGGCGAGAGAAAATTGGCTCCGCTGCCGGCTGTCTGTTCCGCCGATTCGTCAGGAGCCTGCTGGGAGTCCGCTGAGGGATTGCTGGACGAATTTCCGGTGTTAGCCGCCGGTTCGTTGCCTCCGCAGGCGGAAAGCAGAGAAAGACTGAGTACAAGTGCAAGCAAAATACTGATTCTTTTCATGTTCGTCAAACCTCCCCGTTGACCAAAAGTACAGATGCTGTCTTAACTGGATTGTTGATCTCAAGCTCCCCATCCTCCGGGGTAACGGCAATGGCATAGACCGTGTTCAGCGTACCAAGTGCAGAGGTATCAATCTGGAATGTGGCTTCTACCATCTGGTTTTTTACAGTCCGAACAGAGAGATAGTCCGCTCCATTGAGTTGGACAGGCTGGTGGTTGATGAACAGAGTGATATTGAACTCCGCCTCCGGCCCGCCGTAGAGCTGCACAGTGATTGTCGCTGTTTTCCCATCTGCCTGGATGTAATTTCCATCTTCAACACCTAGGGACAAGGTTGCCGTCGTGTCCAGGATATCGGTCGCACCCCACGCAGCCAGGGTATCTAATACGTCCTGCGGCAAATCCACCACATTGTAGTCCGTACCGGCTGCGGCCAATGTCTGTACGGGGGCGTCTGCTGCAAAAGAAATCTGGCGGGATATGGTTGCAGATTCCTGGTGGTGGAAGCCATAACGCGGATTATCGGGCCCTTCTGCTACAAAACTGGGCTCCAGAATTGTGACAGCCATAACAGGGACGGTTTCCCCCGCTTTGCCGGTCACTGGCTGGAATACCATGTTGAAATTCTCTTGCTGTCCATAATCCAGGTTAAAGACCTGCATATAGCTTTCCTCAAGCTCTGTACCATCCTCATAGACTGCGGAATAGGGCTGGGCCATCCCATCCACAAATAGGAGGACGCCAATCTCTGTGGTTTTTCCAGAAGAAGCGCCAGTTATGGAGAACGGAATTTCCAAGGGCTCACCATCGTAGGTATAAACCATGTCCATCGGGTCTTGCAGACCAAATTCCGCAGAGCCCACCTCATTGTCCGCTGGTTCTTCCTCAAAATAGGCGTCCAGGTTGTCCGATTCATCCGTGGCTGGGTCGCTGGTCTGCGGCGCGCTGCACCCAGCCAGCAAACATACAAGTGCCAATGAAATAAAAAGAAATCTGTGCATAAAAATACTCTCCTTATCGTTAGGATAAGGAGAGTATAATTGGAAAAGGTCTACGATTGGTCAATCGGCATCAATTTTTTCCGCTTGTATCTGCATTTCTACGCAAGCTCCGTTGTTATTGCTCAGACAGAGCGTTCCACCCTGTTTCTGACAAAGGGTGTTGCAGATCGAGAGGCCAAGCCCGAAGTGGTCATTTTCCGTATTTTCCTTGTAAAACGGCCTTGTGGCGGAGCGGAGGGATTCTTCTGAAAAGCCCTTCCCATCATCATGTACTTGAATTGTAAGCAGACCTTCTTGCCACCTGGCCTTTAATGTGATCTCACGGCGGGCGAAGCGCAGGGCATTAGAAATCACATTGTCGATCATACGATGTACCAAGATCCCATCCAGCATGACCTGAATATCCGGAACCCCACTAATATCCATAGAGAATTGAAGCTGGTGCTGCTGCGCTAAAACGGCGTATTCGTCCTCCTGTTCCTCAAAAAATTTCCGCAAAGAGCAGGATGTTGGCTTCACTGGGATGGCGTCCATCGCCTGTATCTCGCGCACCTGGTTTGCATACTGTTCCAGTCGGTCTGTTGCCAAAGAAAGATTGCGGATCGTGCCCATCAGTTTGTCCTCGCTGATGCGTCCAAGCGGAACATTATGCGAGAGATATTCTGTGTAGCCTTTCATCACGGTGATGGGGGTACGGAGGTCATGGGCGATGGAGGCGCTGAGCTTGCGCCGCTCCTCTATCATAGCCCAAGTCTCTTGATTATTTTTTAGGAGGGCGGCCCGCATGGTGTCCATCGCCCGACAGAGTTCACCCATTTCGTCCGAAGCGGGATAATCCAAACAAAAATCCAGGTCACTCTGTGATATGTGGTCGGTGCTCTGTAAGAGTAACGATAGCGGCTGTTTCAGTTTGATGGAATAGAACATCCAGGCGCAGAAAATCGTACCAAGCACGAAAAGCAAGGTCGGCACCAGGACTACGGCTGCTTTTGCCGCATAGTAGGCGACCCGTTGTGTATCGCTCAGGTTGGCGATTTGGTACTCGGTGGATAAAATCACAAGCTGTCCATTTTCCCCTGGGACGATCTGTTTATTATCTGCAATCACCAGGTTATATTCATCCTCAGTCTTTTGGGGCGGTAACACCTGGTAGTCAGTCACACTTTCCAAGATTTGATTTTGCACGTTGACACAGGTAAAAATGGTTACTGCTGAAATACCAGCTACAAGCACCGCCATAACAAGGACAAGTGATACAAAAGCCCGGCGGAGAGGCATGGAGTGAAGCCAGTGTTTTATTTTGCCCATTTATAGCCGCACCCCCAGACTGTTTCAATATACTGCGCCCCCAGCTTGTTTCGGATGCGGCGGATGTGTTCCTTCACCACAGCATTGTCAGCGGTGCCGTCAAAACCCCGCACCTGTTCATAAATGGTCTCCCGGCTGAATACCTGTCCAGGGTGGAGGGAAAGCAGTTCCACTATATCAAATTCCACCTTGGAAAGTTCTATGGGCTGGCCATTTCGCGAGACAGTCCTTGCGGCGTAGTCCACCACAATGTCTCCAAAGCCCCGGACACTGATTTTTTGCTGGATACGGCTCTCTCTGCGCAGGTGGGCCTCTACACGAGCAGTCAGCTCAGCCAGGCTGAACGGTTTCAAAATATAATCATCCCCACCGGCCCGCAAGCCTGCTACACGATCCGCTTCCTCAATCCGGGCGGTTAAGAATAGGATGGGGCAGGTTACATGATCGCGGATTGCCCGGCACAACGCAAGGCCATCCATCCCTGGCATATTGATATCCAGCAAAATAATATCTGGCTGCTGGGTCAGTTTTTGCAGGGCCTCTTCACCACTTTTTGCGGTAATGACCTGATATTGCTCCATTTCAAACTGATCCCGAAGCATATCTAAAATCATCTGTTCATCATCTATGATCATAATCGTATAACTCATGGTTTCACCTCGCTCGCTGGTATCATAATAGGAAAAAGTCTATAATCAGTCAAATTCACTTTTTCGTTAATCTCATGGGTTGTTTTTTCCCTTCTTCCTACGCCTGTCAGCAGGCTTCTCTGCGTCTTTCGGTATCAGCCAGATTGTCGCCATCTTCACAGCCCCGAGGATACGGCTATCGGCGCAATAATAGTTTATCTGTCGAACTGAAACTCCCCATTTTTGGCTTGCCTCTTTTAATGTTATGCAGTCCATTTTGCACCTCCTAAAATATTATATTTTAGGGTTGAGCAAAACGCGAGTTTTGCAAAGTTGAATCACAGTATATAGGGCTCAAGCGAGCCGGATAGCACTATTTATTGTATAGTCTTATGAGCAAATCGGAGTTTTGCTCAACCCTAATTATATTTCGTTTGCTCGAAGAATACAAGTTTATCCCTATCTATTGCTCCACAAAAATCAGCATAATCATACCGTTCATCAGGTACAATAAGGTTATTTCTTTGCATAAACCGGAACGATACAATATTCTTGAGGTGAACGATTATGCCGATTGATGATTTGACTGCTTTGGGGCAAAAAATGCGGGAAGCCCGAAAGAAAAAAGACCTGACACAGCAGGAGCTTGCGGATCTGAGCCATGTTTCTGTAAAGCAAATCGCCAATATCGAAAAGGGGAAAATGAATCCTTCTTATTTGATTTTAAGAGCATTGGCAAAGGTCCTGCACATCTCTTTAGATACGCTTATATTACTTTTGCAGCTAAAGATAGGAAAGCATAGGACTGCGGAAAAAATTGGATACAAATTGGGGCTGATGTTGCAATTTCCGCATGAATG
>OFGR01002486.1_pt1 | contig 12226 bp, 13 predicted proteins | sample 1521811 | NCBI WGS metagenome assembly OFGR01 (sample SAMEA3504098, study PRJEB24116) | mouse gut metagenome | biome: mouse gut; feature: mouse-associated habitat; material: faeces | place: Denmark | collected 2011
CCCTTCCACCAAAATGATATCTTCCCCAAAGCGGCGCACCGTGCCCCAGGGGATATAGCGGTCGTCCTCCCGGCCCAGCAGGCCAAACAGCCGCCTGCGGCCCGGCACCACCAGACAGCGGACCTGTCCGCTCTCCATGTCAACCTCCATATCCTCTACATAGCCGAAGCGGGTGCCGTCCGCTACGCTGATAACTTCCTTCCAGCGCAGGTCTGCAATCGTCGTTTCCATACAAATCCCCCTTTTGTAAAAGGGTATGTGGGAACGGGCCAGTCCTATGCCACTCTTTTAGTTGTTCCGCTTGCCCATATAGCGCAGCAGACGCAGGAACAGGTTCAAAAAGTCCAGGTACAACTGCAGCGCAGAGAAAATGGAGGCCTTGGCCAGCAGGTCCGGGTAGCCGGAATAATACTGATAATACGCTTTGATCTTCTGGGTATCATAAGCGGTGTAACCCAGAAAGAGGGCGATACCCACCAGACACATGATCCGGTCCATCGCGCCAAAGCCGGGAATAAAGCTGCTCACAATGCCGAAGAGGACTACAAACAGCAGGCCGGAAATCAAAATGAGCCGCAGGCCGCTCAAATCGGTCTTGGTGAAGTGTCCGTAAGCCGCCAGCAGAACGAAATACAGTGCCGCCGCCAGAAACGCGAAAATCACACTGCCAAACTGATATACATACAAAATGGTGGACATCATGCAGCCCTCAGCCACGGCAAAAATGATAAACATTGCAATGGCGGTGCCTACGCGCATTTTCTCGATGCGAAGCGACATCGTCAGGGCCAGTCCAAAGGTCACGATGGTCGTAACCAGCATGATATAGGGGAAATGAATCAGGGCAATCAACGTCAGATTGGTCACCCAGCCCAGCATAGCCACGCCGAAGGTAATCAGCAGGCCCAGCACGACCCACAAAAAGGTTTTTACGGTGTACTGTCCCTGGGTTTCCTGGACCTGGCCCAGACTGCGGTCAAATTCATAGGGATCAAAGCTCATACTGCACACTCCTTTTGAACATCAAGTATTGTGGTCACTGATATGGAATTGCTTCAGGTTTCCGATTTTGGCGCTGCGCTGGTCCAGCTCCTCCAGCACGGCCTCCAGCGGAATCCCCTGTTTGACCATCATAACCGTGAGATGATAGAGCAAATCGGAAATTTCCCCTACCGTCTCCGCCTGCACGCCGTTTTTTGCGGCAATAATGGTCTCAGAACACTCCTCCCCTACTTTTTTCAGAATCTTATCCAGCCCCTTGTCAAACAGGTAGCAGGTATATGATCCCTCCTGGGGGTGGGCCCGGCGGTCCAAAACCACCTGGTATAACGCCTCCAATGTGCTGTCCATAGCATATCCCTCCTGAACATTTTTCATTATAGCGCAATTCGGTTGAAAAAGCAACTCCTTGCTCCCGTGTGGCACACCGGCCCATCAGGAACGCACAGATACAGCAGCGTATCCGTATCGCAGTCGGCAAAGACTTCTTTGACATGGAGGTAATTTCCACTGGTCGCTCCCTTATTCCACAGCTCGCCCCGGCTCCTGCTCCAGAACCAGGCGGTTTTTGTTTGAACAGTAAGCCTTACCGCCTCCCGGTTTGTGAATCCCAGCATAAGCACCTCCCGGCTGTCCGCGTGCTGGACAATTACCGGAATCAGCTCTGATTTTTGAAATAGCAGGTCAAGATCAAACATTTTCCTCACCTCACAGGAATATTCCTGCCCCGCAGGAACTCCTTGACCTGGGGCACGGTCAGCTCCCCGAAGTGGAACAACGATGCCGCCAGCGCCGCGTCGCAGCCTGTCTCCTCAAACACCTGGGCAAAATGCTCCAAACTGCCGCAGCCGCCGGATGCAATCACCGGGATGGACACGGCATTGGCCACCGCCCTTGTCATTTCAAGGTCAAAGCCCGCTTTGGTGCCGTCGGCATCCATGGAGGTGAGTAAGATCTCCCCCGCCCCCAGCTCCTGGCCCCGGCGGGCCCACTCCACGGCATCCACGCCGGTGGGCGTCCTCCCCCCTGCCACCACCACCTCGTACCACCCCTCGGGACTGCGGCGGGCGTCGATGGCAAGCACCACGCACTGGGAGCCAAACCGTTGAGCAGCACGGGCAATCAAGGTTTGGTCCTTAACAGCAGAGGAGTTCACGGAAATTTTGTCCGCCCCTGCCCGCAGAAGCCGTTGGAAGTCTTCCAGGGTTCGGATTCCGCCCCCCACGGTTAGGGGAACAAACACCTGGGCGGCAGTGCGTTCCACCACATCGGCCACGGTATCCCGGGCGTCACTGGTAGCCGTGATATCCAGAAAAACGATTTCGTCCGCCCCCTGGTCGGAGTAAAACCTGGCCAGCTCCACCGGGTCGCCTGCGTCTCGGATATTCACAAAATTAACCCCTTTGACTACGCGGCCATCCCGCACATCCAGGCAAGGGATGATTCGTTTGGCTAACATGAAAGTCCCTCCAAATACCGGTCAATATCCCGTTGCCTCTTTAATACGACCGTTTTTTCATGATAACGCTCCAATACCTTTTGAAACTTTTCCTTCTTCCTCCGGGTACGGCCCTCCCAGAGAATCCACCACATGAATGCCCAATCCATCTTCTCACAGCAGCCATCCGCCATATCTGGCCGGGATTTTCCATGAAATTGGAAATATCGCTTCCATGCGCGCCAGAAGCAGGCGAGGCGCGGAAAATTTAAGAAAATAATGGAATCTGCCTCATTCAAACGGCGCTCATACTCAAAATTTGAGTATGTGCCATCAATGACCCAGGTAGGATTCTCCATAAATTCATGAACCATTTGATGGGCCTCCGCCCGATCCCGCTCCTCCCAATTTGGCGTGAACTGTACCTTGTCAAAGTGGAGCACCGGCGCACCGTACCGCTCCCCCAGCGCCCGGGCCAGCGTGGACTTCCCCGCCCCACTGTACCCGATCACGGCAATCTTCATTGCTGCGGCCCCGCTTCCCGAACCGCCTGCGCCAAGTCCAACATCCCGGAATAGTACGCCTTTCCAATAATCGCCCCGTACAGCCCCATATCCCGGAGCCGCCTCACGTCGTCCAAGGTGGTCACTCCGCCGGAGGCTACGATATCACATTTTACCGCCCTTTGCAGCTCAGCCAGCTGCCCGAAATTGGGTCCGGATAACATCCCATCTGTAGCAATATCCGTAAAGATTATTACCTTTACGCCTTTTTTCTCCATTTCCCGGGCAAGCTCTACGCCGCTGAGCCTGGAGTCCTGTTCCCAGCCCGAGGTGCGCACCCGGCCGTTCAGACAGTCGATGCCCACCGCCACCCGGTCTCCACACCGTCCCAGTGCGTAGTCTACCACCGCCGGGTTTGTGACGGCTGCGGAACCGATAATCAGCCGGGCAACCCCTGTTCCGGCAACCGCATCCACATCTTCCCTGGTCTTAATCCCGCCGCCCAGCTCCACCTGTAATCCGGCCCCCCGGACCACCTCATCGATGGCGGGGAAATTCTGCCGGATCCCATCCCTGGCGCCGTTCAAGTCCACCATATGTATCCACCTCGCCCCAGCGGCGGCAAACGCCCGGGCGGTTTCCAGCGCATTGTCCGCCACCTGGCTTGCGGTGGAAAATTCTCCTTTTTGCAGACGGACACACCGTCCGTCCTTCATGTCAATGGCAGGCAAAATAATCATCCGATCAATTCTCCAAAATTCCTCAAAATTTGCAGCCCTGCCTCCCCGCTTTTTTCCGGGTGAAACTGGCAGCCGTATACCCCATTGCGGCCCACCGCCGCCACCAGGGACGGCCCATACTGCGTCCGGGCAATTACATCTCCCTCATGGGCGGCGCAGCCGCAATAGGAGTGGACAAAATACACATAAGCCCCGTCGCTCAAACCGCGAAGCAGTGGTGAATCATGCCGAATCTCCAGGCTGTTCCATCCAATATGAGGCAGCTTGAATCTGGTTTGAATCAGCTCGACGCGCCCTTGGACAAGCCCAAGCCCTTTACAGCTTCTTCCCTCTTCTCCCTGGTCGAACAGCAGCTGCATTCCAAGGCAGATCCCCAATATCGGCTTGCGCCCTGCCTGAGCCAACAGGGCCCTGTCCAATCCCTTCCGCCGCAGCTTATGGGCGGCGTCCGGGAAAGCCCCAACCCCGGGAAGGATAATGGCATCCGCCTGTTCCAAATCCGCCGCCTCACCGGTCACCAGGGTTTTCTGTCCGATATAGGACATGGCGTTGGACACGCTTTTCAAGTTGCCCACATCATAATCAACAATGGCGGTATACCCCATCACAGCGCCCCCTTGGTGGAGGTAATGTCTCCGCCCTCTATCCGCACAGCTTCCTTCAGCGCCCGTCCCAAAGACTTGAACAGTGCCTCAGTAATATGGTGTGCATTGTCCCCATACTCGCACTTTTGATGTAAAGTAATCCTACTATTCATAGCCAGCGCCCGCATGAATTCCACGGTTAGACAGCTGTCATAGCCGCCGGTCATGGACTGGGGCATGGGCGCGTCAAACACCAGATAGGGCCGGTCGGAAAGATCCAGCACTGTGCGGCACAGTGCCTCGTCCATGGGGATCATAGCCGTCCCGTAGCGCCGGATGCCCCGCTTGTCCCCCAGCGCCTCCCGGAGGGCTTGCCCCAGAACGATTCCCACATCCTCAACCGTGTGATGGCCGTCCACATGCAGGTCGCCAAGGGCGGCCACCTCCAAACCAAATCCGGCGTAATAGGCAAGCGCGGTGAGCATATGGTCAAAAAACCCAATCCCAGTAGATACGTTCACCTCTCCCCCTTCCAAGCAAAGAGTAATGCTTACATCTGTCTCTTTTGTGGTGCGTTGTATGGACGCCTGCCGCATGGACAACTCCCCCTTATCCATTCAATTGATAAGCGGCAATTCCGGCCTTTCAGCCGAACAGCCGCCCTGTTTTCGCATGCTGCCCTCATTCTGTTCCCTGGGAAAACAGCTCCTCTACCAAATTTTTCGCGTCCGCCATGCAGGATTGGGGAACAAAGAAGCGTATGCGCTCCGACAGGCCGCCCGTCTTGATGGCCAGCCCGGCCCCCAGTGAGCTCTCTTTGAAAAAGGGCACGCCGTGCTGCTGCAACACATCAGCCAGCATCCCCGCCCAGACAGGGCTTTGCTCCGTCAGATAGCACATCTCCTCCGGCCTCTCGGCGGTACGCGCGGCCTTAGGTCCCTCTGTCAGCTCCTCGTACGCCTCTGCGCTCATAATAACCAGGTCACTGTATCCATTTTTCGTAATAAACACCGGCTCGTTTTTCTCATGGCAAAGCTCAGAAATTTTTGTCGTGTTCCGCAAATCCGTAATCGGTATAATTTTCGGCATATAGCGCCCTCCTTTCTATGCTCACAATTATAGCATAATTACGAGCATAGCGCAAGGCTTTTTATGCCTTTCTCACCTCACTCAAATCGGACCTGAACAGAATTGGCATGGGCGGTGAGCTTCTCCGCCTGGGCAAGCGCAATGATTTCCCGGGACATGGGTTCCAGCGCCTCCCGGCCGAACTCCAATATGCTCATCGACTTCAAGAAGCTGTCCACACTCAAGGGTGAGAAGAATCGGGCGGTGCCGCTGGTGGGCAGCACATGGTCCGGCCCCGCCAGGTAATCCCCGAGAGGCTCCGGCGTATACGCACCCAGGAACACCGCTCCCGCATTTTTTACCGCAGGCAGCAGTTTCCTGGGCGCTCGGGTTACGATCTCCAAATGCTCCGGCGCAATTTCATTGGCCAACTCCACGCAGCCATCCAGTCCGCCGCACACAATGGCACACCCAAAATCCCGCAGGGAGGCCTCCATAATTTCAGAACGGCTCAGATATCCGGTCTGCCGGACAATTTCCCCGTCCACCGCCTGGGCCAGTTCCATGGAATCGGTGAGCAGCACCGCCGAGGCCAGCTTGTCGTGCTCGGCCTGGCTGAGCAGGTCGGCGGCCACGTATTTCGGGTCGGCGGTCCTGTCCGCGATCACCAGCACCTCCGATGGCCCCGCCACCATGTCGATGTCCAGCGCGCCGTAGGCCAGCCGCTTCGCCGCCGCCACGTAGGCGTTCCCCGGCCCTACCAGCTTATCCACCCGGGGGATGAAGCCCGCGCCGAAGGTCACCGCCGCCACCGCCTGGGCCCCGCCCACGGCGATGACCCGGTCCACCCCGGCGATTTTCGCCGCCGCCAACACAGCGTCGCTGAGATTCTCCGTGGGGGGCGTGAGCATGACGATCTCTCCCACCCCCGCCGTCTTGGCGGGGACGGCGTTCATCAGCACCGAGCTGGGGTAGGCGGCGGTGCCGCCGGGGACATAGATCCCCACCCGGCCCAGTCCCCGGACGATCCGGCCCACCCGGCCCCCGTCGGGGGAGGTCCACTCCCCGCTTTTTTGCAGCAGCTTCTCGTTGTAGTCCCGGATATTCCGGGCGGCGTGCTCCAGGGCGGCGATCAGATCCGGCGGACAGGCGGCGTACGCCGCATCCAGCCGCTCCCGCCCGATCTCATAGGGCGGGTTGTGGTCGAACTGCCGGGAATACCGCTCCACCGCGGGCAGGCCCTCCCGCCCCACGTCCTCCAGAATGGCCTGAACCGCCCGTTCAATGTCCGCGTTTTTCTCCGCCGCCCGCGCCCGCATGGCGTTGATCTGACGGCGTTCCGCCACGCCGTCCGCTTGGATTATCGTTATCATGCCCGTCCCTCCAGCTCCCGCTCCACGCAGGATAAAAAGTCGGTGATCCCGTCCTTGTGCAGCTTCATGGACGCGGTGTTCACAATGAGCCGCGCCGACACCTGGGCCACGTCCTCAATGGGCTCCAGACCGTTTTCTCTTAGGGTGGCCCCCGTCTCCACGATGTCCACAATGCCGTCCGCCAGGTCCAGGATGGGGGCCAGCTCCACGCTGCCCTCGATCTTGATGATGTCCACGTCCATCCCCTTGCCCTCGAAGAAGGCCCGGGTGACGTTGGGGTATTTGGACGCGACCCGCCGGGTCTTGTAGGTGCCGTAAAAGTCCGACCCGGTTTTTACCGCCAGGGCGAACCGGCACCGCCCGAAGCCCAGGTCCAGCACCTCGTAAAAGGCCCCGCCCCGCTCCAGAATGGTGTCCTTGCCCACCACGCCCAGGTCGCAGACGCCGTGCTCCACGTAGGTGATCACGTCGGGGGCTTTAGCCAGCACCGCGTCCAGCGGGTAGTTGGGCAGGGCGTGGATGAGCCGCCGCCCCGGATGGCGCACCGGGGCGCAGTCCAGCCCCGCCGCCTCGAACAGCTCCACCGACTTGTCCTGCAAGCGTCCCTTGGTCAGGGCGATTCTCAGCCGTCCGCTCATACCGTCAGCCGCCTTTCCATTCCATCCTCCAAAACCAGCACCTCTGCCGCTCCCTTTTCCCGGGCCAGGGACAGGGTGCTGTCCAGCGTCCGGCAGGGGGACAGCTCGCAGCTCCCGGCAGGCCAGCCGTCCACCTCCGCCAACGCCCGGGAGAGCTGGCCGGGGCCGTAGTGGATCACCGTCTCCAACCCCGGCGTCTCCAGGTTGAGGCAGGCCCCCACCGCGTCCACGTCCACGGCAAATCCGGTGGCCTCTGCCTTCCGGCCAAACTGCTCCATCAGGCCGTCGTACCGCCCGCCGGACAGTACCGGGGCCCCCGCCCCGGCGGCGTACCCCCGGAACACCACCCCGGTATAGTAGTCCAGCTGGTGCACCAGCCCCAGGTCGAAGCGCACACAGTCCCCGTACCCGGCGGCGGACAGCTCGGCGGACAGCCGACGAAGGTAGTCCAGGCTGGCGCAGGGGCCCGCCAGCCCCTCGGCCTCGTCCAGCACCTCCGCCCCACCGAACAGGTAGGGCAGGCGGCGCAGGGCGGCGCAGGCGTCCTGGCCCCGGTAAGGCTCCAGCAGGTCGTTGAGCAGGGCGAAGCTCTTGCCCTCAATGGCGGCGCGCAGCCGCTCCAGCTCCTCCCGGGGCATCTTCATCCGGCCCGCCAACGCCCGGTAAAACCCGGCGTGGCCCAGCTCGATGTGGAACCGAGCCAGCCCGCAGCAGCGCAGGGCGTCCACCGCCATGGCCACCATCTCCAGGTCGGCCTTTTCCCCCACCGCGCCGATCATCTCCACGCCGCACTGGGCGATCTCCCGGCTGCCGCCCCCGTGGGCCAGCCGGTCGCGGAACACGGTCTGTTGGTAATACAGCCGCTGGGGGAGGGGCAGATGCTTCAGCTTGGTGGCCGCCACCCGAGCGATGGGGGCGGTGCAGTCGGGCCGCATCACCATGATTCGCCCGGAGCGGTCGATGATCTTGAGCATGGCCTCCTGGGGGATGGGGTTGCCGGACTGGACGAACAGGTCGTAGTACTCCACCTCGGGGGTGATGACCTCGGTGCAGCCCCGGCGGCGGAACAGCTCCACCAGGGCGGACTGCACCTGGCGGCGTTCCAGGCACTCGGAGAACAGGCGGTCCCGGGTGCCCTCGGGGGTGTTGATGGGGATATTCATTGGGATAGCCTCCAAATTCTTTAGCTCACTAATGTGATGAATCATACCACATCCCCGCCGCGGTGTCAACCCTGGTTTTATACTGCTCGTAAAAGTTCGATATTTGTCCATAAAGCAGCTTGTTTACGCTTTTTCATATAGTCCGAAAAATTAGTTGCTTCAAACTCATCATTGTTTTTTTCCAAACAGTGTCACATTCAGCACAAATATAGATAATCTCTTGGGTGCATTTAACCTTCGCTTCATATATAGGGCCTTCTCCGCAAAATGGACAAATCCTCATATAATGCTCTCCCTCAAGCCAGGCTGAACCGGCTGCTGTCCGGCAGATTCCTCCGGCTTACCCAGAATATTGATGATAAGCTCCACGTCTCCAAACTGCTCTTTCCCCCAATACCGGAACCCCAGCTTCTCCTGAAGCCCCCGGGACGCCGTATTGAACAGAGGGTATTCGCAGTCAAGGTAATCCACCGTGCCGTCCCGGAACAGCTGTCCTATCAAAGCACTCAAAGCCTCCGCCATCAGCCCCTTCCGCCGCTCCCATTTCGCGATGGCGAAAGAGAGCGAAGCACCCTTTTTACCCTGGAACTCCGGCGACTGGGCCACCTGTTCCACTGGCGGCTGGACGCAGATATGGCCGATGACCCGCCCGGTCTCCCGGCTGACCGCCGCAAGAAATTCCCCGTGATCAGTGTCCAGCAGCCATTGGAAGGTTTCCAGTGCCGACGCCCGGTCCACCAAACCGTTCAGCCCCAGCATCCGCTGAAGCTCCGGCTCCATGATGTATTCAAAATAATCCTCAAAATCGGCGGGTGTGTGCGGCCTTAAAATCAGCCGCTCTGTCTCAATCCACATTACGTTTCCTCCTCAAAACAGGCTGAACTGGCTGCTGTCCGGCAGATCCCCGAAGGCCCCCGCGTCCTTGAGCTGCTCCAGATGGGTGGAGGACACCTTGGAACAGGCCAGGGCGAACTCCTCGATGGACAAAAAGTCCTTTCCCTGCCGCTTCTCCACGATGTCGTCCCCCACCGTCTCGCCCAGGCCCGCCACCGAGGTAAAGGGCGGAATCAGCGCGCCCTTCTCCTCATCCACAATAAATTTTGTGGACAGGGATCGGCAGATATCCATCCGGGCGAAGCTGAACCCCCTCCGGTAGAACTCGTAGCACACCTCCAGGGTGGTGAGCATATCCTCCTCCACCGCCGAGGGGCGGTCCTTTTTCTCCTTGGCGTTTTTCTTGGCGTTGATCTCCGCCATTTTGCGCTTGACCACCTCCATGCCCCGGCACATATACTTCTCGTCAAAGGCCTTGGCCCGGATGGAGAAATAGGCGGCGTAGAACGCCAGCGGCCGGTGCACCTTAAACCAGGCGATGCGGAAGGCCATCATCACGTAGGCCACCGCGTGGGCCTTGGGGAACAGGTAGGCGATCTTTTTACAGGACTCGATGTACCACTCCGGCACGCCGTGCTCCTTCATCTCGTCCTCCGCCCCGTCGGGCAGGCCCCGGCCCTTGCGCACCGCCTCCATGATCTTGAAGGCCCGGGTGTCCTTGAAGCCCTTGGAGATGAGGAACAGCATGATATCGTCCCGGCAGCCGATGGCCTCGTTGACCTTGGCGGTGCCGGAGGTGATCAGGTCCTTGGCGTTGCCCAGCCACACGTCGGTGCCGTGGGAGAAGCCGGACAGCCGCACCAGAATATCGAACTGGTTGGGGTGGGTGTCCTCCAGCATTCCCCGGACGAAGGGGGTGCCGAACTCGGGGATGGCCACCGCCCCGGTGGGGCCCAGGACGGGATCGTCCTCAAAGCCCAGCTTCTCCGAGGTGGTGAACAGGCTCATGGTGTCCGGGTCGTCCAGGGGGATCTTCTTGGCGTCCTCCCCGGTGAGGTCCTCCAGCATCCGGATCATGGACGGGTCGTCGTGGCCCAGCATATCCAGCTTCAAGAGGTTGGACTCCATGGAGTGGTATTCAAAGTGGGTGGTGATAATGTCCGAGTCCTTGTCGTCCGCCGGGTGCTGTACCGGGCAGAAGTCGTAGATCTCCTTGTCCTGGGGGATGACCACCATGCCGCCGGGGTGCTGGCCCGTGGTGCGCTTTACCCCCATGCAGCCCCGGGCCAGCCGCAGCACCTCCGCGAAGGGCACGTTGTCCCGTCCCGCCTGCTCCAGGTACTTGCGGACGTAGCCGATGGCGGTCTTTTCCGCCACGGTGCCGATGGTGCCCGCCCGGAACACGTGATCCTGGCCGAACAGCTCGAAGGTGTATTTATGCGCGCTGGACTGGTACTCGCCGGAGAAGTTCAGGTCAATGTCGGGCACCTTGTCCCCGCCAAAGCCCAGGAAGGTCTCGAAGGGAATATGAAAGCCGTCCTTCTCGTAGTCCGCGCCGCACACCGGACACTTCCTGTCCGGCATATCCGCGCCGCAGCCGTAGGGGTGGGCGGGGTCCTGGGCGTAGTCGAAATCGGCGTGCTTGCAGCTGGGGCAGCGGTAGTGGGCGGGCAGGGAGTTCACCTCGGTGATCCCCGACATGAAGGCCACCAGGGACGAGCCCACCGACCCCCGGGACCCCACCAGATAACCGTGCTCCAGCGAATTCTGCACCAGCTTCTGGGCGGACATATAGATCACGTCGTAGTGACAGCCGATGATGTCCTTCAGCTCCGCGTTGATCCGGTCGCACACGATCTGGGGCGGGTTGTCCCCGTAGAGGGCATGGGCCTTGCCCCACACCAGATCCTTCAGCTCCCCCTCGGAGTTCTCCAGCTTGGGGGTGAACAGCCCGTCGGGCAGGGGCCGCACGCTTTCGCACCAGCCCGCCACCTTCTGGGGGTTGTCCACCACCACCTCCCGGGCCTTTTCCCTGCCCAGGTAGGAAAACTCCTCCAGCATCTCGTCGGTGGTGCGGAAGTAGAGGGGGTTGTCGCTGTCCGCGTCCTCGAACTCCTTGGCGGCCAGCAGGATATGGCGATAGATCTCATCCGACCGCTCCATGAAGTGGACGTCCCCGGTGGCGCACACCGGCTTGCCCAGCTCCTTGCCCAGCCTCACGATGGTTCGGTTGAATTCGCGTAATTCTTCTTCGCTGCGGACCAAGCCCTTCCGAAGCATGAACTGGTTGTTGCACAGAGGCTGAATCTCCAGATAGTCGTACCAGGAGGCGATGCGCTTCAGCTCGTCCCAGTTTTTCCCTTTTACGATCGCCTGAAAAAGCTCCCCGGCCTCGCAGGCAGAGCCTAAAATAAGCCCCTCCCGGTTGGCGTTGATGACGGACTTCGGCATGATTGGAACGCGCTTGAAATGCTCCAGGTGGGCCACGGAGACCAGCTTATATAAGTTGCGCAGGCCCATCTGGTTTTTTGCCAGCACGATCAGGTGTCGGGGCTGACGCTTGGCCTTCCCCTTCCCGCGCAGGTTTATCATAGCCATGTTGATCTGGTCCAGCCGGTCCACGCCTATCTCCCGCAGACGCTTCCAGAAGTGGGGCAGCATATAGGCCACAGTGGCCGCGTCGTCGCTGGCCCGGTGGTGGTTGAACGCGGGCAGGTCCAGATGCTCCGCCACGATATCCAGCTTGAACTTGGTCAGCTCCGGCAGGAGATTCTGGGCCAGGATCAGGCTGTCTACCGAGGGATTTTTAAATGGAATCCCGAATTTCCGGCACCCCTCGGACACAAAGCCCATATCAAACTCCGCATTGTGGGCCGCCAGAGGACG
>OFGR01002489.1_pt1 | contig 12205 bp, 9 predicted proteins | sample 1521811 | NCBI WGS metagenome assembly OFGR01 (sample SAMEA3504098, study PRJEB24116) | mouse gut metagenome | biome: mouse gut; feature: mouse-associated habitat; material: faeces | place: Denmark | collected 2011
ACTGGCCCAGGCCGTACTGCTCCGGGGCGGCAAAGCCGGTGGTGCCCAGAATCTGGGTGTCCGCCTCCGCCTGGGGCTTGTGGAGACGGGCGGCGTCGAAGTCGATGAGCACCGCGTCATTTCTCCGGAGAATCACGTTCTCCGGCTTGACGTCCCGGTGGACGGCGGCCATGGAGTGGAGCACCCAGAGCCCCTGGCACAGCTGCTTCACGATCTTTCTGGTCTCCTGGGGGGTGAACAGGGCGTCCGCCAGCAAAAAGTCCAAGGTGTCCCCCTGGACGAACTCCTCGATGACCAGATTCTTCCCCTCCCGCTCCGCCGTCTCATAGATCAGAGGCAGGTGGCGGCAGGAGCAGTCCAGCAGCCGGCGGTAGACTTCCCCATTGCCGGTGAACCGTCGGAGGATGAACTGCTTGCCCGAGGCCCGGTGGCGGATGAGGCGCACGCTGCCCCGGGGACTCTCCTTCAACAGCCGGACCTCCTCAAATTCCAGTTTCAGTTGTTCTGACAGCCAGGAGTAGATAGCGGCCACCCCCACAAAATTTCAAACCCTATGCAGCCAGCATATTGCATTGAATGAAATATTTTTATACAATCCATTATATATCGTTTTCTGAAAAAGTAAAGAGGGATGAAATCATGCGGGAAAAAACAACCGACGACCTAACACAGGAGCTGATGGAGCAGGCCGACCTGGACCGGTATATCACAGAAAACGAGGCGTACTTTGCGGAAATGGACCTGATCTCGGTTTTAACACGGCTTTATAAAAAATGCGGGCTGTCCAAAGCGGAGCTGGCCCGGCGGGCGGGAATGAGCGAGGTCTACCTCTACCAGGTTTTCTCCGGGCGGCGCAGGCCCTCCCGGGACCGGCTGCTGTGCCTGTGCATCGGGCTGGAGTCTGAGCTGGAGGAGGCCCAGCTGCTGCTGAAGAGGATGGGCTACGCCCCCATCTACCCCAAGCTCAAGCGGGACGCCATCATCAGCCACGGCCTGCTCCACCACACGCCCCTGGCGGAGATCAACGACAAGCTGTTTTCCGAGAACGAAAAGACCCTGTTTTAAGGAGAGGACTGCCATGCCAACCACGCAAACTCTCTGCTACAACTGCTTTCAGCAGATAGCAGACCCGACCCGGCCCTGCCCCCACTGCGGCTTTGACCTGGAGGAAAACCGCCAAATTCCCGGTGGCCCTGCGGGCGGGGACGGTGCTCAACAACCGCTATATCGTGGGCCGCGTCCTGGGCCAGGGCGGCTTTGGTATCACCTATGTGGCCTTTGACAGCCAGTTACAGGCCAAGGTAGCTGTGAAGGAGTACATGCCCAGCGACATGGCCACCCGTGTGGAGGGAACCACCGTATCCATCATGATGGACACACGGGCGGAGGACTTCACCTATGGAGCCGAGCGCTTCCAGGAGGAGGCCCGGACCCTGGCCAAGTTCATCGGCCACCCCAACATCGCCGGCGTGTCCAGCTACTTCGACGAGAACGACACCTCGTATTTTGTCATGGACTACATCGAGGGCGTGAGCTTCAAGAGCTACATCGCCAACAACGGCGGGAAGGTGTCCATAGACGAGACGCTGAACGTAATGATCCCGGTGCTCCGGGCATTGACCGCCGTCCACGCCGAGGGCTTCATCCACCGTGACGTCACCCCGGATAACATCTACATATCCAAGGACGGCAACGTCAAGCTGCTGGACTTCGGCTCCGCCCGGTATTCCATCGGCGACAAGAGCAAGAGTCTGGACGTGATCCTGAAAGTCGGCTACGCACCCAAGGAGCAGTACATCCGCCGGGGCCGTCAGGGGCCGTTCACCGACGTATACTCCTGCGCCGCCTGCTTCTACGCCGCCCTGACGGGCTATCTGCCCCCGGAATCCCTGGAGCGGCTGGACCACGACGAGCTGGTGCCCGTCTCCCAGGCGGGGGTGGACATCCCGGAGTGGCTGGACAAGGCGATTTTGAAGGGCCTGGCCGTCCAGCCGGAGGACCGGTTCCAGTCTGCCGCTGAATTCCTGGACGCCATTGAGAACCAGCTGGTGGTGGACGTGCCCGGCTTGGGCGCGGCCGTACAGCCGGCAAAGAAGAAGCTCAACCCCCTGATGCTCGGCGGCATCGCCGCCGCGGTCGTGGTGGTGCTGGGCCTGGGGATGGTCCTGGGCGGCCGGGGCAGCGGCAGAGACGGGGACGGAGGCGGCGGAGGCGGTATCGCCGAGGCCCTGGCCCCCAAGGTGACCATCGCGGGGCAGGAGGTGTCTACGGCTACCGAGTTCCTGGAGCTGGTAGACGGCACCTTCACAGATGCGGATGTGGAGACTTTGAAGCAGCTGGGCAGCTTAAAGCGTATCTATCTGGACGGCGTGACCATCGAGACGGAGGATTTATCCTGGGTGGCCCAGTTCCCCAAGCTGACGGAGTTCAGCTGTGAGGGATACCTTATGGATGAGCTGGACCTGACCCCCTTTGCCGGCCTGACCGAGCTGGAGCGGCTGGGCTTCTACCAAAACGGCAACAGCGTGGGCATGGTGGTTAACGACCTGTCCCCCCTGGCGGGCATGACTAAGATGAAGCGGCTGGACCTGAACATTGGCTTTGAGGTGACCGACCTGGATGCCCTGGCAGGCATGACCCAGCTGGAAAGTCTGCGGCTCTGGGGGAACAGCAATAACAGCAACGCTTCGGGTATCATGGATATCGGTGGCTTGGCCGGGATGACCAAGTTGACCAGCTTGAACGTGAATGTTGGGGATGTGAAGGACTTCTCTCCCCTGGCGGGGCTGACCTCTCTAATAGACCTGAATATGTATGGGGAGTATGTATTGGAGGATTTGTCCTTCCTTCGGAACCTGACTCAGCTGCAAAACCTGCACATGAGCGGAAATTACAGCGAGGGCGCCCCGGTGATAAAGGACCTGTCCGACCTGTCTGGCCTGACCAAGCTCACCAGTCTCCAGCTCAACGTTCCCATTGCCAGCCTGGACGGCCTGGAAAACCTGACTAAGCTGCGGGAAATGCGGATGCACGGCTCTAACTCCACCTACACCGATGTGGACACCCTGACTAATCTGACAGAGCTGGTCACGCTGAACCTGCCCTACCGGCAGTATAATTACGATAACCCCCTGCCCCCCGTTGACATCAGCGGACTGAAAAACCTGACCAAGCTCCAGGAACTGCGTGTCTACAACCCGGCCAGCCTGGAACCCCTGCGGGGGCTGACTGAGCTGCGGTCACTGGAGGTTCAGTCCAACAACCGCAATGACACGATGTCGCTGGAGTCTCTGTCCGGGCTGACCAAGCTGACCGATTTGAGGTTTGACGGAAATATCCAGGGTGGCAATCTGTCTGCCCTGTCCGGGTTGACAGAGCTGCGTTCTCTGCAAATCTATCACGACGACCGGAACTACACCAGATATGAGGACCGGGTAGTCATCCGGGACCTGTCCCCGCTGTCGAATCTGACCAAGCTGAACAGTCTGCGTATCGGCGGCGCGGCGGAGAATATTGATACTTCGCCGGTATCCTTTGTCAGCGACTTAAATATCAGCAACTGATTTGAAAGGAGGAATTTTTCCATGGCACAGATTGAATGCGGCCGGGGCCACCTCTACGACCCGGACAAATACCCCGCCTGCCCCTACTGCAACGGCGGGCAGAAGATCACAGTGGCCACGGCGGGACGGACGGCCCCCATCGGCCGTTCGGTGCTCGCCCCCAGCCGCACCGCGCCGGTGGGCGGAACTCCGGTGACGGCGGCGCAGAAGACAGCGCCTCTGTCCGGGGTGTCGGTGACCGCCCCTCAGAAGACGGCCCCCCTGTCCGGAGGCATCCCGGTCACCGCCGCCCAAAAGACCGCGCCCCCCAGGGGCTACGGCGTCCCCCAGCCGGAGCCGGTCCAGACCGCTCCCCCGCCCGGCTTTGGCGTGAGCGTGACGGCGGCGGGCAAGACGGTGGGCATGATGCAGTCCCAGATGGGCTTTGACCCGGTGGTGGGCTGGCTGGCCTGCGTGGAGGGCCCCAGCCGGGGCAAAAGCTACACCGTCCGGGGCGGAGTGAACGCCATCGGCCGCAGCGAGCGGATGGACATCGTCATCACCGGCGACCTGAAAATTTCCAGCGAGAACCACGCCAAAATCAGCTACAGCGACAAGCACAACCGCTTCAACCTCCTCCCCGGCGAGGGGCGGAATATCGTCTATCTCAACGACGAGGAGGTCTTCACCCCCATGCCCCTCCGCGCCTACGACCTCATCGACTTCGGGGAGACCAAGCTGCTGTTTGTCCCCCTGTGCGGCGAGCGTTTCACCTGGAAGACGGAGGAGAAGGATGGGACTGTTTAAGCTGTTTTCCCGGGGAAAGCCGGCCCCCGAGCGGGTCCCGGAGGAGCCAGCCGCCCCGGCTGAGGGCCCGCTGACCCTTCGGATCGCCAACGTCCAGGGCCAGGGGGAGCGGGAGCGGCAGGAGGACTCCTTCGCCATTGCCAACGCCGCCGACCCGGAGCGCCAGAGGGCTCAGGGCCTGCTGGCCCTGGTGGCCGACGGCATGGGGGGCATGGAGGACGGCAAGGGGGCCAGCCAGTGGACGGCGGAGCGGTTCCTTCAGCTTTTCCAGGAGCGGGAGAGGGAGGACATCCCAAGCTGGTTTTACCGCAGCGCCCACGCCGTCAGCGACAGCGTGTTTCAGAGCTTCGGAGGGCGCAGCGGGACCACTCTGGTGGCTGTCCACATCCGGGAGGGGCTCCTCCACTGGCTCAGTGTGGGGGACAGCGGGATTTTCCTCATGCGGAACGGCGGAGTGTTCCAGCTTAACCGGGAGCACACCTGCCTCAATCAGCTTTTCCTCCAGGAGCTGGAGCGGGAGGTCATTGACAAGGAGCGGGCCATTTCGGACCCGGACGCCCCCCGGCTGACCTCCTTTGTGGGCATCGACCGGCTCACTGAGGTGGACCTGAACCTGCGGCCTATGGAGCTGCAAAGAGGAGATGTGCTCCTGCTGTGCTCCGACGGAATCAGCGGAGTGCTCACCCCGCCGGAGCTGATGGAGTGTATGTCCCTGGAGCCGGAGGAGGGCTGCGCTCTGCTGGAGCGGATGGTTTTGGAGAAAAACGTGATGGGACAGGACAACTACACAGGGGTTTTGATCTCCTGTCAATAAAACAAGAACGGAGAGATGACATGAAACGCGTTCGGAATCGTATTGCCGCCGCGCTGCTGGCGGGATTGCTGCTGACGGTGACCGCACTGCCCGTCTCCGCGGACTTTAACCAGGAGACCCTGAATGGCATCGTCATGATCACCACCGGCGCGCCCGACAAGGACGGGAACATGAACTACTGGCGGGGCACCGGCTTCTTTGTGGGTACAGCGGGGGAAAATCCCCAGTACATCGTCACCAACTGCCATGTGGTGGAGGAGTTTATCCTGGCGGGCAAGGCCCTGGGGGGCGGGGAGCTCCATGTCCGTTTTGACAAGGACGACGAGGCGGAGGCCTACCTGGTGGACTACGACGCGGAGAAGGATGTGGCCATCCTCCGGCTGGCGGAGACCACTGACAAGCGGGTGTCTTTGCAAATGCGGGTCCCCCAGGAGGACAGCCTGGGCAGCGAGGCCTACGCCGTGGGCTACCCCTCCGCCGCCGATCTGACGGTCACAGCGGTGAACTCCTTTAGTCAGAAGGATGCCACCGTTACCACCGGCAGCATCAGCCGCTTCCTCACCGAGAGCGGCACTGGCCGTAAGCTGATCCAGACCGACGCCTCCCTGGGAGGCGGCAACTCGGGCGGTCCCCTCATCGACAGCTCCGGGGCGGTCATCGGCATCAACACCGCAGGCTCCAAGCTGGACTCCAACCTGTTCTACGCCGTCAGCGTCAGCGAGGTGCTCCCCCTGCTGGATAAAAACAGCATCCCCTATACCTTGGCCCCGGAGACCAAGTCCGGCGGCAATACCATGCTCTATGTGGGCGTGGGTATCGCGGCCCTGGCGGTGATCGTGATTCTGGCAGTGGTTCTGGGCAAAAAGAAAAAGCCCGCCCAGAGCGGGGAGAAAGCGGCCCGAGGCGGCGCGCCCGTTCTGCGCTCCATGGCCTCCCAGCACGGGGGGATGGTGGTCCAGCTCCATGGCCAGCCGGTGCAGATCGGCCGGGACGGGGCGGTGTGCCGCCTGGTCTATCAGGACGGAACCCCTGGGGTGAGCAGCAAGCACTGCCAGGTGTACTTCGACCAGAAGGACGGGCAGTTCGTGGTCACCGACCTGAACTCTACCTACGGCACTTTCCTGTCCAACGGCCAGCGCATCGCTCCCAATACTCCGGTGCGCCTGGCCCCCAAGAGCTCCTTCTATCTGGGGGAGGCGGACAACGCCGTCTATGTGGACCTGGAGTAAGCCATGAGACTATCTGCTTACTGCTATACCAACCAGGGGGGCCGGGCCCACAACGAGGACAGCGTGCGCTGCTCCGCTGAGGCGGGGGCTTTTGTCCTGGCCGACGGTCTGGGGGGCCACGGGAAGGGGGAGGTGGCCTCCGCACTGGCGGCGGATGTCCTCTTCGAGGGCTGCGCCGCCCACCCGGGCCCCGATGGGCTGGCGGAGCTGTTCCAGCAGGCCAATGAGGCTGTGATGGAGGGTCAGAAGGTCCCTGGGCAGGAGGAGATGAAAACCACCGCCGTGGCCCTGTCCATCGACGGGGAGCGGGCAGTCTGGGGACACATCGGGGACTCCCGGCTCTACCGCTTCTCCGGCGGGACGCTGGACCAGGAGACCCGGGACCACTCGGTCACCTTTATGAAGTATCTGGGCGGCGAGATATCCTATATGGACATCTGCCACGACGATGACCGGTCCAGCCTGCTGCGGGCCCTGGGAAAGCTGCCCTGCAAGCCGGAGACAGGCCAGGCGGAGCTCCATCCGGGGGACGCCTTCCTGCTGTGCTCCGACGGCTTTTGGGAGTATGTCTATCAGGAGGAGATACTGGCCGACCTGCTGAAAGCGGAGACTCCGGAGGGGTGGGCCCGTGACATGCTCCTGCGCCACATCCGCCGCACCCCGCCGGGAAACGACAATTTTTCCCTCATCACCGTGTTTGTGGAGGAGGAGCTATGAGACGGCTGACATCTATATTCCTTGCTCTGCTGTTGGTGGGGCTTATGTGTACCGGCGCTCTGGCTGTCGGCAGCGTGGAGATCGTCCGGGCCTTTGTCTACGACGGGACCCTGTATACCTATGTGTCCATGGACGGGATGGAGAAGCCCGTCACCAAGGCGGAGGCCAGGGTGGCCGGGCAGACCTTCTCCGCTTCGAACCGGCTGGAGACCGTCCGCCAGGCGGGGGCCCCGGTGACCTGGCTGCTGCTGGTGGACAACTCCACCTCCATGCCCGCCTTTCGCCAGGAGGTAGAGGAGTTTGCTCGAAATCTGGCACAGTCCGGCGGGGAAAACACCCAATTTATTCTGGCTACCTTCGGAGATACGTTTGTGGTCCGGGCGGAGGACATATCCCCGGAGGGGCTGCCGGTTGAGATGGAACAGATCCCCTTTGACGAGCGGGTCACCCGCCTCCACACCGCCATCGGCCAGGCGCTGGATTACTTTGAGGAGCTGCCCCGGCAGCGCAGCGAGCTGCGCTGCATGGTGGTGTTGTCTGACGGGGTGCAGTACGACCCCACGGGGGGCGTGCCCTATGAGGAGCTGCTGGAGCGGGTCAGCGTCTCCGATGTGATGTTCCATTCGGTGGGTCTGGGCGGTGACCAGGAGGCCCTGGAGAGCATGGGCCGGCTGGCGGAGGCCTCAGGCGGGCTCCATCAGGTGGTGGACACGCAGACGGTGGCGGAGGCCGCCGTCCGGCTGGCGGAGAACAGCGGCGGGCTGTATGTCACCGGCTTTGACCTGTCTGTCCTGACCACGGAGGGCGGGACGGAACAGGTGTCCGTGGCCTTTGCCTCCGACGGGAAGCTGATCTGCCGGGCGGAGGCCCAGGTAGAGCTGCCCCAGCTGACGGGGGAAACCGAAGGGCAGTCCGATTCCCAGACCCCCGCCCAACTGCCGGAGTCCCCCGCTGAGATGCCCGAGGGGGGCGGAGCCGGGCCTGCCGCCCCGGACGTTCCCTCCAGAGAGGGACCGCCGATGGGGCTGATTGCGGGGATCGCTATTGCGGCGCTGACCCTGATTGCCACCGCAGTCATCCTGACACAAAAAAAGCGGAAGCCTCAGGTGGTTTCCGAACCCGGGCCCGCCCCCCGGGAGGAACAGGCGGGCATCTATATGCGGCTGGAAGTGGTGCGGGGAGGTTTGGCCGGTGGGCAGAGCCAAAAGGAGCTGGAATTGCGAAATGAGCTGATCGCTGGCACGGCTCCAGCCTGTGACATTGTAATTTCGGACGGAGAGGCCGCTCCCAGGCACGTCCGGCTGTTCTCCATGGAGGGGGCGGTATATGCGGAGGCTCTGGATGCCTCATGCGTAACACTGGTCAACGGAGAGGAGTTTCAGAAAGCCCGAAGACTGCGCAGCGGGGATGAGATCACGGCAGGCAGTACCGTAATTCGTCTGAAATTTTAGCGGGGAACGATTTCCTTGTTTACTGCGTAGCAATTTTTGCATAGGTAGCGTGTCGTTTGAAGGCTTGACCCACACGCGGAAAAAAGCGGGTGGAGTCAATGGACGGAAAAGTGCCAAAGACCATATACCTCTGCAACAAAAAGGTCCCGAAAGTGCTGAACAGCGGCACTCCCGAGGTTTCAATCACTTGGTAAGGACAGAGAGACGGGCCCATGCCGAAATAGCACCGTCATCAATAGGTCGGATTCTTCTTCAAATGTCCGGAATGTTTCCGATAATCAGCACTTTTACTGCGTGTTTCATTCTGGCGCTTTTGGCCTGACCACATATCTGCCCACAGACAGAAAAATCGGCCCACCTGGGAATTGTGTCCCTGGTGGGCCGTAAATTGGTTGTTAAGCCTCGATGCGCAGCTGTTGAAAATCGCCGTTATCCCATGATCCAAGCAATTCCCCAGCGGTATCCGGGCTCTCAAATCGCAGGGCATTCGAATCTCGTCCGCTGTATGACAAATAGTTAATATTTCCATACCAAACGATACTGTGATCAATTACAGCGTAACGATGCCGGAGATTATTTTTTGTATCTACGGTAATCTTACGGCTTGCTAACAAGGCGATAGATTGTGCAATGGCGGCGCGCTGTTCCAGCAAATAATTTTCAGGCGGCCTTGTGTGGATTGTCACGGCAACACCGGCGGCAATCGCTTTCTCCAATGCGGGTAGTACGGCCTGTGTCCGGACTTTTTTCAAAAAAGGGCTGACAATCAGGATGTCTTTTGCGGCATCGCTCAAATCAGACACAAATGGGGCAAAATAATCTTGAGCGTTATAAATACGGCTTGAAACCGGATCATGTTCCGATGCTTTTATGCAGTACCCAAGTTCTGAATATCCTTTCAAACGCTTATGGTACATTCGCTCTAACGATGGGATGTGGATATCGACATAATCGTAGACACGGACTTCCTGTTTGCCCTCATAATTTCGGTGCAGACGGCCAACATATTGGGCAAGCGTACCTTTCCAGGAGATGGGCATTGCCAGCAGGATCGTATCCAGACGAGGTTCATCAAACCCTTCGCCTATATACTTTCCGGTAGCGACCACCACAAGGGATTCATTTGCTGGAACTGCTCGCAAGGAAGCCAGTTTTTCACGTTTCTCTTTCTGCTTTCCGCTGCCCAGAAGCAAAAATACATGATCCGCTTTGCCCCGAAGGGCCTCCTCCAAACGAATTGCGTGCTCCTTTCGTTCAGTCAGCAGCAGCGGTGTTCTTCCCTCCGCAACTACTTGGATTGTGTCAGAAATCAGGAAGTGATTTCTTGCCTCATTCTTCGCAATACCAGAATAGATATCTTGGATCGTTCGGGCGTCAGGCAGCCGTGTTCTGGTAAAGCGCGGAATTGCGTAATGAGAGAAGCTCCGCTTTTCTGCCTGGTTTTTTGCATTGACTGAGTAACGTACAGGACCGCATTGCATAAAAATAACTGGCTGATGGCCGTCTGGGCGAACAGGTGTGGCGGACAGGCCATAGATATATCGAGCTTTCACTTCCCGCATGATTTTTTCAAAGGTAAAGGCTGCTAAATGGTGACACTCATCGCACAAGACCATCCCATATTCCGAAACAAAAGGCTTTACGTCTTTTTCTTCACCCTCAAAAAGGGATTGCATAATGGCAATATCAATGATACCACCCCGCGTGTTTTTCCCCGCACCGATTTGACCAATCTGCTCGATTCGTTTCTTTCGGCCACGCCGCTTGGGTTGCTCCGGCAAGGGTTCCTGAACATCAAGAAAATTTTCCAGCGATGCTTTCCACTGTTCCAGAAGTGCGCTGGAGTGGACCAGGATCAAAGTACTCACCTTCCGTGCGCCGATCAGGTAAGCGCCCACCACAGTTTTTCCGAAGGCTGTGGTGGCGGACAGGACACCAATGTCATGGGACAAAAGAGCCTTAGCTGCCGGTATTTGTTCCTGGCGGAGTTCCCCACGAAAAGCAACGCTGATCTGCTGTCCAGGTTGACGCTGATCCGCTAAAATGTATGGAGTATCATATGTGTCAAGCAGATCCTTCAACGGCTCAAAGCACCCCCTGGGGATTCCCATAAAATCCGGATCTTCGTAGCTGCAATCAAGCACGCGGGGTATATTGTAGACGGGCAAGCGCATGGCTTGCTTTTTATAGAATTCAGGATTCCGAAATGCGGCCAAGCGTTTGACTGTATTTAACGCCTTTTGTGAAAAGCCATATTTATCAACATACAAGAGATTTGAAATCATGAGCCGGGCTTGTATCGGAAAATCTTCGCGATGCAGTTCCGGCGTTTTCCGCCTTAATGGCCACGGTTTTGGCTCTACAGATTCCAGCAATACTCCTGTTTCTCCGTTGCCGCACAGCTTTCCCACCATGTCCGCCAATTTTTCCGGCGTGATTTTAGGCAGGGCAGAGAGAAATGACCACTGATCTTCATATGGCATAAACTGTTCGTCGACAAATAACGTATTGCCTTTTTGCCGAGCTTGGCCTTGAAAAGGCAAGGCAATCAGATTTCCAAACCCGCCTTTTGGGACAGTGTCCTGAGAAGGGAACAACCGATCGTAGGATTTGAACTGCAGTTCGTGCCGGCGGGCCATTGCCTGCGTCAACAGCCCGCTCCCCAATCGACGGGCATCCGCAGCGGAAACAGGCTCAGAAAAGAAAAACCAAATGTGTGCTCCATTCCCTGAGCGGGAGCGTTCTACGGCGGGTGTAATGTTAAAGGCAAGGCAGGTTTCGCGGAAAGCAGAAGTGTCTTCCCTCCACGATTCTTCATCAAAGTCTACCGCCAAAAGCCAGGTTCGATCATCCTCCAGCATGGGGTAGATCCCCACAACATCCCGACAGAATTCGTCCTGTCCCATCATATGTGCCCAAATAATCTTTGCAGTTAAGGGCATGAAAGCCCTGTTGGGGCACTTGGGGCATTTTTGCGCCCTTTTATTGCAAAGTTCCGGCTTCCACTCGTTTTGACAAGCTGGGACATAGCCGCTTTTACCTGTCTTTAAGTTGTAGTAGCGTTTTGCATAGAGGTTTTCCCGTCCCCGGAACAAAGAGAGAAAGAATGTGATCTTTTCCTGCGCGGTACTACCGGTGTTAATGGGGGCAACCGGTTCTGAAGCTGCTGCCTCGGTGTGACTGAGCCAAAAATCCACTGGGCAGATAAACTTTTTTCCATCAGGATTTGCACACAGGACAAACTGCGAAGAATCCTCCACCGAAGAGAACATTTCGATGAAGCGGTATTCATATCCCGCTATCACTGCTATATGTTTCATAGATATGCCCCCTCGTGTAAGATGATGCACTATCATTTAGTGGAAAATTTTAATGTATTGCGCGGATTTCCCTTATAAAACTATATCACATATTCCTGAAATTGTATAGTATTTACTTGCGCTGGCCGCTGCTGACCGTGTATTCCTGTCAACTTGCCCCAAAGCTTACTTTTAGCCGCTCCTTTTCTGCGGCAATCTCTGCTTTCATCTGGAGGATCATCTCCGCCAGCAGCTGTTCACAGTCCTCTCTGGTTTTAGCGTAGACGTTGCGGGGATGCTTTTTGCCGTCCGGCCAGACGGGGGAATACCGTCCCTCCCACAGATA
>OFGR01002492.1_pt1 | contig 12196 bp, 4 predicted proteins | sample 1521811 | NCBI WGS metagenome assembly OFGR01 (sample SAMEA3504098, study PRJEB24116) | mouse gut metagenome | biome: mouse gut; feature: mouse-associated habitat; material: faeces | place: Denmark | collected 2011
CTGGCTGAATGTTTCATCCTGCATCAGTGAATACACCAACACCTGCGCCTGGCAGTATCGCATACCGGGCTGTATAAACAAAACCCTCTGTTCTTTCTCCGCACCAGGCGCATACTCAATGGGGCATTCCACGATCAAATCCAGCGATTTCAAATACTGCCTGATCTGTATCGCCTGGGAATCAGTCACCGTAAGCGTCTGCCGCTCCCGGTTGCGGATATTGAGAAGCTGCATCAGCTTTTCGGTCACAGCCTGTTTATCGATCCTGCCGAGCGCATCCGTCCGCTTTGTGACATCCCGTTCATTACGCAGGTTCCGCTCTGAAATGCCCAGGTCATGGGAGACAAAATCCCGCGTGATGACCTTCTGCACAAAACTGTGGTTCATATCCTCAATAATACGGTTGATGGCATTGGTCAGTTCATCCGCTTCATAGAGGCTGCGCAGATGCCCGAAATAATGACCATATCTAAAGCACGCCAGCGAATGCTGGATGTTTTTCGCAATGGCCGTGTCAATATACCGCCGGGTGGATTCGTCATCCCGGAAGGAGGAATCATCTGCGGCAGCATCCTCGTCCTCGAAGGCCAGTTCCCCCGGCTGGAGCATCCCACCGGAGCGGATATACTCATCGATGCTGCCAATACCAAGCAGACGGCTATATTCCCGGAATGGGATGAAGGTCGTGTGGATGGTACGCACCCGGTCATAAAGCTCGTTGTCCCGCGCAAACCAGAAGCCCAGGGAATCCGTACCGGACAGCACGATCCGCATTCCCATGGGGACATACAGGTCGGAAAGCAGCGCAGCGGAATCAATAAAATCCTCCATCAGCGTCACTTCATCAATAAAAATATACTTATATCCGGCATGGTACAGGGTATCCAGGTCATGAACAAGGTTGTTCATGATATCGCTGTTCCGCATCTTCACATAAGCGGCTTTTTCCCGTTCTTCCTCATTCATATCCGCAATCGCCTGATACAGCATGGTAGTTTTTCCTGTCCTGCGAAGGCCGTAGACAGCGCAAACCCTCGTCCAATTCTTATCATCCCGCAGATAACGCACGAGTTTTTCAAAGCAATCCCGCTTTTCAAGCTCCCTGACATTCCGAACCATACTGCCAAGTGCAGCCCCGGTTATGAGATTGGTTTCAAACTTCATCGCTTTCACCTCCTGAATGGGAACCTGCTTTTTCAGCTCCTTCAGCCGTTCTTCCAACTGTTTCCGTTCCCCGATCTGATCCCGAATTTCCTCCAGTTCATCCTCCCGGATATATTTGCTTTTGATTTTCCCGTCCTCCCGCCACTGTCGGTAGTGCTGGACTTTCCCTTTAATCGTCTTTCTGGAAATGTATCCGGCAGGCAACCCTGCAATCCGTTCTTCGATACGGCGTATAATCTCATATACATCCTCCATAAGGCACTGCACCTCCTTGCTTACAGTATATCCGAAGATAACCTACAAATCAAGAGGTTATCCAGAAAAGGGGAGCGTCTACACCTCCACATTCCTCCTGAAGCTTACATAAGTCGTAATAAAATACAGAGCATAGATTCCAAAGAACAGTAAGAACGATAACCCGAAATAATTGATCACTGCCGTGCGGATCCCTGTGTAGAAGATGAATTTCCCGCTCATGAACACCGATACACTCCCGCCGATCACCGCCGCAAGGAATACCGGACACAGATAATAGCACGCAAGCTGTTTGAGGATCACCATCCCGATCTCCTGCCTGTTCATCCCAAGCTTCTTAAGCACCGAATACCGGAACTTATAATTTGCAGAATCACTGAGCTGCTGTACAGACAACACCGTCAAAGCAACGCACAAGAACACCAGCCCTATATAGAAGCATGGGAAGATCAGGCTGGACAGCATATACTTCATCTCCGGGATCAGATTGTCCCGCACCAGATTCTCCACTGACATAACGACGATCGTATCCGAACCGCAGCAGATATTTCCCGGCAATGCCTTATGCCCTGCAATGTCCTCATCTTCCCCGGTATCGTCCCGGGACTTCGGCCCGCCGATATGATCCAGCTGATTCCCCAGCCCGAACGGCGCTTCTCCCTCAATATCCACAGCCAGCTCCGAATAATAAGGAGTCAGCAGCGCCTCCTGCGAATCAGGAACAACGATCACATAGTCTCCGCCGTTATGTCCGTCCTGTGAAAATGGTTCCGCATAATATCCTGCGAATTGAAGTTCCCCCTCGTTCCCCCGGATCGTAATATCATCCTTCAGATTCCCGGCTTCTTGCCGTATCCTCTCTTTCAGATGAATGAGATATTCATGCTCTCCAAGAGAAACTGCAGGATATCCAAGCATACTGCGGAGACGGTTATAATCCGACAGCTTCATATAGGTATCATACTTGCAATAGAACGCACCTTGCCCGCTGTCTTTCGCGATCTTCTTAAGGTTCGGGCTTCCATCCTCATTCAGATACGTCCTGCCAAAGGTCTTCAAATGGGTGCTGAGCCAGATATTGACCTGGCTTTCCTCCGGGATGCACTCATCTGCCCGCGCACCGTTTGCACCGCCTTGCGCGCCTTTTTGGATCCTTGCATAAATATGATATGGATAAGCCTCTGATATCTTCGCCGATTCCTCTATGACCTCCAGCTCATCCGCGAAATCATCCTCCGACAGATGTTCTTTTAGCATATCCGCCACCTCTGTCAGGCAGGAAAGCAAAAGCGGATGAAAAGCACCGCATTCTCCATCCAGAATCATCTGTACCGCTATTTCATGAGAAATTGCTTTTTTATACACGCGGTCGCTGGTCAGTGCGTCATACACATCTGCCAGCGCCACCACCTGCGCGGCAATGGGAATTTGATCTCCTTGCAGACCATCCGGGTAACCATTGCCATCATAACGCTCATGATGCCAACGGCATATACCATAAGCCGTTTTGATCAATGGATCTTTCTGCTGTATGGGCAGATTGTCCAGCATCTGGGCGCCGATTTGCGAATGGGTTCGCATGACCGCAAACTCTGCTTCCGTTAATCGTCCCGGTTTATTTAAAATTTCTTCGGGTATGGCGATTTTTCCAATATCATGCAATGCAGAAGCCGTACATATGCTTGCAATTTCCTGCTGCGAAAAATGATACTCCTCGGTACGTTGATTTAAATGCCGAAGCAACAGTTCTGTAAGTAAGCGTACCCGGCGAATATGTTGTCCGCTTTCTCCGTTACGAAATTCCACAACATGACTAAGGATTTCAATCATAAGCCTGCTCTGCCGTTCTTTCTCGTAAATCTGCCGTGCCGCCAGACCTATGAGTTTTTTCTGTTTCGCATATAATAAAATGGTATTGTCAACTCGTCGACGGACAATCAATGCGTCAAAAGGACGGCTGATAAAATCAGCCACGCCGAGTTCATAAGCCCTCTCTACACAAGAAGCACTATTTTCCGACGAGATCATAATAACCGGAATGTCCGAAATATATCCCTTATCATTCATTTTTGCCAGCACATCAAATCCATCCATCTCCGGCATTACGATATCCAGCAATACCAGTGAAAGATTTTGCTGGTAAGCATCGATGATTTCCATTGCCTGCATACCATTTTCCGCTTCCAGAATTTCATACTCATTTTCTAATATGTCTGCTAAAATAGAACGATTCATTTCAGAATCATCTGCAATGAGAATTTTGTATTTTTCTCCCTCTTTCCCTGCCAAAAAAGCCACTTCCTTCTCTTCCTCAAAATTACCGTTATCATAGCATATTTCCTCAAAATTGTATAGCATTTTTTCCTCCCACAATTATCAAAACCCCAAAACGTCCACCAAGCTTTTTTGTCCTATGTTTAATAACGAAAAACAGCACAGTAATCCTTGCAGGAATCACTGTGCTGCATTTATAACATAGAACTTACTTTATACTTTATCTACGCAGCCATTCTTTTATTCACTGAATGGGTCCTGCATATCTCCTTCATCAATCTCAATCCCCTGATCATTCAAAAGATCCGAGCCATTCTCATTTGAAATATCCATGGAGTTATTCGTATCCTCTGTCTTCCGGTGAGATTGATACTGGGTGTAACCTATGAGCACACCTGCCGCAAGGCATAACACCAGACACAGGATTAAGACACGCCGCTTCTTCATAAGCTATCTCCTTTCCGCCTATTTGCTTGGAGTTGTCACCTTAATAGTGTTCGTACTATAGATTATTTGCTCTGCGCCTTCTTTATCTTTGTACTTAAGGAAAGCACGACCAATTCTATTCACACCCGCATTAACATTATTGATATTAAAGATAAACTGAGCAGCCGTTCCGGTAACTATACCCGTAACATTTTTTACACCATTAATTGCTGTATTCAATTCAAATTTATCTAAATCTGTTGTTTCTGCACTCACCTGATTTGTATAAATAATACCTCTTTGTACCAATTCGCATCCTTCCGGAAGAGAATATGCACAGGAATAACTGATACGATATTTTCCGTTGTATGGTGCACATGTAGCACCGTTCAAGACAACAGAAGCTGCTTCTTCTACCACCTCTTCCTCAGCAACAAATTCCGGAATCAATGATACATCAGATGCCACTACAAAAGAATACTCCTCATCATAACTCACAATATCACCCAATGTGACGTTTCCTTGATCATCTTTTGTAAAAAGATGCCAGCAGGAGAACTTCTGACCTTCTGGTGCTTTTGCTAAGACAGTTGCTACTGCACGAGCTAGGAACTCTTTCTTTGTACCAGCATCCTTAATTCTTGCATTCTCACCAACTGTAACAGTGTATTTCTCCTCAACCTTTTCGAACACTGCTTTTACTCCGATTACACTCTCCATTTCGAATTTGAAATCGCCGCCAAGTTTAATTTTATTCTCTTTATTATGTTCATCAATCAAGAACAGCGATTGCAAGCGATACCCCTTTGCAGGGATTGCACTTAAACGAACAATTGAGCTTTCGGCAACTTTGCCGTCTTCATCCAACTCTTCACCGTCTTCTGTCACGACATAAGCTTTTACCGTACCTTTACCAAGCACTTTAATGCCTAAAGGAAAGTTAACAGGTTGGCCGTAAACAGCTCCATCCACCGGAATCTCAAAATCAGCTCCGAATTCTTCTGCTACTTCTACTGCGTTCATTCCGGTATCTACAGTTATAAGATCACCGTCGTTATCGCTTAGAACGATTTTGAACGGATTATTTCCGCCCTTTGCTTTGTCAACAGATACCGTACCAATCGGCAGTTTATTGCTTACATTTCCGTTTTCATCTTTTCCAAACTGTACTAAATTCTCTGCTGCTGCTACATAGATTTTCATGATCTGTGTCTCAGGATCAAAAACAGATTCTTTGATTTTTGCCTTCTCCAGCGCTTCATCAAACTTTAAAGTCATTCCTCTGCCTGGAACCGCAGAACCTTTTTCATTTTGCAGCTGAAGCGAAATCTGGTACGAAGAAATACTTTCCGCTCTTGTCGGATCCAGTTCCAGCCAAACACGAACCTTATTGTTGTCATATTCATCTTGCCCCGGCATCTGCTCCGTACGCAGAGTGTAAGGTACAGAAGTAGCTGTTTCCGTAGTTTCAGCAGAGCCTTCTGTCCCCTCTTCTGCATAAACCGCAGTTGGTGCTACGCAAGATAATGTTAAGGCTGCCGTAAGCAGCAATGCCATAAACTTTATTTTTCTCATAGTAACCTCCATTTTTTTTGCGGGCACGCCGCCTATTCAAGAGGCGTGCCCATTTCATTTATCTAATAAGAATGTTTCCGTTTCATTTCCCGTCAGGAATGTCTGCGATTATTCTCCTTCTACATTTTCAGGTGTCTCGTTAGGTGTTTCATCAGGCGTACTGTTGGACAATGTGATTCTAGGCAAGTTCTCCTCAGCTGGAACTTCAACCACAAATGAGTCGCTGACTAATCGTTCTCCTGCCAATGTTAAAGCATTGTCTACACGGTATAACTCTGCATATACGCTGGTTGGAAGTTCTACAATGATATCTTCACCATTTTCCCCTGCGTCAGGCAAACCAAACTTACCTTCATTTTCTCCGCTGAGAGGTTCTAACCAGTAAACCCAGGAGCCATCCTTTACATTGGCAATCTGCCAGTTGCCTGTTCCCATATCCGGTAGGTCTGCAAAGAATACCTGATATCCATTGATAATGCTGTCACGTTTATCTTCAAAGGAGTCGTTATACATTTCATGGTTCTGATTATACAGTTTTACTACGTTGTAAGCTGCATTTCCGGCATACTTACCAGTAACGATAAAGGAACCTGCAGGAATCACGCTGCCTGCTTCGGCATCCAACACATAATCTTGGTCCAGAATACCAATCGCATTGTCTGTGTTCCATGTTTCGATTCCGGTTTCTTCATCCACCGTAGATACACCGATATCTACATTATCACCAGAAGGACCAACCAATGTTATTTCGGCAAATCCCAGTTTCTTGATATTATTTGGAGCCGAGATTCGAACATGAGTTGCTGCAAATGCTTTAATATTGCCATTGTTTCTGAAATACAGAACCTTTCTTCCATCGTCCAATATACCTCCTGTACAAGAATTCATCCTAGTGAATGTTGCACCACCGTCGCTACTGAATTCCAAAGCAAAACTCCATGGTTTCGTATGGTGATCTGTTACACCCTGTGCAGGATCGGCAGGATCTGGCATTACCATTCCAATTACTTCCTGCTTGCTTCCCAAAGAAATAACTATCTGTGCGGTACGAGCAGTCGTTGTTCCATTGTAAGCTGTGCCATTGTCACCATCGAACATAAGATTAGCACCAGTATCGGTACGTAATGTTTCTCCGGTGTCTTCGTCCAGATAACGTACATCCATCATCGTGCTGTAGGTTACAGTTTCTCCGGTAACAGCATCTTTGTAAGAGTTACCTTCCACCACTTCGACATTATCATAGACTGTCAATAATCCGGCATCGGAAACCATATTACTGCTGGTCACAGACCAGTTGTCAGTAGGAAGATCTCCTTCATGACGAATCTTAATAGGCTTCATCATAGTCGTTTCAGTTTCATTCAAGTACTTGTCATAAGCCACAACGCCATAGGTCATGACGCGGTTGTTCTGAGTCTCAACTACATCCGTGTAGACAGTGCTTTCTGCATATCCGCCATCTTCATTCTTATCAGGTTCAATGAAAGCTACCGGACGACCGTTACGAATGATTTCATAACCCAGAATAGAATCCATATTAGACTCATTCGGCAGAGTGATTGTTAATGTCACCTTTCTTGCATCGGCTTTTGTCCCCTGTTCCAAATCAACCCCTACAGAAGTAGAACTCATAGGATCTCCGCCTGCCAAGGTGTACTCATGTGCTCCGTCATTGAGGTACTGAAGTTTTCTTTCTTCCTTCGGGAATTGCCCTGCATAGTTTACAGTATATGAATCCGGTACCAGCCCCCATGCAGTAAAGAACTCTAAGAGGTTCTTCTGTGATGCCGCACAAGCAGTACGGATGATGTTCTGATCCGTAGAACCTCCGCTTATGTTTGCTAGACGAAGTGCTTTATCACTATCTGGCGCTAAAGCCGGACTTCTTCTGTACAGATAGTAACGTGCGAAGAATTCATTTGCTAACATGTTATTGTAGTTTGCTTGATTGAACACATTGCCACTCTCATCCGGCTCTTTGTAATAGTCATAATATGCATAATTGTTATCATAAGCAAGGTGAAGCTGCCAGTACATTCCAAGCTGTGCAAATACACCGTTTGCCTTACCTACCATACCAGATGTTACATGATCATATACCTTTGCATATGGGATACGAGTTGTTGCTGCAGTATCAAATGTCTTTTCAAACTGAGACCAGATATTATTCGTAACCTCGGCATAGCTTACACCGGATGCATCAGCGTTGTGACCCATCTCATGAGCAATACCCCATCCGAACATAGTACCTCCGGTACGTTTACCATTTTCTTCAATCTCAAGAGGTGTTCCTTGCGCAAGACCAGGTACAGACCCCCATTCAATACCAAGATGGAGACCACCGGCGTACATAAATGCACCTGCAAACATTCTGTGATAACGTATGTTAAATCGTGCTGTAGGAGTACCTTTTACTGTATTGGTAACTCCAGGGTTGAAACCACGTTCCTTATAGAACTGTTTCAGCATCTGGTTCATAGAAACCATGCTGCCACGCAGCTGCGCGGTCATCTCTTCTACAGTTTTTCCTTTATTGCCGCCCAAGGCGTTGTAAATCTGGCTTGCCGGTACAGACATCAGCACATTATCTACTCCGATTTCAGTACTGTTCAAGAAACAGTTATCGCCACTTCCAAATTTGAAACCACCTACAGCTTCCTGATGTTCAGCATGAGCTGCTTGCAGATTCTCACAATATGCTTTCAACTCTGTTACATAAGCTGTAATTTTTTCATCCCAATCTTCTGAGTAATCTGTTGCACGATCCATACCGATTGTTCTGTGCAAATCTAATACCGGAATCTTCGTAGCGCCGCTTACACGAACCTTTATCGGGTTATTCTTTACATTGGCAGACGTATGCACGATATATAAAGAACCACCTTTTTCAACATCGAGCGTGTTCACATTTGGAATTTCAATTTCATTTTTACCTTGATACAAGGTAACTTCACCGGCACGCCATGCAGCAGCTTCCGGATGGTACTGGGTAAATACTAATCTTGCGTCTACCCTCTGACCGATTGTCTTGCCCTTCTGGCCTACATAAACATTAATCTTATTGCCTGTCTGTGCTACATATCCCAAAGGCTGTAATCCACTTAAGCCGCCCTGGAAGTTGTTCGCCAGACCTGTCTTGGTAATATCAGGTTTTACATTAAATACGCTCTGGTCTATATCACCGTTAGTCAACAATTCTTCCGCATACTCTAACTCTGACAACAACAAACTCTGTTTCGGATGATACTCGTGATGTACTTCATCCTCTGTATTTGCACGTGCAACCAAAGCATCGATCTTAGTCTGATCTACGTCATCCCTCAAAGTTACATGCATATCGTCTGTATAGAGATTGTATACATCATCCTCTAAAGAATCATACTTGAAGAATTTAATCTCAGAGTAGTTGCAGGCAGCATTGTAATACTTGTGCAAACCAAAATGGATTCTCTTTGCTCTCACCGGCTTAGAAAATACATAGCGCGTCGTGTTCTTCGCTGTCGGATGCATTGATTGCATTGAACACTTTATGTTTTCCCTCACCCATTTTCCAGTTGCTTCATCATATGTTTCTGCCCATAAATAAATCTGGTAAACGCCGCCTTCGTTATAACCATCTTCCAAACGGTTGCTGACAACAATATCTTTAATCATCTGTTCCTCTTTAAACGTCACAGTCGGACCAATATCAGCATAACCTATACTATGATAGTAAGTCGTATAATCATCATCGACAAGCCACCAAGGATCAAATGTAGTACCTGCCGGATATTTTGTGCTATCTAATATCTTCGTATCTATCTGAACAGACTCAATTTCGTCCCTTTCAACCATCTGATATCTTGCAAACTTCGGAACCTCAGTGGTTGTCTTCGCTGCGGAAATGATAGAATACGCTCCATGGCGCCAGTTATCATTATCATCGTGATTCCATCCGTAAACGCGAACCTGATAAGTCGTATTGTCTTTCAGCCCAGTAATTTTATAGGAATTTGTCATAATGTCATGAACTTCTGTCCATGGTGTCTCTTCTTCATTCGCTGGTTTCTCACGATATTCCAAACTATACTTTTCAGTACCAACCATGTCCTTCCAAGATACATCTACTTGACGGAACTTACCGTTTGCGCTCACATAATCTGGCGCGTCAGGTGCTTTTCCTGCAAGTTGATGATGGTCTACTGTTTCACTGTAAGGGCTGGACCAGTTACCGTTAGTAGATTTCACTTTGACCTTATAGTCCCAAAGAGGTGTTATCTTATCCTTATGTCCGCCTTCAAAGCTGCTGACCACAACCTGATTGACACCAGGTTTGTAATATTGCCAATCATAATATTTGCCCTCTTTTGAAACTGCGGATACAGCTACTTCATAGCCTGTTACATTTATTTCCGGATCCCATGATACCGTAAAGCTATCGCCGGAGCCTTCTACTTCAATATTTTTCGGAATATTCAATTCCGGTTCCGGGATACGGCTTTCCATATCGTTCAGGAATTCTACCTTTGCGATCTCAGTCAAGTTTGCGCTGGTTGCAGTCGCTGTAACTACAATAGTAACTTTCTTAATCGCGACCTGTGTACCCAGGTTGATCTCAATGCTTCCATCTGGTTTACGAATTGCGGTAGCGCCTGCTCTTGCCTGACTCCTCATTTTTGAACGTCGCATCTGCGACTGAGATTCGGCGCTGTCCACGATAGGTACCTCGATCATTTCACCCTCGCCATTTGGATCATCTGGATTAACTGTTTCTACTTTAATAGTACCTGCAGTAGGACCGCTCTCTGCCGGTGCGGAAATAACCATACCTCCGACCTCTGCCGTGTTCGCCAGTTCCATCTCGATTTCAATCGGATTTTCTTCGGAAATATTTCCTCCTGCCTTAGAAGCAATCTGAATCGGCTCTTCTGCATCTTCCATGATGGTATCAAGCTTACGATCACTTGTAGCAACTGCCTTTTCCTGTTCCGCTTCTACCTTAACAGCAGACTTCATAACCGTTAAGATCGGTGTTGCTTCCAGCTTATCTCGTTTCATATTGTAAGCCAGAATGCTCAGGTCGCGAATGTCAGTCTTACCATCCAAGTTCAAATCATAGATAGCTTCAAACTCTTCGTTTTCACCTTCTCCCGGTGCATCTGGAGTCGGTGCATCTGGATCTGCAGGTCCTTCCGTATCCGGAGTCTCAGGTTCTACCGGCTTCGTGTTTTTCTGATCCATATATTCTACAAGAATCTTAGCATCCTGATCGTCAATCGCACCATCTCCGTTGACATCTCCTAATGCAAATACACCTGGATTAGTCTTTCTTTCACTATGGTAAGATGTGTAGCTGTTGCTGAACACCAATGTGGTCTTCGTACCTTGCTCGATCTTAACATCCTGTGTAAAATCATTAAAATAATACTCTGCACTCATATGTAATGTATAGTCACCAGCTGGAATATCGAGTCCCTGGAAAACAATAGTATCTCCAACCACGCTGGTAACCGTATGTTTGTGAGTTTCCTCACCCTGTGCAACATCCTCTTGATTTTTGTCGATCAGTGTAACCTTGAACAATCCTTTCATCTCTTCAAGGTCTGCATTGATAGGAAAATCATTCTGAAGCTGCAATTCAAAATTCACAAGATTCGGTTCCTGCGGAGTGTTATTTTCCTCTTCGCCAGCCGTAGGTGTATTAATATCACTACCGGTTCCGCCACCTACATCCACATTTCCGGAATCTCCTGTGGAACCTGCATCCTCTGTGGAACCTGTCCCATTTTCAATATCTGCTCCGTCTGTAGAACCTGATTCGTCTGTGGAACCTGATTCATTTCCATCTAAATTCTCTTCGGTTTCTGCTGCGTTCGTATCATCCTGAACTGTTGTAACATTCTCAGGATCCGTAAGCGTATTCACATCAGCCGCTAATGCGGATGCGGGTGCTTGAACCAGCATAGCCATTGCCAACAAAATTGCAAATAGTTTCTTTTTCAAATCATCACTCTTCTTTCTTAAAATAAATTTTTCTTTTGTTCTTTGTTTCAAAGAAAGGTAATCGGCTGCCATACTGCATCTTGCAGTTTAGGCTTTTTGACTTTGCTTCCTGCATGTTTACAGGTTTGCGTTTGGATATTATGATGAACTTTCCCAGAACTCCTCCTTCCCAAATTTTACTTGTTGACAACCAAAAAAACGCCACAATCTAAGAACGAGCAGCAAATGCCAAAGACAATTACAACTATGTTCGCAACTGTGAGCGTAACAAATACATCCAAGCTTAACTTGAACGGCAATCGGCTGTCATACCACGACTTAGTGGGTTAGACCCTTTGACTTTGCGTCCCTGCGTTTCCACAGGTTTGCCAAACATTATTATTTTTGTCTCTTTATTCTAGCAAGAACTTTTAGGGATGTCAATCCCCTTTTTCAAAATATTGGGAAAACCTCACCCATTAATTTGGTCAATTGAAAAAGTGAATTCCACTTTGCAAAATTAAATTCAATCGAAATATAG
>OFGR01002498.1_pt1 | contig 12170 bp, 5 predicted proteins | sample 1521811 | NCBI WGS metagenome assembly OFGR01 (sample SAMEA3504098, study PRJEB24116) | mouse gut metagenome | biome: mouse gut; feature: mouse-associated habitat; material: faeces | place: Denmark | collected 2011
GGCGGCTGTCGTCCCCCTTGACGTACTTGAGGGCCTTGGCGGGGCGGAGGTTCAGGGTCTGGTCGATGCGTCCGCTGTCCAGGTCCAGCCACCAGCCCCGTTCGATGTACTCCTTTTTCGCCTCGTCGAAGGCCACGTCAAAGGAGAGCTGGACCAGACGGGCGTTTTCCCGAAAGGCTCCAATGGCCTGGAGGTCCTCCAGCTTCCATACACCGCCCAGGGCCTCGAAGAGCACCGTGTCCTCGGCGGAATAGGACTCCGCGTTGAGCTTTTCCTGAAGAAAGCTCCTGGACTTTTTGATGACCGAGCGGAGAAAAATGAGGCTGTTCAGAGCTTCGGCATAGGCGGCGTCCGCCTGCTTGGGGTCCTTTTGGACGGTACGCACCGCCAGGGCAATGCGGGTAAAGGCGGTTTGCAGGCCGGTGAGGTAGCTGCTCCCCAGGTCCTTGGCCAGCTTGTCGAAGGCCTGGGCGGAGCTGCCCGCCAGAGAGCCCACTCCGGCACAGAGCAGGTCCTCCACCATCCGTCCGGCCATGTCCAGGCCCTCCAGCTGGCGGGAGAGCTTCTTCTTTTGGGCGGCGGCGTTGGGCTTTTTGGGCTTGGGAGGCTCTGCGGTGTCCTTTTTGGCGGCGCGGGCGGCCTGCTTGGCCCGTTTTTCGGCGATGTCCGGGGGGATTTCGGCCACAGGGAAGGGTTTTCCGGACAGCTGCTCGAACATGAGGCCCAGGGCGTGCTTGCAGGGGAATTGACGGCTGGGACAGGAGCAGCGGCACACCGGCGCGGTTGGGTCGCTCCAGTCAATGGAGACATGATAGGGATTCTTGCCGCTCCCGGCGCACTCCCCCCAGTAGAGGGTCTCGTCCGCTGTCTTGTGCAGGGCGGAGAAGCTGCCCTTTTTGGAGAGCTTCCGCCCGTTTTCTGCCGCCGCCGGGTTGGGCGCTTGGAGTAAAATGGTCTGTTCCGTGAGTGTCATAGGAAAGGTGTCCTCCTTTTCAAGAAACAGTGTGAGCGCACAGCTTAAGTATACCACATCAAGCCTCTGGGGACAATCCCCGTTCCGGGGGCGAAATGGGCGCGGTGGGAGAACGGTTTTTGGTAAAAGTTGTATGCAAACAGGCAACATTTAGCGGGATTCCTCCCATCTTTGTAAAGGAGGGATGCCAAATGGCACAATTTACATCCAACATCGGGCTCCATCAGTGGGAGCCGGGAGACAATTTTCTGCGGACCGACTTCAACCAGGATTTTGCCAAAATCGACGGGGCCTTTGGGCAGTGCGGCACGGTGCAGGGCTGGCTGGAGGACGCGGCGGCCCGCGTGGGGTATGAGGCCCTGCAATGCCGTCTGGCGGCGGACGCGGAGGGCAAAAACCTCCCCCAGGGCCGGGGGCTCATCTTTGACAGCTTTCGGACGGGGGGACGGGTTACCCTCACCGGGGGGTGCGCTATGAAGACGGACGGGGGTATCCTGCTGGACGCGGAGGGTATGCTGTCCGATGTTAACAACGGGTTCGGCAACCGGTATGAATGCGATACCTTGAACCCGGAGGATGACCACGCATACCGGGAGGTTCACTTTAACGCCACCGGGAACGGAACCATCAATACCTTGAAAATTTATCTTAAAGGAGTTTCGAGCATCAAGGCCTACCTCTCGATTCTCCAGGATAAAACGGTCCTTTGGAGCTCGGGGGCTACCACCACAAGTACAGAGAATAAACTTTACACCTTTTTTCCCAATCTGGCCGTGAAAAAGGGGGTGCGGTATACGGTCAAGGTGTCGGCTGGCGGCGTGGGCGGCCTGCGGCTGCAAGCGATAGCGATTGGCTACGGCTTTGGCTTCTATCTGGGATGCTCTTCCGCCGGGGGAAAGAGCGGCACCGTCACCACGAACTCCCAGACCATGCCGCCCTTCCGGGGAGCCAGAGCGTGGGTGCGGCACAGCGGGGGGACGGTTGGGTGTTCCATCTCCCGTGCTGGCGGGGCCCACGTGTCTTTGGAACGCGGAGAGACCAGAAGTATCACGGATATTCGGGGGAAAGCCTGTACGGAAACGGAGTTCCGGCTTCCGCCAGGGGAACCCCCGGCCGGCGGGAGTGTCCGCTTCCAAATTTCTATCCAGAATCAGACCGACGCAGAGCTGCGTGACTTCGGCGCGGTCTTGCTGTAGGTGAAAAGGGACCCCCGCGCACCGAAGTGCGAGGGGGCTTAGTCCCTATAGCCGTAATGTTAGGGTACAACAGTTACAGCGGCCGTACCTTCAATTTTGGTAATGTCAGCAGCTGGTCCAGCGATTTGAATAGTGGTGCTCTTAGTAGCGCCAGCCGTAAGTTCAGCAGCTGTGAAGATAATCGTTGTTGTTCCTGTGGGCGTGCCGCCACCAGTAACAGCCAGAGTAATCGTCACACCGTTGGCGCAAGTGTGACCCGCCTCAGCGGTAGCAGTTGCGCTCACAGTAATATCTTCTCCAGCCTTAACATAAATAGCAGCATCAGGAGCAGTCAAGGTGATAGTCCCGTTGTAACCAGTGGTAGCAGAGCCAGCTGCCATGGCCGAGGTTGCCATATCGACCTTGTAGTAGCCGTCCTTCAGGTCGAAACCGTCACCAGCAACATTAGCGGCATTCGGTGCCTTCGGGGTTTGAACGTTATCATTAGCCGCATTCTTACCGATAACCCATGCGCCTGTCAGAGCAGCCACAGGCTTGAGGTCAGAAGCCTTTACAGCATTCTTAACCAGGTTGCCGTTGACTGCATCAACGGGAACGAGCACGTCAACATTGTTCAGCTTACCGCTGTAAACAGGAATCTTGTTTGCAGCAGCAGGATTGAACGTGAACTTCTTATCGAAGCCGGACTTTGTCTCCACCGTGAAAACATAATAGCCGTTAGAGTCAACCTGACGGTCCTTAATCTTCACGACGCTGTTATCAGCTTCCAGAGCCTTCTCGATTTCAGCCAGAGCTTCCTCATCGGTGGGAGCGGTATCGCCGGTGTAGTAAACCTTTACGGCAGAGTTGGTGCTGATATCGGCATACACACCCTCAACAATGGGAGCGGGGGCATTGCTGTCATCCACGTCCATCTTGTAGAACTCTTCGACGTAAGCGCCAATGATGGTGCGGTTGTTGCTGTCCTTGTCGTAGGCAATCGCCACGAGCATACCGTTGTCCAGCTTGGTGGTCACGGCCTTGTCGTCGGTCACACGCAGGGTGTCAACATCAAAGATGTTGTCCACGGAGCGGACGGGCAGACGCAGGGAAGGACCATTCTCGTTGATTACCACGGTATCCTTGTCGTCGCCAACCACCTCGTAGTCGGTGTAGACACGGACATAGCGGGTGCTGTCCTTCTCGAAGCGAACCACGCCATAAATCACAGTGTGGTCAGTAGCACTGTACTTCTTGGGCTCGGTAAACTCGGCGTAATCGCCGTTCATGTTCATGATGTACAGCAGGCCCTCGCGGTTGCTGTCCATTGTGCTATTGTTCTTGTTCAGCTTGTTCAGCTCGGTAGCAACATCGCTCTGGCCGCTCTTGGCCTTGACCTCGGTGACATTGCCTTCCTTGTCAACCACATTGAAGCGGTACTCGGAACCGACCTTGTTGTACTCACGCAGGACATACACATAGTTATCGGTGCCGAACTTCACAGGATCCTTGGGGTAGAGCAGGATAGCAGCGGCCACGTCGGTGTCGCCCTTCTTGGCAACCAGGGACACAGGAGTGTTGTCCTTAACCAGACGGGCCATCTCGTCGTAGCCGACACGGGCGGAGGAACCGTCCTTGTGGTAGTAGAAGATCACGGTGTCGGCGTCAATACCGAACTCGGCATCGGTACGAGAAGTGCTACCGTCATCCTCATGGGTATAGTTATTAGCCACCAGGTCCACGTCGCCCTTGGCCAGGTCGCCCTTCAGGGTGTCGTGCAGGTCAGGATCGGCAGGATTGGATGTGGGGTCGGGAGTGGCGGTCACAACCACAGCATTCTCGACAAGCTGGCCCAGAGACAGTTCGGGCAGGCCGATGGTGACAGTGTCGTTCTCATTGACGGAGTAGGTAACCAGGTTGCCCTTGAACTGGCCAGCGGCGGGATATTTCTCAACAGTACCCTGGCGGCCGTCATTGGTGCCGAGCAGATTCTTCAGGTACTCAGTGGCATCGGAGTCAGTCCAATCATCGAAAGTAACGTCGCCAGGCTGAAGAATCTCATTGTCGTTCATGAAGTCCTTGATCTTCTTAACGGAGGCGCTCCAATCCATGGTGTAGGTGCTGGTAGTGTTGTCGGGCAGGAGCAGCTTCACATCGCCAGTGGTCTTGAGGCCGTTGGTGGAGAACGCAGAATCCAGCACCAGGGCGTACTTGGCGGGAGTGCCTTCCACCAGACGGAACGCGGTGACGTTGTTGTAGTCATCCAGGAAGAACTCATAGGTGCTGTCGAACTCAAGGCCCTTGAGGGTGTTCTCGGCCTCAGTCGCAGAGATCTTGCCGTCGGGGGTGGTGGCCTTCTCGCAGCCGATGACATAGAACTTGCTGGGGTCGGTGTTGGCGGCGACCTTCAGGTCGTCCTCCTCGTACTTCTCGCCCTCAACCTTGATGTACTTCTCATCGCCGCGCACGTTGTAGAGCTCCATCTCACCGGTGATGGTCTTGGGAGCCTCAACATAGGTGCGGCCGCCGTACTGCACGTAGAACAGGATGTCGTCCTTCTCCATGTCCTCGTGGCCCACCAGCTCCTTGAAGTCCAGAGAGCCGGGGATGCCGCGGATGTTCATGGACTCGTTGCGCTCGCTGTAGGAGCTCACCTGAGACAGGGTCTTCTCCTTGGAGAGGACGAAGTCAACCACACCGTCGCCGTTGTTGTCGATGATGGTCAGGGTAGCGCCCTTGGCGTTGTAGAGGCTGTTCATCTGGTCCTCGTCGGTGAACACCTTATCGGTGGGCAGATACTCGTCGTAGTTGTGGAAGTAAAGGGTGGACTCGTCTTTCTTGGTGCTCAGAGTGAGGTTGTTCTCACTGAGCAGCTTCTTCAGAGTGCCGGAGACAGTCCGCTCACCCTCTTTGACCTGCGCGCCAGTCTCAATGACGATGTTGTCGTCGGTGAGGACGGGCTGACCATACACTGCGGAGTCGGCCAGAATGGTGGTCTTGCGGATGTAGATGGTCACGGATTTGCCCAGGTAATCCTCGGGGGTGGAGACCTTGAAGGTGCCGGTGCGCAGAGCACGCTCGGCAGCCGTCAGGCCGTCGTTGCCGCCGTTGGTCTGGGTGTTGGTGGTGGTGGAGAAGATGCCGTCGCCATTCCAGATGGTGGTCATGCCGGCGCGGAGCGCGTCGTCACCATCGGGAGAGTTCACGGTGGCCCACTCGTTGGCAACCACGACGCCCTGCACCTTGATAACGCCATAGGCGAAGGACAGAACGGTACGGCTGTCAGCGAAGGCAATGGCATAGCCATTCTCGTAGGACTGGATCATTTCGATATCGAGGAAGTTGTAGATCAGCAGAGCCGCGTCGTCACGGTTCAGAGACAGAGTGATGTCCTTCTCGAAGTTGTCGAAAATGCCCAGGCGGGAGGCCAGACCAGCAGTGTTGGTGTCCCAGTTGGGGCCAACCATGCCCTCAATGCTGGCGTCATAGCCGGCGGCGGAGAGCAGCATCTTGGCAGCCTCCACGGCGGTGACGTTGGCAGTGGGGTCGAACTTCCCGTCGCCCCGGCCCGCGATGATGTCCAGGCTGTAGCAGTAGTTGATATGGCCCACTGCCCAGTTGTTGGCCACGTCGGTCAGGCCGTTGTTCAGAGTGGCGTACTGACTGTTGATGTCAGCGCCGCGGTTGAGGATGACAGAAATCATTTTGGCCATCTCGGCACGGGTCACGTTGCCGGTGGGATCAAAATGAGAGCCGTCCTCCTTACCATTGATGACGTTCAGTGTCACAAGCAGAGACACTGCGTCCTTGTTCACGATTTCATCTTTGTCGTTGAAATCGTTGTAGGTGTCTACAGCAGAGGCACCGACAACCATCATGCCCACGAGCATGATAGAGGCCAGCACCAGACTGAGCACCCGCTTGAGGTTTCTCATTTGGATTTCCTCCTTTTCAATTTTGAGGGTCCGGAGAGGTAAAGCCTCCGTCAAATCGACGGTTAGTGGCGTATGACGACCCTTTCAGACACAGCAGACGGAGGGAAATGGGAGGAAATCCAGAGAAAACAGGCGGGTATTAGCGGGAAATGTTCCCTTGGTAGACATTTGGTAGACTTGTGGCGAGGGCCGAAACGGCAAAAGCCCGGAACCCCCTGCGGCGCAAGGGATTCCGGGCTTGGGTTGGTAGACGTTTGGTAGACTTGCTCTGAAAAACACAGAAAAAGCCGCCAAATCCAGGCGGCAGTAGTAGACAGGGAAGGGCGTTTATGGTAGAATGGTGTCGTCCTCAAAGTCCAGAGGACCAGGCGTATGCTAACATAAGCGGCGGGCGGTTTGGGCTACACTCCCGGAAAGGGGGTGAAATGATGCCTATCACCATTACGTTACATATCCTTGGTTGTACTGTAACGATTCGCATTAAGCGGAAACGGTGAAACCGCCACCCTGCCCGGTGACGGTTTCATGTACACTTTAAGATAACCTAGCTGGGCCCAAACCGCAAGTCGCGGTATACTCCCTGCTCTTATTATAAGGGATGGCTCCCCGTTCTGTCAAGCGGCAGGGCGGGGATTTTTTATTTTGGCAAAAAAAGCGCACTTGGGGCACGGTTTTTGGAAGAAGTTGTATGTAAACGTGCCACATTTAGCAGGTTGTCTCCCATATATGTAAGGAGGGATGCCGAATGGCAAATTATACACCAAACTATGGGCTCCACCAGTGGGAGCCGGGGGACAATTTCCTGCGGACGGATTTCAACCAGGATTTCGCCAAAATTGACACGGCGATCAAAGCGTTGGAAACTGCCACAGACGCTAAGGTGGAGGGGCGGGTGAGTCCCGAGCAGCTGGCGCAGGCATTGAGCGTCAAGCTAGAGGCTGTGTTGGGGAGTTACACCGGGGATGGGGAGAGATCGCAGCGCATTGTGCTGGGGTATCAGCCCAAATTTGTGGCGGTGATGCACAGTAAGTGGGGAATGGCGTTTTTCTTCCCTGGCAGCGGAGGCACTACGTTGTGGGTCAACGAGGACGGCTTCCAGGCGCTGAACTCTACGGTCAACGATATCCACTACAACACCAAAGGCGTAGTATACCGTTACTTTCTCTTGAAATGAACAGGGGAACACCCCGGGAGCGTACTCCCGGGGTGTTCTTTTTGGAAAATCAATGGTCAAGCGTGAAGTTGCCAGTAAAGGTCTTGGAGGTAGTCTCCACAGTCCAGGTGTAGTTGCCGTTGGGCAGTTTGCCGCTGTCCCAAGTGGATCCCACAATCTCCTGGTTTCCATTGGAAGCGGCACTCTTGACATCGAAATAGAATATACCGCGGTTAGGGACGTCATTAATGGTTTCCTTGTAAACCGGACCGCCACTACCGCTGATGGTCACAACAACGCCTGCGCTGTTATTGCCAGTGTTGTCAAAGGTGATAGCCCAGATTTCCTGCCCCTCACTGGTATCATCAACATCAAAAAGGTTCTCCCATTTCTCGCCGCCACCGCCAAAGACGGGCGTGTAGTTGGGAACCTCAGCGGAGTTGCTGTAGTTCTCAACCTTGACAGCACCGATGGCTTTGGCGTCGTACCAAGTGGTAACAGTGACGAGCGGGTTAATCGTCACCTTATCCTCGTTGAGTGCCTTGAACTTAAGTTCGTTACCGGTAATGCCCAGGTACTCAATCTCAGTGTACCCGTTGCGGGCCAGCCAGTCAGAAACGACCTTCATACGGTTGGTGGCGCCCTCAAAAGCCTGGAGGCAAATCTCACCTGCATCCTCATTTATATAAGGCGGAATTACCTCGGTGGTGACGGGGCTGGTGTCGTCCAGACCGGTGTCCTCATCGCGCTCCCAGACCCACGCGGTCAGAACGGTGCGGACCTCGTCGGGATCGTCGTTGTTGTTGTAGATCAGAACGGCGTTCAGGTTCTCGTTGAGGACGAACTTGCCGGGCTGCGCGTCGCCGTCGGAGACGTTGTGCAGGTCGGTGACGTTCCAAATCTGAGTCTTGCCAGTGATGGTGGGATAGATGTAATCCACAGAAGAGTCAATAAGGTTGCCCTTCACATCCAGAGTGCCGTCGCGCAGCAGCTTGGCAATACCGGGTGTACGAGCGCTGTTGGTCACCAGGTCATAGGTGCCGTCGGCGTTCTCAATGTACTTGTAGGCAGTCATAAAGTCGTCTTCATCGTCGAAATAGGACTCGTAATCGCTGCGGCTGACCTCGATGGCCTTGGCAGTACCATCCTCAAAGATGACGTTCAGCTCAAGGACCTTGGAGCTCAGAGCGTTGGCGCTGAGGACGAACAGCCAGTTAGCGGAGGTGTTGGTGGTCTTGGCGTTGAACAGAACCACCTCGGCCAGCTTGGTGATTTCGGTGCCGCCCTGGTTGGTCTTTGTTACCACGGGGTAGACCTGGAGGCCGGTATCATAGTCTGCATTGACCTTCACATCGCACATATGGTCCCAACCCACAGCCACGCCGTAAAACACTTTTCCGACATTGTACATGGGTTCAGCATTTGTAGTGTCGTAGTAACGGCCAGTACCAGTAGCACCGCTGTTTGCTTCCTCTTCTGTGATGGTATGGCCAGCAACAACGTCACCTTCCTTGTAACCAGTAGTGCCAAGAGCGGTGCCATCGGGAATAACATCCAGCAAATCAACCACATCGTAGTAGAACGCAATCGTATTTTTATCAATTGCATAGGTCTTGTTATTATTGGTAGTCACGAAGCCGTCTCCAGCATCATAATCAGCACCCAGTACATCATCCATGCCAGTTTGAGTCTCATAATTGTTCATGTAGACAACACCGTTGAGGCGTCTGGTTGTGCCATACTCCACACGGTTGGCGTTAGGGCTAACATCAGTAATGTTGTTATTTCTATCAACAGTGTTTTTGCCCATAATTTTCTGAATGGTGAGGACATTATCATCAGACAGGGTGTAGGTAATGACGGTGCCAGCGGCAGCACCGGTAGCGGCATAGCCGATGGTTGTAGTATCGTTCACGTCGCGGGTGCCCAGGTAAGTCTCCAGAGCCTTCTTGGAAGCGGCATTGGAGGTCTTGCCGTCGGCGCTGAGAGCCTTTGCGGAATTGTTCCAGTTGATGTAGTAGGTGGCCTCGGTGCCGTCGGCCTTGAGAATCTTCACCTGACCCTTGACCTCCAGGGCGTTCTGTGTCCAGGCGGAATCCAGAACCAGAGCGTAGTTGGTCACAGTCTCCTCAGCAGGCCGGATGGCGCTGACGAAGCCGTTGGAGTCCAGAATGAAGTCGTACTTCGTGGTAAAGCCAGGATTGGTCTTGGCCTTCTCAATGTCGAAGTGGTCAATGTCTACGTCAACCAGAGAGGCAACCTCGTGAATGTAGGACTGCTTGTAGGTTTCGCCCTCCACGGTGATGTAGAGCTCGTCGTTCTTGTCGCGGTCCACGCGGCTCATGGTGCCGGTGACAATCTCAGGGATAGAGATGTAGGTCCGGCCGCCATACTGAATGTAGAGAATCAGGTCGTCGGTGGTCACGTCGTCATTGAACACCACGTCGGCAAACTCCACCTTGGTGGTCTTGCTCAGAGGTGCGGCGGTGGGCAGCTTGCGGTCCTTGTCCAGAGCGGGCACGGTGAAGCTGATGGTCTCGTTCTTCTCGGAATAGGCGGAAACCTTGGACAGAGTTTCACGGCGGAAGAGGACATAGTCCACGTCGCCGTCGTTGTTGTGGTCGATGATCTCCATCTCCACACCGTTCAGGTTGAACTTGCCGTCCTTAATCTGGGGGGCATAGTGGTCGTTAATCAGTGCCCAGGCGGCGTCGGCATCCTTGCAGAAGCCATAGTTCACATAGAACTCGGTGTCCTTGGTCACGGCCAGGCCAGTGCCCTTGAGGTAGTCCTTAGCGGTGCTCTGCGTCTCCACAGAGGAATGCACCACGTTCACGTCGTCCTTGAGGGCCACGCCCAGAACCTTGGAGTCGGACAGGATGGTGGTCTTTTCGATGTACAGGGTTACGCGCTTACCCAGCATATCCACCGTGGTGTCCACATCGAAGCGGATACCGTCGCCGTAGGCAATGGCGGTGTTCTTGTCGGTGCTGGCAGTGGTGGAAGCCAGCTGACGCACGTCGTCCAGGATGGTGGTGCCAGCCTTGGCGGCATCCTCGGATTCGGTCTTGTCCAGCTCGGCCCACTGGTTGGCCACAACCACGCCCTCAATCTTGTACACGCCATACATGGCGGACAGGATGGTGCGGCGGTCGTCGAAGTTGATGGCATAGCCGTCCTCATACTTCTGAATCATTTCGATGTCCAGAGCGTTGTAGATGAGCAGGGCCGCGTCATCACGGTTCAGGTCGGCCATGGTGGACTTGGTGTAGTTGCGGAAAATGCCCAGAGCGGAGGCCTTGGCATTGACGTTCACAGCCCAGTCCGCGCCCACGAAGCCCTCGGAAGAGGGATTGTAGCCAGCGGCCACCAGCAGCATCTTGGCGGCCTCGGAGGCGGTCACGTTGGCGGTGGGGTCAAAGCGGCCGTCGCCGCGGCCAGCGATGATGCCCAGGGAGTAGCAGTAGTTGATGTGGCCCAGAGCCCAGTTGCCCGCCACGTCGGTCAGGCCGCTGGGGACGCCGACAAACAGGTCGTTGTTGTCAGAACCCTGGTTCATGATGACGGAGATCATCTTCGCCATCTGCTCACGGGTGACGAACTCCTCGGGTGCATAGGAGCCGTCGGGTTTGCCGTCAATCACGCCCAGGGTGGTGAGCATGGAAACGGCATCTTTGTTCACGATTTCAGTCCGGTCGGAGAAATCGTTGTAGCTCACAGCAGAAGCGCCGACGACCATCATGCCGAGAAGCATAATCGCAGCCAGAGCCAGACTGAGAGCCCGCTTGAGGTTTCTCATTTGGATTTCCTCCTTTTCAATTTTGAGGGTCCGGGGCGGCATATCCTCCGTCAAATCGACGGTTAGTGGCGTATGACTCCCCTTGCCTCTGTGGCACATAATAAACTACTTTTTCGCTCCCGTCAACCGGTTACGGCCATTTGTAACAAACCCGTAAAACTACGTCCAGTGTGTTACAGTCCTGCCGGTATTCAGACGAGCCCCGCCGGCTTTTGTTCCATATGGGCGAGACGCGGGTTTTTATATATAAGGTATAGCCCCCCGGCTGTTGCACCTTCCCGTGCTACTTTCCGGGGGGATTTTTTCGCGTTTATATAAGGTAGCACTCGCCTTGACAGTGGGTTGGGGGGATGGTATACTATTGGCAAGATGAGATAGAAAGGGTGGCCGGTACTATGGATAATGAAATGTTGCTGGAAGCGATTGGAAAAATGATGGACCAGAGGTTTGAGGACTTTGGGAAGTCGATAGACCAGCGGTTTGAGGCGTTTAGGAAGGAGATGGATGAGACGCTCGATGAGCGGTTTGTAGCTTTTCATCGGGCAGTTTCTTCGGAAATCGCGGAAGTCTACAAGAAAATGGACCGGCGGTTTGATGAGCAGGAGCGGAACTTCACAACGGAAATCGAAAGACAGCTGGCGGAGGGCTTTGGACGGCATCATAAGGCAATCATGCACGATGCGGCGGTCCTGATTGACCGGGAATTTTACGGCCAATTTGCCACCCTGGCAGATGGACAGAAGGATATCCTGCACCGGCTGGACCGCCTGGAAGAGCAGGTAGACGATTTCAAGTTCTTAAGGGATATGCTCGATGTAATGCGTACCGCAGTAATACGGCATAACGACCAGATATCAAAGCAAAATAGTAGGATATTGGAGTTTAGTGAGCTATTGGACGAGCTTCTCAAACGGATTGAGGGACACGACAGCGAGCTGGAAGAGCTCAGAGCAGCAAACTGACCACCCCCAGCGCCAGGCCACCCCTGGCGCTGTTTTTTTGTCCCGCAAAAATTTTTTTGTCTGGAGGGAAACTTTTCTGTCCTTCTGCCGTCTAAAAAATTAAGTTTCCCTTAAAAACTTGTCACCGCTTTGTAATTCAATCGGCGGCGGAGAGGGGGACAATAAGGACAGCA
>OFGR01002500.1_pt1 | contig 12161 bp, 8 predicted proteins | sample 1521811 | NCBI WGS metagenome assembly OFGR01 (sample SAMEA3504098, study PRJEB24116) | mouse gut metagenome | biome: mouse gut; feature: mouse-associated habitat; material: faeces | place: Denmark | collected 2011
CCCCCCCCTGCCGTTGGACGGCCACATCCAATGCGCTGGTGGGTTCATCGGCGAACAGGACGGAAGGGTTCATCAACACGGAAATAGCAATTCCCGCCCGCTGGTTCATTCCGCCGGACAGCTCAAAGGGGTAGCTGTTCCAAATGCGTTCTCCGTCCTTGAAACGCAGCTTGGCAAACAGCGACAGAGAGGCATCCTTGGCCTCTGTTTTGGTAATCTGCCGGTGGGCGGTCATGCTCTCAAAAATCTGTTCGCCGATGGTCCGGATCGGACAGAGGGAAGCGCCCGCGTCCTGAAAGATCATGCCGATTTTGCCGCCGCGAATCCGGCGCATCTCCTTCTCCGGCAGGTCAGGAAGATTTTTCCCCTCAAACCAGATATCGCCCCTGGTAACCAGACCGCTGCTTCCCAAAAGGCCCATAGCGGCTTTGATGATGGTGGACTTGCCGGAGCCGGACTCCCCTACCAGCCCGAGAATCTCACCGGGGTGCAGGGAAAAGCTCATGTCCCGCACAACGGCGGCTCCGCCAAAGGATATCTCGACGGAATCATAGGTCAGCAGCGCGTCCATGCCGCGCCCCCTTTCACAAGAATGGGATAAGCTCAAATCAAGGATTGATGTCCAAAGCCGCCGTCAGCTCATAAAAGTCGCAGGGATGGGCCGTCAGGCCGGTGACGCTGGCCTTGGAGATCATGCTCATACGCAGGAAAGAGCAGAATACAAAGGCGTTGTCGTCCAGCAGCGTCCGCTGCATCTCAATGGCGATCCGAGCCCGTTCGCCGCTGTCAAAGGTGCCGTTCAGAGCAGCCGCCAGCTCCTCCAGCCGGTCGCTGTGATAGCTGCCCCGGTTCTTGGTGGACGCGTCCAGGCAGTGGGTGGAGAAGAAGTTGGTGGGGTCACCCAGGCCGCTGTTGACGTTAGCGCCCACATAGATGTCCCAGGCGGACTGGTCCTTGACAATCGAGTTGTGGTCGGCGGTCACATTCAGGTCCAGTTGGATACCGATATCCTTCAGAGTGGCCTGGGCGGATTCCGCCAGCAGAGGCAGTTCCTGACGGCTGGGGTAACTCAGCCAGCGGATGACCAATTTCTGCCCGTCCTTTTCCCGGATGCCGTCGCCGTCGCTGTCCACCCAGTCGGCAGCCTCCAGCACAGCCTTGGCCCCTTCGGGATCATAGGTTTCAGCGGTGAGACTCGCACCGCCGAATGCGACCGTATCCGGAAACGCGCCAGTTCCCACATAACCGTAGCCGCTGAGCAGGGTATTGACAAATCCCTCCTTGTCGATGCCCATTGCCACGGCTCTGCGGACTGCTTCGTCCTGAATCACAGGGGAGGTGTAGTTCATCTGGCAGTAGAAGGAGCGGCTGGTCTGTGTGCTGGAAAACGTATAGTTGTCATTTTCAAACAGCGGATAGCTGGCATAGGCCATGCCGTAGGCGGCGTCGATCTCGCCGGACTGGAGGGCCAGCGCCAGGGTGTCGCCATCGGAGATCGTGCGGACTGTGATCTCATCAATCTTCACCTCGCCGTCCCAGTAGTTCTCGTTCTTTACCAGATTCAAGTGGTCGTCTGTTTGCAGCTCCACCGCCACATAGGGACCGGTCCCCACTACAATGCCGTCCTCGGTGATGCCCGCCTCCATGTCAATGATGCAGCCGTATGGTTCGGACAGATAGTTCAGCAGCGAAGGAGCGGGGACAGAGGTCTTGATGGTGAGGGTCAGGCCATCGCTTTCCATTGTATCAATCATTAAATCACCCCTGGCGCGGTCGTGGACCTCGACCAGATGCTCCATGCAGGCTTTGACAGCGGCGGCATCGCAGACCTTGCCGTTTGAGAAGCAGACGCCGTCCTTGAGCGTGATTTTCCAGGTCAAATCATCCTCCAGCTCATAGGAGGCGGCAATCCAGGGCTCCAGTTCCATGCTGTCATTGATCTTGAACAGCGTCTCCCCCACGCCGTACCGTATACAGGCCCAACCGGCATAGGCGTAGTGGGGGTTTACATTGGGCTCCTCGTTTTCCGCGTTGAAGGTGGTATCGCCAAAGACGAAGGTTTTCTTGCTGCCGCTGGCGTCCGAGGGATTGCTGTCAGAGCCGCCGCAGCCCGCAAGCATCGTCGTCCCCATTGCTGCACACAGTCCAAAAGCTGCCATTTTCTTCAGATTCTTCTTCATAATCTTCACTCCTTCTTTCTTTAATAATTTTAAGTTTCTATATGAAGCCTCCCTGTGCTGTTCTTGGAATTTCAGAGAGGCAAGCATATCCGATTAATTTTTTCCAAACTCCTTAATCTTCACCGGACATCCATCATGATTCCTTGAGTATTCCGCTGCCAGCGCACAGTAATGGCTTTCCAGAGAACGTTCCAGGGAGGTCACATAAGAGCTTTCCTCCTTCTCACCGCTGATCATATCGATAAATTCCATCACCATACGGTCGTCTCCGCCGCCGTGTCCAGAGAAATCATCGGCAAGCGCTGCCACATCAATCGTCTCCACCGGCATGTCACTGGCAAACTTACGGATACTAATCTCACAATCTTGTGCTTTTTCTTTCATATCTACACGCAGCTCACCTTTTGTACCCATAAAACGGGCATATCGAGAGATATCCGGCGTAAATCCGCACATGGTAAAACTCATGGTAGTTCCGTCTGTCATTCTTAGGTTCACTACCTGGTGATCCACTACATTATTATTACAGTGGTATACGCACTGACCGAATCTTCCTTCCTGTATCGCTCTCATAATCTGTTCTTCTGTGGGACCTGACGGCACTAACACATCCAACGGCCAGATCCTGTTCCCACTCCGATAGCCGTACACTTTGTTGTCCAGATAAATCTTCTCTGCGTCAAATGGACATTCTTCTCTTACCCCGCATCCATCAAGGCACCGCTTTGCACAGCCTTTGGGAGCCTTCTCCTTCTTGAATAGATAGGTATCCCCATAGGAGGTCAGGGATTCGCAGGTCTTTCCTGCAAGCCATGGGTATAAATCCATATCATGACAGCATTTTTGCAGAATCATAGGACTGGTTTCTTCGGAATTGGCCCAGTTTCCACGTACAAAGCTGTGAGCCTGGTGGAACCAGCCAACGTTCTCGGCAGCCATAATTGATACCACCTCCCCAATCACCCCAGAATCCAGCAATTCCTTCACCTTCTGATAGATTGGCGTGTACCGCAGTACATGGCATACCACTACCTTCTTATCGTATCGCTTAGCTGCTTTTGCAAGCTCTCTGCACTCGGCAAGGTCAGGCGACACCGGCTTTTCAAGCAGCAGGTGGTATCCCTTCTCAAGAGCCGCCGTGGCATGGCCCACATGCTGCCTATCCTGGGTTGCAATAATCATAGCGTCGGCAAGTTTTTCCTGCTTCAGCATTTCTTCGGCGCTTAAAAAACACGCTTCCTTTGGCACATGATACTCTTTTGCAACGAGTTCCACCTTCTCTGGATCAATATCTGCGATTGCAACAATCTCCATCTTATCAGGATGAAGCTTTGCCGACTTTGCATAAAAATCTTTTCCCCTGCTGCCAAGCCCTGCAATCGCAACCCTAGTCACTTTGCTCATCTTTCCATCCCTTTCTATCATGATTCTTGTTATTTCCCATCCATACCATAGACAACTTCATATGTCTGCTTTCCAAAATCAACCGTCACCGCCGTACCGTCTGCGAACACCGTTCTCTGAATGGTGTAATCCCCATCCACCATCTCATGACGCACCATCTCACATTTTGCCACCTTCTCGTGGAGCTTACAGACAACGTCGCATCTCTTAATATCCTCCTTAAGACCTAACCCTAAAGTCTCAAAGGAACCATCGAAGTTCGGATACGCGCCATCCCTCAGAAGATAGGGGGCGCCGCCGTTTAACAGGGCGTACAGCATATAATCCTCATCATCGCTTACCCGATCCATCATCCACGGTTCAATTAAGCAGTCGTGATATACCAGGTTAAAAAGCGGCACCGGAACCCCGAATTTAGGGCTTCCAGGCTCTCGAAGCATGAAATCATAAGGCGCATAATGGCAGAACACCATACTTGGAACACACCAGTCGTTCACCTCCTCTGAGCTTGGCAGAATCCCCTTTGACATCAGATAGTCGAAGCACTGATTCCGCGCCTCATAGCAGTCCCTTCTGCTCATCCTATGTCGTGGATTGCTGCACTCATCCCCCTCATTACAGGTAAATACATCCAAATACGCACAATCCAAATGAATCTCATTCTCACGAATAGCGGCAAAGTTCCGTTTTACATAGTAAGGCGCCTGGGTACCGCACAGGAAGGACTGGGGGCCCCCCGCCCAACGCTGATGCTGGGGAATGGTCCCATCGGTCAGCCTGCATGCATAGTCTTCGTCAAAGCTTGGAGCCGACAGATAGAAATCCCTGTATTGGTCATGAATACCGAACATATATCCAAGCTCGTCCATGGTATCTGCCAGGGATTTCATCCCTGCCCAGCCTCCTGCCTCCTCACATGCCGGCGTATAGTCTGGATGCTGGTTATCGTATCCTGGCTGCGCCCAACCGTCCAGGTGCAGATATACCTTCTTAGCTCCTGCCTCGTGAAGCTCCCGCATCTGAGCCGCCCTCTCTGCAAATGTAGTGAGGTGGTTGTTCTTATCTGGCTCATTGGGGTCAAAAAAATCGGAATTCTCACATACATGGGTCTTGATTCCTGCATGTACGAACCCAGAGCCAATCAGCCGGTCAACCGCCGGCACTTTTGCAGCCTTCTCTCTTAAGGTGCGAAGCTTCCCTTGCTCGTTCACATATGTACGGTAAGCCTTGCACATATCATTGTAATCACAGCGGCTCATCAGCGTATATCGCATAACCCTGCGATATCCCATCCTGCCCAGGCTTGGCTCAAAGTAAACATTCACATGGGTATAAGGCCCTCCTGCCGGATGCTTCGCCTGGATTCCCCCATTCCACGGCGTCGTACAAAGAGCAAGGCAGCCCTCCCCTTCTTTGACCTGTCCAAACCAAGGCATATAACCTCCCGCAGTTCCGAAGAAGCCGTCAAACACCAACGGGCCAAGCTCAGTCTCCCATGTGTTGGGAATCAAGAGCCCCTGCTGGCAGTTCAGCAATGTATACCAGTCTTCCCTCTTATTTTCAAACGCCATGGCTCCTGGCCAATACACACGCTTTACCTGTATCCCGTCTTCACAAATCGGGATCCATTCAAAATAGATGTCTTCTGTCGTTTTCTCAATCCACACATAAGTCTCGAATGTATACGGAACCTGGCTCCCCTCTATAGAAAATCCCTGGTATCTGCTTCGGATTCCTACTCCAAGCCCGTTCTCTACTCGTTCATGGCTTATGGAGTCCGCATCCTTAAATTCTATCTTTCCACCTTCCCACTCAAAATGCGGTATATAGGATTCACTCCATTCCCACGCGGTTTCCTTCCTATATAGTGTAAATCGAAGGCTTTCTTCGTCAAAACATATTCTTATACTATTTACCTCAATACTTGTCATATCGTCCCTTTCCTTTTTAGTCATTATGCACGTTTTCTCTTTTATTTGTATAGTATTATATTATAATCTGCACAATTATGCTTATATTATCGTCTAGGCTTATTGTATAATCATCTCATTTCTGGTATTATTTATACAAGCACACTAATGTGTGCTTCCCTATGAAACACATAATTTAGTAATAAGTCACAATCAGCAAAGAGGTGATAAAATGACCTATATCAAAACCAAAATGCGCAAAGATATTCATATTGACTCCATCATCACTCTTCATTATTTTGAGTATATGAAAAATTTTGTCTTCCAGGGGGAGGCCCATGATTTCTGGGAATTCTTATATGTTGACAACGGAACAGTATCTGTGCGCTATGACGATACCTGGATGACACTGAACACAGGCGATATCATTTTTCATCAGCCAAATGAATTCCATGCCATTAAATCTATTGGTAAGAATTCTCCGAACTTGATTGCCATATCCTTCATATGCAACTCTCCGGCAATGAAGCATTTTGTACATAAGAGTTATACTCTCTCTGGAGATGAGCGGGCGCTGATTTCCCACATTATATCAGAGGGAAAGCAGACTTTTTCCACTCCCATGAACCTGCCCAGCGTAGAGCAGGTGAAAATCAAGGATAAGACTCCTTTTGCCTCCCAGCAGTTAATTGTTCTTTATCTGGAATTATTCTTGATTTCCTGCATCCGAAACCACCCTGAGAGTACTGTGTCCAAGTCTGCCATTCCTAAGGACTCGCCTGAGAAACAGTCTGCCAGACAGGAGCGCCTGGATAAGATCATCCAGTTTATGGAGGACCATGTCTGTGAACAGCTTAAGCTTACGGATATCTGCAATGAATTTTCCATCAGCCGCTCGGCTTTACAGTCCCTGTTCCATGACTCGAAGGAATGCGGTGTAATTGACTATTTCAATGCCTTAAAAATCCAACATGCCAGGGAAATCATTCGAGAGGGAACCATGAATTTCACAGAGATTGCCTATTATCTGTCCTATAGTTCACTGCCCTATTTTTCCAAGCAGTTCAAGGCAGCAACAGGTATGTCCCCGTCAGAATATTCTTCTTCTGTAAAGGGAATTACGGATGCTCTGGGTGTAAACCAGCGTGAAAATGAAACAGCCCCACGAAAACATCGCTCATAAGCAGATTACATTCTGCCAAAAAATAAGCTGCCACGAAATCAACTTTCATAAAGTTATTTCGTGGCAGCTCTTTTTAGATCTATTTGGCTGTCAAAAATGCTTTATATCCCTTATATGCTTCGTATACGTCCGCCTTGCTGGTTATCTCCCACGGCGCATGCATGCTCAGCACAGCCACACCGCTGTCGATGACCTCCATACCATAGTTGGCCATAATATAAGCAATCGTTCCGCCGCCGCCTACATCAACCTTGCCAAGCTCGGCATACTGGTAAGCCACCTGTGCGTCGTCCATCACCTTCCTAAGCTTTGCCAGATATTCGGCATTAGCATCATTAGAGCCGCCTTTTCCCCTGCTTCCGGTAAACTTATTGAATACCAGCCCCTTACCGAAGAATGCAGAACTGCGCTTCTCAAATGCCTCCCCAAACATGGGGTCATAAGCTGCGCTCACGTCAGAGGATAACATCCTGGAATTGGCAAGGGCGCGCCTTAACTTAAGCTCTGACTCGCTGCCCTCCAATGCAATCAGTTCCGCCAACACATTTTCAAAGAAACGGGAGTGCATACCTGTGGCGCCTACGCTGCCAATCTCCTCCTTGTCCACCAGGATACAGCATGCAGTCTTGTCCACATCCTCCACATCCAGAATGGCGAAAAGCGACGTGAAGCTACATACTCTGTCGTCCTGTCCGTAAGCCAATACCATACTCCTATCAATTCCACAGTCTCTTGCCTTGCCTGCTGGAACAATCTCAAGCTCCGCTGACGCAAAATCAGCTTCCTCCATATCATAGTATTCCTTCAGAAGCCGCATAACATTGGCCTTGACTGTATCCTTTTCCTCTTTATCCAGAGTCTCATCCTTCTCAATGGGACGGCTTCCAAACAGAAGATCCAGCTTCTCCCCCTCGATTACCTCGTTGGCTTTCTTCTCCAACTGTTTTGCCGCCAGATGCACCAGCAGGTCAGTAATAACGAAGACCGGATCATCCTCCTTCTCCCCGATATTTACTTTGACCACAGAACCATCCTTCTTCGCAATGACGCCGTGAAGGGCAAGAGGAATCGTTACCCACTGATACTTCTTGATTCCGCCGTAGTAATGGGTATCCAGATAGGCAAGCTCATCGTTCTCATAAAGCGGATTCTGCTTGATGTCAATCCGCGGTGAATCGATATGAGCGCCTAAGATATTCATTCCCTCAGAAAGCGGCTGTTTCCCTATATGAAAGGCTGCGATTGCCTTATTCATGCACACGGCATATACCTTATCGCCGGACTTTAACGGCTGTTTCGCCTCTTTTACCGCTTCTAAAGACTTATAACCTTTCTTCACAAGCCTTTCCACGGAAGCATCAATACACTCCCTCTCCGTCTTACCCTCATCCAGACACAGCTTGTACTCTCGGTTTACCTTCTCAAGCTCCTCCATTGCAGATGGAGAATAAGTTCTCCATACATTTTCCTGACTCATGACTTTACTTCCTCCGTTTCTTTATAAAATACGTTTCCTATTCTAACAGATGGAAACCTTCTTGACAATGAGGGGACGCAGTAAAACAGGATTTTACTACGCCCCCGATTCTCTTTTGAATAATTACTTCATCTCGTCTCTGACTTCCTTGAAGCACTTCACGATAAAGTCAATGTCCTCTTTGGTGTGGCTTGCGCATACCTGTGTACGGATTCTTGCCTTCCCCTTCGGAACTACAGGATAGGAGAATGCAACTACATACACGCCCTTCTCCATCATCCTCTTAGCGAATTCTGCCGCCGTCTTCTCGTCATACAGCATTACCGGCACGCATGGATGTGTTCCCGGAATAACGTCGAAGCCGCCGTCTACCAACTCCTTGCGATAATAAGCCGTAACCTCCTCTAAATGATCCCGAAGCTCGGTGCTCTCATCCAGCATATCGAACAGCTCGATACTTGCGCCTGCAATCGCAGGAGCCAGGGAATTGGAGAACAGATAGGGACGGCTTCTCTGACGAAGCAGGTCGATAATCTCCCTGCGTCCAGAGGTATATCCGCCGGATGCTCCTCCAAGAGCCTTCCCCAATGTACCTGTGATAATGTCCACACGTCCCTGTACGCCGCAGTATTCCGGCGTTCCGCGTCCAGTCTTGCCTACAAAGCCAACCGCATGGCTGTCATCCACCATAACCAGCGCGTTGTACTGGTCCGCAAGGTCACATACTCCCTTTAAGTTACAGATAATTCCATCCATGGAGAACACACCGTCTGTGGCAATCAGCTTGATTCTTGCGCCTGCCTCGTCTGCCTCCTTAAGCTTGGCCTCCAAGTCTTCCATATTATTGTTCTTATAGCGGAAGCGTTTTGCCTTACACAGACGCACCCCGTCAATGATGGAGGCATGATTGAGCTCGTCACTGATTACCGCGTCGTCTGCCGTCAGAATCGTCTCGAATAATCCTCCGTTGGCGTCGAAGCAGGAGGAGTAAAGAATCGTATCATCTGTTCCAAGGAAATCGGAAATCTTCTTCTCCAATCTCTTGTGAATATCCTGGGTTCCGCAGATAAACCGAACGGAAGCCACGCCATATCCCTTCTCATCATAGGTCTTCTTCGCCGCCTCGATCAGACGCGGATTATCGCCCAATCCCAGATAGTTGTTCGCGCACATGCACAAAAGCTCTCGTCCGTCCTCCAGCTTCACTCTTGCCCCCTGGGGTGAAACAAAGGGCGCTTCGCCTTTAAACAGGCCAGCCTCCTTAATCCCCTCCACTTCTTTCGTATAAATGCTTAAAATATCGTCTTTACGTGCCATCTTCTTATTATTCCTTCCTTCTTTAAAAATTAATCATTCACATGAGCCCAGTCAAGAATTACTTTTCCTGACTGTCCGGAGATCATTGCCTCAAAGCCCTTCTCATAATCCTTAATATCAAAATGGTGGGTAATAATCGGGGAAATATCAAGCCCTGCCTGAATCATTGTGGACATCTTGTACCAAGTATCCCACACCTTTCTGCCATAGATACCGCGGATATTCAGGCCGTTGAAAATTACCGTCTCCAAGTCAACTGTAGCGTCTGTCCTCTGCAGTCCCAGAAGCGCAATATTACCGCCATGCTTCATATTATGAATCATGTCATGCAGCCCTGCCTGTGAACCGGACATCTCAAGTCCCACGTCAAAGCCCTCTGTCATTCCAATCTCCTTCATGACATCAGTAAGCTTCTCATCCTTTAAATTCACGGTCCTGGTAGCGCCAAGCTTCTTGGCAAGGTCAAGCCTGTAGGGGTTCAAATCTGTAACAACTACATGCCTTGCGCCTGAGAACTTCGCGATGGCTGCCGCCATACAGCCAATAGGTCCTGCACCGGCCACCAGCACGTCCTCGCCCAGCATATCATATGACAGCGCCGTATGGGTGGCATTGCCAAATGGATCGAAGATGGCATACATCTCCTCCGGAATTGCAGGATTACATGGCCATACGTTGCAGGACGGAATTACCAGATACTCTGCAAACGCCCCGTTGCGGTTCACGCCCACTCCTTTTGCATCCTTACAGTTCTCCTTATGTCCCTCCAGACAATTCCTGCACTTGCCGCAGGTAATATGCCCTTCTCCAGATACCAGGTCGCCAATCTTAAAGCCCCTGACGCCTTCTCCAATCTCCACAACCTCACCTACATACTCATGGCCCGCTGTCAGCCCTACCGGAATTGTATGCTGTGCCCAGTCATTCCACTGATAGATGTGGACATCTGTTCCGCAGATTGCTGTCTTACGAATCTTAATCTTCACGTCATTGGGACCTACCTCCGGAACTGGAACCCGCTTCATCCACAGTCCCTCTTCTGGCTTCTCCTTCACCAGCGCCCACATCATTCCATCATTCATTTCACTCAATTCTATATTCCTCCTGTTCCAGCCGCCTCCCTAAACGGCTATTTATCTGATGCCATTATAACACTCCCTGACAGGACTTACAATGGATTCCTTTGTATATTTTGTTTCTTTTTTTTATCATCTCTTCGTTCATTCCCATCTTCTATCTATCGTCTTTTACCATTTATATGCCTTGTATATTGACAGAAAATACAGAAAATCTGAATATAACATCCAAAGGACAAAGGCAAATGCTGCTGCTCTCCCTATGATTCTTCTACACCATATTAAAACCCTTTGACCTTTTGATCTGGTTTTTTCGCTTTCTGTATCTAATCTTCCAAAAGTTTCTCCGCAAGCAAACGCTAAAATCGGTATCATACATAAATAATACCTCGCTTGATATCCTCCCATATATCCTCGCTCTATAAAACCACGATATCCATTTAAAAACTGTGTGATAATTGTAATGAGGAGAGAAATAACTGCGGAAATATATACCATGTCATAGATATCTTTTTTTCTTATCCATTGCACAATCCCTATAATTCCTCTGACAAAACACAATATAACAATGAAATAAAAAGGATATCGGACAAATGGTGCAAATACTTTCATCATATAAAATCTTCCGTTATAAATACCACTCCATGTATAGATAAAATTTTTAAAAAAGTGTTCCATATAGGCAAAGAAACTCATTACTTCTCTTTCTTCTTCTGGAATGATATTGAGTTCATTTGGTGCGATCACCTCTAATCCTGGCTGAATACTTCCATAATTTTTTAAAATAATAAAAAAATACGCTGCCGCTATCAGATAAATAGGAAGTGATGCAAAAAAATACCGATTTGCAATCAACTTTAAATTTCGATTGCGAATGAGTTCAGCAAGAAAAATCACTGCCAACATGAGCACTAATATCTCTCCTGTGGTCAGCTTACTCATAATAGAAATAAAAAATCCTAATGCTACAAGAAAATACGTGCCATAATTTATTCTTTCTTCATAATAACGAAATACCCCAATTAAAAACAAAATCACTCCTAAATTAGACAAATTGTCATTTGTCACACCTGAACCACAGAGCGCTAACATTGGCACAGAAGTCGCTGCTACGGCAAACACACTATGATAAAATCCTGACATCGTAAAACGCTTCATACGTGAATATCCAAAATAAAGAATAATCAACATCGTAAAAGACGTCAATACAATATTAGCGAGTTTTAAAGGGTATAAATCCACAAACATCTCTTCCCCTTGTGGGTCAGTCGCATTTAACAGTTTCATCATATGATAATAAAGAGGTGGATGACCTAAATAACAGACCTTATGCTCATTAAAATACCAAAATCTCGGTTCTCCCCTGCTCACTCCACCGCCATATAAAGTAATATTTTCAAATTCTGGTATGATTTTATCAGGATATTCTTCTAAATACGCGACATAAGAAATATGCGCTTCTTCATCTGGCACATACCAAATTTGTTCCATATAATAAAACATCTTAAAAACAAAATAGACAAATACAAATCCATAAATAGCGAAAAGTTTTGCTTCTTTTGCAATTTCTCTTTTTGTGATTTTCTCTGACATATCTTATTTTAACCTGCTAAT
>OFGR01002501.1_pt1 | contig 12157 bp, 8 predicted proteins | sample 1521811 | NCBI WGS metagenome assembly OFGR01 (sample SAMEA3504098, study PRJEB24116) | mouse gut metagenome | biome: mouse gut; feature: mouse-associated habitat; material: faeces | place: Denmark | collected 2011
CAGGCGAAAATGGCGATCGGATATCTGCCGGAACAGCCGCCGCTTTATATGAATGAAACGCCTGCTGAATATCTGAAATTTGTAGGCGAAGCAAAAGGGCTGAAGGGAGGAGAGCTGCAAAGGCAGATTGAGGAGATATTAAGACAGACAAAGCTAGAACATGTGAAGGATCGGCTGATTTCTGCGTTGTCAAAGGGATATCGGCAGAGAGTAGGGATTGCGCAGGCGCTGCTTGGAAATCCCAAAGTGATTATTCTCGACGAACCCACAGTGGGGCTTGACCCGATTCAGATTATAGAGATACGGGATATGATCAGACAGCTTGGAGAGAACCATACGGTTATATTAAGCTCCCATATTCTGGCGGAGGTTCAGGCAATCTGCGAGAAGGTATTAATTATCTCGCAGGGAAAGCTGGCTGCATTTGACAGGCCGGAAAATCTGGAGAAACTGCTGCTGGCATCGAACGCTATCTCTTTTACGGTGGAAGCTTCAAAAGAAGAAATTGACGAAGTTCTTGGCGGGCTTGGACAGATTACAGAGTGGGAGATTCAGGCGAAGGAAGATAAAGGGACTATGGTAAGCGTTAAGACAGAAACTGAGAATGTGAGAGATATCTGCAGGAAGCTCTTTTTTGGTTTTGCTGACAAGAAAAAGGCGATTTTAGAAATGTCGTCTAAGAAAGCAAATTTGGAAGATGTATTTATTGAATTGACAGAGGGAGAAAAACGTGAAGAAGAGGAATGCGGGGTGAGTGAGGAATGATCGCAGTATTGAAGCATGAGCTGTCAGGATACTTCCATTCGCTGACAGCATATATTTTTTCCGCATTTCTGTTAGTGTTCGTGGGAACCGGAGCGTTAATTTATAATATCCAGTCGGCAGTAGCAAATTTTGAGTATGTATTAGGCTATGTATGCCTTGGTTTTGTGGTTATCATCCCGATTTTAACGATGCGTGTGATTGCAGAGGAACGGAAACAGAAAACCGACCAGCTTTTGTATTCCCTTCCCATCCAGACGTCCCAGATTGTGATGGGGAAATACTTTGCGCTTCTTGTCGTATATCTGGTTCCGTTATGTATTGTTGCTCTCTATCCGCTTATATTTGCGCAGTTCGGAGAGGTTTACCTGCCGACCGCCTATGGTTCACTTTTTGCATTTTTTGTGATGGGGGCGGCAATGATTGCGGTGGGCATATTTATTTCCTCACTGACAGAGAATCAGGGGTTTGCAGCCGGAATTACGATTCCGATTGTTTTACTTAACTATTACAGCGTCACGCTGGCGGAATATGTATCGACAACGGCGTCAGGCTCAGTCGTGGCAATCCTTGTAATTGCAGTACTGTTGGGGCTGATTGTCTGTCATCTGACGAAGAACCGGAATTTTGCATATGGAATCAGTATCCTAATTATACTTGCTGTTGTGATTACCTATTTTGTGGACAGCTCAAAGTTTGAAGGGTTACTGCCGGATATTATGACGAAATTATCTTTGTTTGAGAGGTTCTATATCTTTGTAAACGGCGTTTTTGACATGACAGCAATCATATATTATATTACCGTAATCATATTCTTTTTGTTCCTTTCCGTACAGTCTCTTGAGAAAAGGAGGTACAATTAATGAAGCAAAAACATAATCAGATTGCGCTAAGGGGAGGCTCCTATTCTCTGGCAATGACAGGGATTGTTCTGGCAATTCTTGTGGTCGTGAATATATTTGCATCCGTACTTCCTGCTAGTATGACGCAGTATGACATCAGCTCTACAAAGCTCTATTCGATTACAAGCAACACTAAGGTTGTTGTAAATGCCATAGAAAAAGATGTGACGGTCTACTGGATCGTTCAGGCGGAGCAGGAAGACGATGTGCTTGAAAATCTTTTGGCAAAATATGAAAGCTTGTCAGAGCATATCAAGGTTGTGAAAAAGAATCCGGATGTGTATCCGACCTTTGCAGACCAGTATACCTCCGAGGAGGTGCCAAATAACAGCCTGATTGTAGAATGTGATGAACGAAGCCGTTTTATCAGCTTTGGCGACATTTATTTGACAGAGGAAAATATGTCTACGTATTCTTACAATACATCCTTTGACGGAGAAGGGGCGCTAACCTCAGCCATTGATTATGTGGTGAGTGAAGAACTGCCTCAGCTTTATATATTGGAAGGACACGGGGAAGCAGAACTGTCCCCAGTGTTCAGTGAACAAATTGAAAAAGAAAATATTGAAACAACCACATTTTCACTGTTGAATGAAGCTTCTGTACCGGAAAATGCAGACTGTGTCTTGATCTATGGGCCCACCAGCGATATTTCCCCTGAAGAAAAAGATATACTTTCAGAGTATGTAACAGGCGGCGGTAAGCTGATGGTTCTGGCAGGCCCTTTGAAAGAGGGGGCGCTTGAGAAGCTCTATAGCCTTCTTGCGGATTATAATGTGGAGGCAGCGGAAGGGATTGTAGTGGAGTCTGACCGTGAGCATTATGCATTCCAGGCGCCGTATGTCCTGCTTCCCAAGATTGGAGAAAGTAAGATTACAGAACCTTTGATTCAAGAAAATTATTATGCTATTATGCCGATTGCACAAGGATTAAAAGTTAGGGATACCTCCGGCGCAGTAACAGAGCTGTTGACTACGTCAGAGACAGCATATAGTAAGACGGCGGGTTATGACATAGCCTCCTATGAAAAAGAAGATGGGGACATTGACGGGCCATTTGCATTAGCTGTGTCTGTAGATTGTGAAAATGAGGGGCAGATTGTGTGGTTTGCCTCCTCGAACCTGCTGGACGATGTGTATAATTCCTATTCCTCTGGCGCTAATCTTAATTTGGGAATGAATACCCTGTCAACGCTTATGGGAGAAAGAGAGGCGGTTGCAATCCGCAGCAAGTCACTGAACTATAGTTACCTTACCATCAGCGAATCAACGGCTTCTTTATTGAAAGTAATCATGATTGGAGGATTTCCGCTGACCTTTCTTGGGGCAGGAATTTATACTATTGTAAGCAGAAGGAGGCGGCAAAATGAACCGGTCTAAAAGACTATATGTGCTTTTTGGAGTTTTACTGGTTTTCTGTGCAGTAACTCTGGGAGTCAGTAGATATGAAGAACATACGGAAAAGATCAAAAACAGCAACGAGATTATTATGGAAATTAACAGTGACGACGTGACCTCGCTTTCATGGGAATGCGGCTCAGAAGCCTTCGCTTTCCATAAGGATGAAATATGGCTGTATGACGAAGATGAGAATTTTCCGGTAAATGAAGATAAGATTGGACAGTTGCTGGATAATTTCAAATCCTTTGGGGTTTCTTTTATGATTGAAGATGCAGAAGACTTAAGCCAGTATGGTCTTAATGAGCCAATATGTAAGATTTACATTGGCGAGGGAGAGGAAACCTACGAAATCGCACTGGGCAATTACAGCGAAATGGATGAAGAACGGTATGTGTCCATTGGGGACGGAAATGTGTATCTTGTTAAGGAGGATCCGCTGAATTCTTTTGATATTGAGCTAAGTGAAATGATAAGGCATGATAAAATTCCGGAATTTGATTTTGTTACAGAGATAGAGTTTGCAGGCAGTGAAAATTATAAAGCCGTATATAAGGAGGATAACCAGGTTACTTATAGTAAGGAAGACGTATACTTTGTAAAAGAGGATGGGAAAGAACTTTCCCTTGATACGGAAAATGTTGACCGGTATCTGGAGGTTATCCGTGAATTAAATCTGACCAATTATGTGTCCTATTATGTAACCGACGAGGAACTTAGAACTTACGGGTTGGATGAACCAGAGCTGGATGTGACGCTTAAGTACCTTGCAGCAGAGGATGAAGGTGAGGAGGAGACAGAAGAAACGGTTGCGCTTCATATTTCCCGTGAGCCGGAAGAAAAAAAGAGGGCGGAAGAAGCGGCCAAGTCTTCCGCCAGCGACGAGTCGCCAGAGGATACGGAGACAGTAGAAGAAATTACTGCATATGTCAGAGTGGGTGAATCGAAAATCATATATAAGCTCAGTGGATTGGATTACGAGGAGCTTATGGATGCCTCTTACAATGCTTTCCGCCACAAGAAGGTGATATGGGCGGATTTTGATGATATCAGCCATGTGGAGATTTCTTTGGAAGGCGCCGAGTATGAATTGACGGTAAAGGAGGAGGATAAGGAGAACGTCTGGTACTATCAAAAAGAAGAAATCGAGACGGATGATTTTCGTAATGCTCTTAATTCGCTGTCGGCGTCTGAATTCACAGAGGAGGAGCCGGCAGGGAAAGAGGAGATCAGCCTGACCCTACAGATTAATAGTGATAATCAGCCTGAAGTCCAGATAGAACTGTACCGGTATGATGGGGACAACTGCCTTGCAGTTGTTGACGGTACGTCGGTAGCGCTGGTTGACAGAAGTTATGTGGTTGGTTTGATAGAAGCTGTAAATTCGATTGTACTGAATTAGATTTTGAATTGGATTTGCATAAATAATTTGAGTTTTCTTTGAAAAAGTTTATAATAATAGAGAGTGAAGACTATGATTAATCCTGAAACCATCACAAAAAGGAGGATGATACATGTTAGTAAATACAAAGGCAAGAATTGGAGTCTTTTCCATTGCTTTAGGAGCATATTTGCCCCAGTTTCCATCATTGAAAGCGGAGTTTGAGGCACAGTATGATGCATTCAGGAGAAGGCTTCCAGAGACGGTAGAACTTGTGGACGGCGGTATTGTTACGACGAAGGAGTTGGCCCAGGCAGCCGGCGACAAGTTCCGTTCTGCAGACGTTGACCTTGTGATGCTGCAGCTTTTGACGTACGCAACCTCTTATAATATGCTTCCAGCAGTCAGGGACTTGGATGTGCCTGTGGTACTGGTGAACGTTCAGAAGAAAAGGTCGCCTGACTACGAGAACACAGATACAGCGACTTGGCTAGGAGAATTGTATGCCTGCGGCGCTGTCGGTGAGATGGTGGCTGATCTTGAGCGCGCCGGTAAGCGTCACGCTGTTATTACAGGAGTGGTCGAAGGCGGTGATCCCAAGGTACAGGAAGAAATCGACAGTTGGTGTCGTGCCGCTCAGGTGCGCCGCCGTTTCCGAGATACGAATCTGGCACAGATTGGACGTCCCTATCCTGGCATGATGGATTTGTATATTGACGAGACGAACCTCTATCACAGAATGTTTCTTTATACCAAGCAGTTTGACTGGGAGAAGATGTGGGCGATTGCTGATGAGATTAGGGATGAAGCAGCTATACATGAGAAAGCACAGGAGATACTTGATACCTTTGATATTGAGGGAGGCGGTACGATAGAAAAGGTATGGGAGATGGCAAAATATGTTGTCGCTTTTGAGCAGTGGGTCAAAGATGAACAGATTGCATTTATTGCCTCACATTATGACGGCTTCGCACAGGGCAAGGCAGGAATCCTTGACAGCATGTTGATTCCTGCGTTCTCCATGCTCATAAAGCAAGGGGTTGCCTGCGCCGTGGAAGGCGATATTAAGGTTGCTATGGCCATGAGTATTCTTAAGACGATTGCTGGAATGGGCCAGCTATCGGAGATGTACTCCATTGATTTTGAGGAGGACATCTGTATTATTGGGCACAGCGGCTCCGGCGACGCTGATATTTCGGCAAAAAAACCGACCATGAAGATGGTGCCGGTATTCCATGGAAAGACAGGCGGCGGCTATCTGACTCAGTTCTATCCTCACCTTGGTCCGGTTACATATTTGGGGATTACACAGGACCGAAACGGTAATTTTAAGTTTGTGACTGCTGAGGGAGTCAATGAGCCTGGCCCAATCTTTCGTTTCGGTGATACCAATATGCGGACACGCTTTAGCTGTGGAGCAAGGGAATTCTGCAACAGATGGAGCGAGGCTGGTCCGACTCATCATATGGCGGCAGCCGGCAGGCATATTGACACAATTTTGAAGGTTGGGAAGATTTTTAATGTATCCGTAGATGTTATTACATAGAAGCTCTTTCTATAAGTTCTGCTGCGCAATACGGATAAAATCTTGGGCATAGACAGGGAGATAAGCGCCTTTTCGATATGCAATCGTTAAGGTGCTGTAAGCCCCGTCGTCTCCTACGGAAAAACACATAGGCTTCTTTAAAAGTTCAATATTTTTCATATAATTTTCCGGAATAAAACACAGACCAAGCCCTTTTTGGCAGAGCTTGACGCAGGTTACGGTATTCCTTGTGCGGATAGGAACCGACGGGCAAATTCCATATTTTTCAAACAATTCCAGCGCGATATGACCGGTGGTCTGTTCTGGAAAATGAAGAATAAACGGCTCCCTGGCCAAAAGCCGCAGGTCAATCCACGGATATTCTTTTCCGCTTCTGATTACGCCCAAGTCCGCCAGGGGATGGCCGGCAGGCATCACAAGCAGTACTTCTTCTCTTAGAAGTGTCTCATATTCCAGCTTCGGATGGGGCTTTGCCTCGTTAAAAATCGCGAAATCAAGCTGATCATCCAAGAGCAGTTTTTCCTGTATTGCATATGTTTCCTCCCGAAGATTCACTCGGACGCCTGGATACTGTTTGTGGAATACCTCCATAATCTGGGGCACCATACAAGAGCTGCGCATCAGCGGAAATGCAATGTTTAACTCACCTTCATTGCAGGAGGTCAAATCCTTCAATTCTTTTTCCCAATCCTGGTTCACCTCCAATACCTTTTTGGCATACTCCATATATCTACGGCCCAGATAAGTGGCTATATAACTGTTGCCGCTGCGAGCAAACAGCTTTCCGCCTACCTCTTGCTCCAGCTTTTGCAGGTACTTTGTGAGGGTTGGCTGAGAGATATAGAGCTCCTGGGCTGCCTTGGTGAGATTCTGGTGCTTTGCAATACATAAGATGTAATTCATTTCTTTAAAATTCATGTCACAGACCTCCTCTTTTAACCAATTTACAGAGAAAATTGGCTGCCTGCCCATTAAGGGAAAGCTTTTGTATTAATATTCCAGTTTGGCATAGTTTTTATGGAAAATATGAATTGGACATTCTATTTTCACCATCATACAATAAATATTGAACAATTATCAAGAGAAAAGGAGTATTGCAAATGAAAAACTGGCTCGAAAAACAATTTAAACTGTCAGCATTCCAAACAGATATCAAGACTGAACTTCTGGCGGGGCTGACCACATTCGTCACTATGGCATATGTACTTGCGACCGTTCCCAATATTCTGGGCGGGGCGAATCTGGATAAACATGTTATGCTCACAGCCATGGTTCTTCTGATTATCCTGACAAGCTGTGCAATGGCGTTGTATACCAACCGTCCGTTCGCACTGGCGCCGGGGCTTGGAAGCGTGGGGATTGTGGCTTCTATGATTTCCAACGAGGGAATCAGCGCGTCTATTGCCGCAGGCGTCATTTTCTGGAGCGGTATACTGTTTGTTCTCATTTCATTTCTGGGGCTTCGGGAAGCCGTTGTACGAGTGATTCCGGTCAGCATGAAGCATGCGGTCAGCGCCGGTATCGGTCTGTTCATTGCCCTGTTAGGCGCTAAGAATTGCGGTCTGATTGTGGCAAATGCAAATAAAAATAACCTGGCATTCGGAGATTTGGCCTCCCCGTCTGTCATTGTTGCCGTTATCGGATTTATTCTGGTGCTGATCATTAAGGTTCGCAATGTTCCGGGAGGAATGATTCTGGCGATTCTGGCTACAACTGTCATCGGTATTCCGTTCGGAGTGACAAAGCTTCCGGAAAGCCTGTTTTCCCTTCCTGCCAATGTGGGAAAACAATTCCTGCAGGTGGATTTTATTGGCGCTTTGAATTTCGCCTATATTCCGTTTTTGATTGCCCTCTTTGTACCGGATTTCTTCTCCACGTTTGGAACTGTCCTTGGCGTTGGGGCGAAAGCCGGATATCTGGATGAGGACGGCAATCTTCCGGATATCGACAAATGCTTCAAGGTGGACGCGGTGGCAACCTGCTTCGGCGCGTTGTTCTGTATGCCGAGTATGACCACCTATCTTGAGTCCTCTGCCGGAGTGGAGGCTGGAGGAAAAACCGGACTGACAGTGGTTTTCACGAGTATATTTTTCGCATTGTCACTGTTTTTGGCGCCGTTGGCGCTGATTATTCCTTCCGCTGCCACAGGCCCCATATTGATTTTCATTGGAATCAATATGCTAAGCGGAATGCGCAATGTGAATTACTCCGATATCACAGAATATGTTCCGGCGTTTATCTGCGTCACTTTTACGATTTTTGCAAATAATATTGCAAACGGAATCTGTGTTGCGCTTCCGGCATATGTGATTATGAAGATTGCAGCCGGAAAAATCAAAGAAATCGAACCAGTGATGTATGTTCTTGTGGTGGTTTGCCTGCTGTATTTCTACACCATTATTTAAGCGGGAGGAAGCTTTATGGAAACAGTTTCTTTGCTGATTAAAAATGCAAAGGTATTTAATACTTATCTGAAAAAATTTATTTCCGGAGATGTGTCTGTGAAAGACGGGAGATTCTATTATATTGACCGAGAGCAGAATACCCCCTTTCATGCAGAGGTCGTGCTGGATGCTCAGGGGAAATATATGATTCCTGGACTGGTGGATATTCATATGCATATTGAAAGCAGCATGATGACTCCTGAGCCCTTCGGAAATTGTGTAGCGGCATACGGTGTAACAACTATCGTATCTGAGCCCCACGAGATGGCGAATGTGAAAGGCACCCGCGGAATCCTGGAAATGATTTCCGCTGCAAAAAACGCGCCAATCGATATCTTTTACGGTATTCCAAGCAGCGTTCCCTCCACTGATGAACGGCTGGAAACAACGGGAGGAATCATTGACTGCAATGCTATGAAGCATTTACTTTGTGAGGAGGACGTTGTCTGTGTCGGAGAAATTATGAATTATCGTCAGATTATTAAAGAAAATAATCTGGAAATTACAAAGTTTCTTAAATATCTGCGCCAGGAGCATCCAGGATATGTGATAGAGGGGCACTGTCCGTCCCTTCTGAATCTGGAGCTTGCCAAGTTTTTATATCTGGGAATCGACGGGGATCACACCGAGCACACTTTGGAGGAAGTGAAGCAGCGGATTGAAAATGGGATGTTTTTTGAGATTCAGGATAAAATGTTGAAGCCCAAGGTACTGGAATATATTTGTGAAAATCAGCTTTATGAGTACTGTGGCTTTGTGACTGACGATACCATGGCAGATGTTCTCTATGAAAAAGGGCAGTTGAACTATGTGGTGCAGCAGGCCATAGAGGCTGGATTCCCTTTGGAAATGGCAATCTACTGCGCTACATATACGCCAAGTCGTAGAATGCATCTGTACGACAGAGGAACAATCGCCCCTGGAAAACTGGCAGATTTTGTACTGCTGGATTCTCCGTCTGTGATGAAGCCGTCATATGTATACAAAAACGGGGTTCAGATTTTTAATCGGAAAGATAGACAGGAGGCTTCAATATCCTATCAGTTCCCAGAAGATTTTTATCAGAGTGTGCGTATGAAACCAGTCAATCTTCAGGACTTTCGAGTCATGGCAGATACGGACAAAGAGGAGGTTACTGTGCGGGTAATCGAGGTGCATCCTGACCGGACGCAGACAACGGAGAAGCTGGTTACCATGCCGGTGAGGGACCATATGCTGGATTGGGAAAAAAGCGGCTGTCTCTTGGCCATGGTTTTGGAACGCCACGGCAAAAACGGGAATATTGGCTATGGCTTTATTACGGGCTCTTGCCTAAAAGAAGGCACAGTAGCCACCACATATTTCCACGACCATCACAATCTCTTTGTTGCAGGAGACCGTCCAATGGATATGCTTCTGGCAGTAAGGAGGCTTCAAGAATTGCAAGGAGGCTTCTTAACCGTTAAGGACGGCAGAATTCTTGCAGAGCTAAAGCTGCCTGTATGCGGTATACTTTCCGAAAAAGGGGTTAGAGACACAGCTCTTGGACTGAAGGCAATTCGCGAAAGTCTGGAAGAACTTGGCTATCGGCATAACAATCCGATTATGTCGCTGGGGACGCTTGGACTGCCGGTAAGTCCGGCTTTGAAGCTGACTGATAAGGGGCTTGTGGATGTAAAACAAAGTGCGATTGTACCGTTGATTGTGGAATAACAGTTGAGCTTGGGTATGCCCCAAAGGGCATACCTGCGGGACATAAATAAAAAACGCTGCAGGATATACTCTTACAGCGTTTTTTCTTTTAATGATCGAAGCTATCGTTTTTCATCTATGCTTCTCTAATCTTAAACTGCTTAACCAGACTCATCAATATCTGGGCCTGACTTGACAACTCCTGGCTTGCTGCCGCGCTTTGCTCAGAGGTAGCTGAATTGGTATGCACTACGCTGGAAATCTGGTCGATTCCCTGGGTTACCTGTGCAATAGAAGCAGCCTGGTCCTGTGACGCCTTGGAAATATCCTGAACCAGTTTTGCTGATTCCTCAGAAGAGAGGACAATACGGTCAAGGGACTCTGCGGTTCGGTTGGCTATACCGGCTCCTTCCTGAACAGATTGAACAGTCGCTTCGATTAGAGTCGCTGTATTCTTGGAAGCCTCAGCAGACTTGCTTGCCAGGTTACGTACTTCGTCGGCAACCACAGCAAATCCCTTTCCGGCTTCACCCGCACGCGCCGCCTCAACTGCCGCATTCAATGCAAGTATATTGGTCTGGAAGGCAATGTCTTCAATCGTCTTAATAATCTTACTAATCTCAGAAGAAGAATCGTTAATCTGATTCATGGCAGAGGTCATCTGTTCCATCTGTTTTTTGCCCTGCTCAATCTCTGTAGCAGTAGTCAAAGCCTGTCCACTGGTCTGCTTAGCATTTTCTGCATTGTTTGACACATGGGTGTGTATCTCATTGATGGTGGCCGCTAATTCTTCCACTGATGACGCCTGCTCAGTGGTTCCCTGGGCAAGAGCCTGGGCGCCGCTTGCCACTTGCTCTGAGCCGCTTGCCACTTGCTCGGCGCTCATGTTGAGTTTCCTGAAGGTCTCATTCAATTTAAACAGAGTATGCTGGAAGGAGTCCTTAATCGGAGCAAAATCCCCCACATATTCCATGTCTATGTCGAATCTAAGATTCCCTTTGTCGAGTTCTGATAAGGATGCAGATATATCCTCAATATAATCTCGCCAGGTCTGCACCGTTTTTGCCAGAGCACGGGTTAAATCTCCAATCTCATCTTCTGCCGGAAATTCAACCACCTCATTCTTGAGATTTCCCTGGCTTAGTTCGATTAAACGCTCTGACGCACCCCTAATAGGATCGGCCATCTTTTTGGATATTATGGAAATTGCAATAATACCGATTACAAAAATGGCCAGACCAGAAATTACTAAAATCAGTAAAGACAAAAAACACGCTCTCTTAGAAGCATTAAGCTCGTCCTGGATAATAGGCAGCATATCCTCCTCGTAATTTCCGGTTCCAATATACCATCCATAAGGTTCAAACTTTTTGACAAAACCTCTCTTGGCCTTGGCTTCGGTTTCACCAGATTTAGAAAAATAAAAATCAATAAAGTCTCCATCCGGCTTATCTCCGGCAGCAATCGTATCCCTTACAAAATAATTGCCCTTTTCATCCTGTGTATTATAACGGTTGGTGCCCTCTACATCGGGATTGATATGTACTGCATTCGTCCCGTCTGCCATGTCTGCCCAAAAGTATCCGGTTCCGTCGTTGTACCTGGTGGTACGGACAATATACTTGGCGTTCTCCATGGCTTCGTCTTCTGTGAGCTCGCCGCTCTGATACTTATCATACTCCGCCTTTAGCACCCCGATCATACACTCCACCTGACTCTGGATAATCTGATCCAGTTTTTCCTTCTCGGCTTCAAGATTTTTATCATAGGCGCTCTGTAAAGATAGATATGATAAAAAGGAAAGTAAGAACACGGCAATAAAGGTAAGAATACCAATGCTCAAAATCAGTTTTCCCCGTAACTTAAGTTTCATTTCAAAAGACTCCTCTCATACATAAAAAATAATTTGTTATTTTTCAACAAAAAAAGTTGCAGGTCCTGCATGAAGATGGTAAAATAAACAAAAACCCATGTGGGCTGAATATGACCAGGAGGGATTGGGTATGCGTGAATTGCCGTCTGTCAATGGTGCGAAAAACCATCTGGACCAGCCG
>OFGR01002509.1_pt1 | contig 12125 bp, 9 predicted proteins | sample 1521811 | NCBI WGS metagenome assembly OFGR01 (sample SAMEA3504098, study PRJEB24116) | mouse gut metagenome | biome: mouse gut; feature: mouse-associated habitat; material: faeces | place: Denmark | collected 2011
GGGCGGCTGGGGTATTTTTGACAACTCCGCTGACGTCAACCGCGCCGTGGCTTTTGCGGATTACTATTTCGGAGATAGAGGAAGCGCGCTTCAGGCCTCCTTTCAGGCGGCGGGTAAGCCTGTTTTGCTCCAAAATATTAAACGGGAGGCGGCAATTCCCCATATTTTGGGAGTCAGCCGGGAGAAATTGTACTTCTCTCTGCTGTACTCCTCCGCTGTTTTGAGCCTGGACCTCTCGACAGGCGACATAGAAGCTGTCAAGGCGGGGCATTCCACCCAGTGGCGGCCCTATTTGCAGGGAACCAGAGCCGGAGACGCGCTGTATTTCACCCCGGTCGCCGCCCATTCCATCCTGAAGATAGACCTGGAGAGCCAGCGGGTGGCAGAGATCCCCTATGCGCTCGATGAGAATCTTCTGTCGCGGCTGAGTTCTTACGAGAAAATGTGGAGCTTCAGATGGGCCATTGCCTATGGGGAAGAGGTCTTTTTTGTGGGCGCGTACTATCCGGCCATTATGTGCCTTGACACCCGCAGCGGGCAGATCACCTACAGTACGGACCTTCCCGCTGCCTTTCAGAACGAAGGCCATTCCCTTGCCGCCTGCTGCTGCCAGATTGGTAGAGAAATTGTCCTAGGGGGAACATCGCGTGTTCTGGCGTATTTCGACATGGCGGCGAAGCGGTTCCACACGGAGGAGGTGCCGGGAGAGTGCGCGGCAGGAGGTTTTTCAACGCTGACCTATGGAGACGGGTACCTGTGGCTCATGGCCAAGGAGAGCGGGGACATCCTGCGCTATGCGCCGGAGACAAGGGAGACCGCCGTATACAGCCAGTTCCCGGCGGGCGTGATCCGCTGTGAAAATATGTGCAGCTCCTGCATCTATATACACGGCGGCCTGTGGCTGTTCCCCAACAACACAAACGCGGTTCTGCGGCTGGACGTGGCCAGCGGAGAAATAAGAGCCGTGCGGTTGTTCCCGGAGGCGCGGGAGGGTGAGCATGCGCACGTCAGCCTCCCAGTGCTGGTGGGCGGAAAAATCTGCGTCTCCCGCCGGGATTACCCCGGCTTTAGCCTGTACGGCCCGGAGACGGCGGACTATACGGACGTTCCCATCCGGATTCCTTCGGAAGTCGCGGCGGCGGCGGCGTGCGGCGCGGAGGAGTACGCGGACATCCACGAAACGGTCCTGCAGGAGAACGGGATAGACAGCGTCGAGACGCTGCTGCGCACGCCCGCCAGGCGCTACGAAAAGCTGCTGGCGGAGTGGATCGCCTCGCCCGACGGCAGGGCGGGAGAACGGATCTACCAGTATGCGCGGGAGCTGAGCCTGTCTGGCCAGCGGTAAGGGGAGGTCCACATGATGAAGCCCGTAAAGCGTATGACGCCGGACGAACTGCGGCGGCTCCAGCTCCTCCAGACGGAGCTGCTGAGGGAGTTCGACCGGATCTGCCGCCTCCATGGAATCAAGTATATCATCGGGTCGGGGACGCTCCTGGGCGCGGTGCGGCACCAGGGCTTCATCCCCTGGGACGACGACATCGACGTGGAGATGCTGCGTGAGGACTACGAGGCGTTTCTGCGCGCCGCGCCGGGGGAGCTGGACAAGCGGATGTTTTTCCAGGACCGCCGGACGGACCGCCGGTATCCCTGGCTCTACGGGAAGCTGCGCATGAACGGCACCAGCGCGGTGCGGCAGGGTCAGGAGCACCTGAAAATGCACAGCGGCGTGTTTATCGACGTCTTCCCCCGGGACCCCGTGCCCAACAGCGCCGCCGGGAAGCGGGTCTTTGAGTTCGCGGCGAAAATCTGCCGGAAAATCCTGTACGCGCGGGTAATGCGCGTAAGCGCGCCAACAGCCCTGGGACGGCTGGGGTGGACGGCCGTAAGCCTGATTCCCGCAGCTGTGCCCTTCGGCGTGGAGCGCCTGCTGCGCGGCAGCGTGAACGGGGCGCGGGCCTCCCGCGTGCGCAGCTACGGCTACCACGGGCGCTATGAGACGGAGGGGTATGACAAGCGCTGGTTTACGGAGCTGACGGAACTGCCCTTTGAGGGTGGCTCCTACTACGCCCCCGCCAGCTGGGACAGCTACCTGTCCTTTGTCTACGGCGGGGACTACATGACGCCGCCGCCGGAATCCGAGCGCGTTGGCACCGCCATGCTGTCGTCATTTTACTTTTAGGAGAGTATGTTATGAAAGCCTTCTTACTTGCCGCTGGCCGGGGCACAAGGATATCCAGAATGATTGAAGAGGTCCCCAAGTGTACGCTGCCAATCGGCGGCGTGCCGCTGGTCCGCTACACCGCCGCCATGCTTCTGGAGGCGGGTTTTGAGCTGGTTGTCTGTGTGGGTTACAAGAAGGAGAAGATTTTTGAGGCCCTGGAGGGGCTTCCCGTGACCTACTATTTCAACCCCTTCTACGAGATCACCAACAGCATTGCGAGCCTGTGGTTTGCCCGGAGCGAGATAAAATCGGACATGATCGTCATGAACGCGGACGTCTACATAACCCGGAACATCCTCTCGGCCCTGATGGAGAATAAGCACGAGGCGGTCATGATGATCGACCGGACCCGGGTAATGGACGGCGACTATTTCTTCGCCACCACAGACAACGGCTGCATCGTGAAATACGGCAAGGACCTCCCCATCCAGATGCGCAGCTGCGAGTACGTGGGCCTGGCGAAGATCAGCCACACCTTTATCGGGGAGTTCAGCCAGCGGCTGAACCAGCTGGTGGACGCCTCCCAGTATACGATGTGGTGGGAGAACGTGCTCTACTCCTTCACGGAAGACAGGGACATCCACACGCTGGACGTGGCGGGGGAATTCTGGGCGGAAATTGACTTCTTTGACGACTATACCCGCATTCTCAACCATCTGCGGAGGGAGTCGGAGGCTATATCCACGCGGATTTACGCAGACAAAGTGGACATTCTGCCGGAGGATACCAGGGACTTTTACGACAGCCGGGCGAGGGGGCTGGAGGCGATGGACAACCCCTATGTGGCGGTGCTGCTGGGGGACCAGAACCCGGACCACGCGGTGAAGTGGAACCAGTTTGAGCGGGACTTCATTCTCCCGCAGCTGCGCGTGGGCCCGGAGACCGCCGTGCTGGACGTCGGGTGCGGCATCGGGCGGTGGGCGGAGCAGCTGCTTCCCCTGTGCGGGGAATATGTGGGCACGGATTTCTCCTCCGAGATGGTGAAGACTGCGGCCCGGCGGCTGGACAGCCCCAAGTGCCAGTTCCTCAACCTCTCCTTTCAGGAGACCGTCCGGCATCCCTTTGAGCGGAAATTCAACTGTCTGGTCATCTGCGGCGTGTGCATGTACATCAACGACGCGGAGCTGCGCGGCTGCTTTGAGCGCCTCGACGCGCTGCTTGACAGGCACTGCGTGATTTATTTGACGGAGACCGTGGCGGTGGAAACCCGGCTGACCCTGAACCGGCAGCCCTCCCAGGCTCTGAAAACCGAGTACAGCGTCATCTACCGCACGCCGGACGAATACCGGGCCTACTACCAAATCCTGGAGGACGCCGGGTTCCAGGTGGCGCGGCAGGAGTATCTGCCTCATTTGAACAACGAGCAGGGCTTTGAGGAGACCGACCGCTGGTTTACCATACTGAGGCGGTAGAGGGGCTTTTTTGCGCCTGTTCAGTCAATTCCGCTATTTTTGAACGAAAACGCGGGGGAATTATGCTTAATTTTACATTAGGACCAGTACAATCCAGCGACAGGGTGCGGGCCGTGGGGGCGGAGAACGTTCCGTATTTCCGCACGCCCGAATTCTCAGAAGTCATGCTGGAAAACGAGGCGTTTATGAGGCGCTTCGCGGAGGCCGGACAGGGGTCCCGCGCGGTATTTCTCACCGGCGCGGCCACAGCCGCCATGGAGGCCGCCGTGCTGAACGTATTCACCAGCCGGGACAAGGTGCTGATTGTGAACGGCGGCAGTTTTGGGCAGCGCTTCGCGGAGCTCTGCCGCGTTCACGGCGTGCCCTACGCGGAGATCCGCCTGGAGGCCGGAAAGACGCTGACGGAAGAGGCGCTGGCGCGATTTGACCAGCAGGGATACACCGGGTTCCTGGTCAACATCCACGAGGCGTCCACAGGGGTCTATTACGACCCGGAACTGATCGCCCGTTTTTGCCGGGCAAACCGGCTCTTCCTGGTTGTGGACGCAATCAGCTCCTTCCTGGCGGACAGCTTCCGTATGGAGCGGCTTGGAGTGGACGTGATGATTACCGGGTCCCAGAAGGCCCTAGCCTGTCCTCCCGGCGTTTCTGTGCTCGTGCTGTCGGAACGCGCGGTCAGGCGGGTGGAGCAAAATCAAGTGCCGTCCCTCTATTTCGACTTGAAGCCCGCGCTGGCGGACGGCTCGCGGGGACAGACCCCCTTCACGCCCGCGGTGGGCACGCTGCTCCAGATCAACGCGCGACTGCGTGAAATAGCGGAAAACGGCGGCGTGGCGGCGGAGCAGGCGAGAATTTCCGCGCTGGCCAGGGACTTCCGCAGCCGGATTTCCGGCCTGCCCCTGGCTGTTTTCAGCGACTCCCTCTCCAACGCGGCTACCCCGCTCATGCCCAGATCGGCTTCCGCCCACGATGTCTTCACCCTTTTGAAGGAGGAGTACCGCATTTGGGTGTGTCCAAACGGCGGCGAGCTCAAGGATAAGGTGTTCCGGGTGGGCCATATGGGCGCCCTCACAGTGGCTGACAACTCCCTGCTTCTGGACGCTATGTGGGACCTGAACAACAGAAATCTTTTGTGACGGCCCGGTCGGAGGGAGGGAAGCGTTTTAATATGGCGATTGTAAAATCTTTTAATGTGTTGCCCCAGGTGGTGGAGGATGTGGCGGAACTCATTCTTGCCCATCCAAACCAGAAAATCATCTGGTTCTGCTATTCATATTCCCACTGGGTTGACACACTCCAGGCCGCCCTGAAGGAGCGGATGCTCAAGTTGGATTATATTGTAGACAACGATCAGTCAAAGTGGGGCAGGGTCTCCCCTTATGGGATTATCGTCTCTCCGCCTGAGCTTACGATCCGAAGCCATATGGAGGACTCTGTTATCTTAATCTGCTCCAACTTTGCTGAAGAGATCAAAAAAGGTATTTTGGACTATGGCTATCCTGAACGCCGGATTGTCATACTGAAGAGCCCGGACCAGTATGCGGCGGCGGCGGGGGATGTCTTCCAGCCGGATATCGCGGGCCTGGAGAGGATGTCCCTGCGCACACTCCAGCTCTGTGGCGCGGATATTCTGCGGGAGCTTAAACGCTTTTGCTGCGCCAACGGACTGCGCTATTTCCTCAGCGGCGGCACCTGCGCCGGGGCCGCCCACTACAAGGGCTTCATCCCCTGGGACGACGATATCGACGTGCAGATGCCCTACGAGGACTTCATGGAGTTCGTCCGGTCCTTCCCCAGGGGGGGACGGTACGAGGTGGTGTTTTGGCGGGACAACGATGAATTTTTCTTCCCCTATGCTCAGCTGGTGGATAACTCCACGATTATGCTCTATAAAAGCTTCCCCATCAGCCTGCGGCAGGGGGTTTTTATCGACATCTTCCCCACCGCCGGAAGTCCGGAGAGCGAAGCGGAAATTGCCTACCGCAGGGAGCTCTTCTGCTATCTGGACGCCCAGTGGCGCTGGTTTTACCAGTCGCGCGGCGTATTGAAGGCCCCCGTTCCCGACCGGCGCGAGGAGATCTGGGCGATGAAATACGATATCCCCTTTGACGGCAGTAAAATGGCCGCGCCTCCCTTTGAGTGCCTTGTGCCATGGGCCCTGCCGCGGACGGTTTTTGAGTACGGGGAGACGCTGGAATTTGAGGGCGAGGCCTTCTCCGTCATGAAGGATTGGAGGCGGTTCCTACAGGTGCGCTATCCTAATTGGAAACCGCTGACGCCAGAGGAGCAGCGGGTCTACGCCCATCCATCAAACGCTTATTGGAAGTGAAACAATGAAAGTACTTGTCTGCGGCTCCGCAGGGGCGGAAATTGTCATGAAATGCCTGCGCGAGCTGGCCCCCGGTACGGAGGCGGTCCTTGTCTCGCCAGCGTCTGTTGCCGCCGGTCTGGCGGGACTTCCGGATAACGTCAGACTGGTCCGGCTCAAAGGGAGCAGCTTCGGTGCCGGGCCAGAGGAGGGGTTGGACGCCCTGCGCGGCGTCCGCTTTGACGCAGCCGTCATCGTCTCCGGAGGTTATGGCTTTCCCGGGTTTCAGAACGTGTTGAAGGCCATTGCTGGACTCCGGTTCAAACAGCTGGTGTTCTACAATCAGATTGGACGCAGGGAAACCATTAAAATCCGTATGGGCTCCGCCCGGGTTTGGGAGAAGCTCTCCATTTCTCTGTTGACCGGCCTCTTCCAGGTCACCCGTCCAGTGGAATTATTGATAGAGAGGATCTATATTCAATGTGCGGAATCGCTGGGTTTATAAATAAGGACGGCTCTGCCGCCAGCGTCCAAAAATTAAAAAACATGACGGACGCTATCGCCCACCGCGGACCTGATGCGGAGGGCCAGCTGTGCGAGGGCAGCGTCGCGCTGGGGCACAGGCGGCTGTCCATTTTGGACCTGTCTGATGCCGGGCGGCAGCCTATGGAGAGCGCCGATGGCCGCTTTGCCATCACCTTCAACGGGGAAATCTACAACTATATGGAGCTGAAAGCGGAGCTTGCGGCCCTGGGCGCGGCGTTTACCAACGACACCGATACGGAAGTGGTCATTGAGGCATACCGCCGCTGGGGCGCGGACTGCCTGTCCCGTTTTAACGGCATGTGGGCGTTTGCCCTTCTGGACCGGCAGAGGCGGGAGCTGTTTCTCTCCCGGGACCGGTTCGCGGTAAAGCCTCTGTACATCCTGAATCGGGACGATATTTTGATGTTTGCCTCCGAGGCCAAGGCGGTTATAGCGGCGCAGCCCGAGGAAAACGTGCCCAATCTGGTGCAGATTCACCGTTTTGCCGGCATCACTGCCCCGGAAAATATTGACAGCAACGGCTGGTATGCCAATATCCGCATCTTCCCCGCCGCGTCCTACGGCGTCTACTCCCTGGATACCAACGTCTTCACGGTGAAAACCTATTGGGAGCCGGACGTTCCTCTGTTCCAGAGGAAATGGATTGAGGGGCGGGACCCGGTGAAAACCTTCCGGGAACTCTTTGACGACGCGGTCAAAATCCGCCTCCGTGCCGATGTGGAGGTGGGCACGTGCCTGTCGGGAGGGCTGGATTCCAGCGCCATTGTGGGCTGCTGCAGCAAACGCCACGGCGTCACCATGCGGACCTTCTCCTCCCGCTACGAGGATAAGTCCTGCGACGAGGGGGAATTTATCGACTCGGTGAACCGCTTCACCGGTTCCAAAGCCGTGCCGGTCTATCCCGACAAGAAGCCCGGTTCCTTCATTGAGGCGTTTCAGCGAATCAACGCGAACCACGACGGGCCTTCCGCCGGCGCTTCGCTCTATTCCCAGTACAGCGTATTCCGCGAGGTGGGGCGGCACGTCAAGGTGGTGCTGGACGGCCAGGGGGCGGACGAATTGTTCTGCGGCTACGCCGGGTTCATCAACCCGGCTCTGCGTAAGGCCGCCAAAACCGCGTCCCGGGCCTCTATGATTCACAAACTCCTGGCGGTCCTGCGGGAAAACGATTTTATTGACGCCTCTCAGCTGTCGGCGGACGTGGGCGTTCGTGTGTTTGGGATAGATAACTACATACGCCTTGCGGAGAAGGTGCAAAAGGCGGCGTCTGCCGAGGCGGCTCAGACCCGGGGATATGCCCGCTTTACGCAGGCGTTCTCAGCTATGGTAAACGACAAGCCGGACTGCGCATGTCCCCATAAGAGCAGCGACGAGGTTACCCAGATGTGTCTGGACCAGACCCTGGTTTACTCCATTCCGCAGCTCTGCCACAATGAGGACTCCAACTCGATGGACTTCTCCGTGGAGGTGCGGATGCCGTTTCTGGACTACCGGATTGTGGAATTCGCGCTGGCTCTGGATTCCTCGTATAAAATCAAAGGCGTATGGCAGAAGTGGATCATCCGCGAGGCCCTGAAGAAGTACCTGCCGGTCAAGGTCCGCAGGCGGCGGAACAAAATGGGGTATCCCGCCCCCTTCTTCCGCTGGCTGCGGGAATCCGATGAAAAAGAGCAGTTTAAAGAGATTATCTTTTCCTTTGCTGCGCGGAACATCGTTCCCGCCGAAACAATCAAGGCCCATTACCATGCGCATATGAGCGGCAAAGCGAATATGGAGCAGCTCCTGTTCCGCTACCTCACCCTGGAGCTTTGGCTGCGGACTTGTAACTTTGACAAAATACCGGACTGCGCGGAGGTTTCACGATGAAAGAGGCGCTACTGAAAAAAATCAGCGGGCACGAGATGGTGGTAGGCGTGGTGGGGCTGGGCTATGTGGGCCTGCCCCTGGCGGTGGAGAAGGCCAAGGCGGGATTCCGCACCATCGGCTTCGACGTGCAGCGGGAGAAGGTGGACATGGTCAACCGGGGCGAGAACTACATCGGGGACGTGGTGGACACGGACCTGAAATCGCTTTCCGCCTCCGGGATGCTCTCCGCCACCAGCGACTTTTCCTTTATTCGGGACGTGGATTTTATTGCCATCTGCGTCCCTACCCCGCTGGATGAGCACCAGGAGCCGTATCTCGGGTACATCGAGCGCTCCGGCAGGGCGATTGCGGACCACCTGACTCCGGGCACGGTGGTGGTGCTGGAGTCCACCACCTACCCGGGCACCACAGAGGAACTGCTCAAGCCCATTCTGGAGGAGGGCTCCGGCCTCCAGTGCGGGAAGGACTTCTATCTGGGCTTCTCCCCCGAACGGGTGGACCCGGGCAACCTGCTGTACAACACCAAGAATACGCCTAAGGTCGTGGGCGCGGTGGGCGGAGACGCCCTGGAGGTCATCGCCGCCATGTACCGGGCCGTGCTGGACGGGGATGTGCATACGGTGTCCAGCCCCGCAGTGGCCGAGATGGAGAAGATCCTGGAGAATACCTACCGCAATGTCAACATTGGCCTGGTCAATGAGCTGGCCATGCTCTGCGACAAAATGAAGATCAACCTCTGGGAGGTCATCGACGCGGCGAAGACAAAGCACTATGGCTTTCAGCCCTTTTACCCGGGACCCGGTCTGGGCGGCCACTGCATCCCTCTGGACCCCTACTACCTCTCCTGGAAGGCCCGGGAATACGGCTTCCACACCTCCCTGGTCGAGCACAGCCAGATGGTCAACGACCAGATGCCGGAATATGTTGTCAGGCGCGTCAGCCGCATCCTCAACCGCTTCCAAAAACCGCTGCACGGCGCCAGTGTTCTGGTTCTGGGCGTGGCTTACAAGCAGGATGTGGCGGACTATAGAGAGAGCCCCGCCCTACGGGTCATTGAATGCCTGGAGCGGGAGCTAGCGGAGGTCTCCTTTTTCGACCCCTATATTAGCGAGTATAAGTACAAAGGCTGCGTGCGCAGGGGGCTTCAAACGCTGACGGCGGAGGCGCTTCAGCGTGCGGACATTGTGGCCGTCACAGCTATGCACAGCAACGTTGACTACCAGTTTGTGGCGGAGAACGCCAAGTTCATTTTTGATGCGAAAAACGCTATGAAAGCCGTGCGGGAGCGCGGGAATATCGAGGTACTGTGATGAAAAACAACCGCAAGTGCGTCATCTTTGGCGCAGGCGAACGGGGGACGAACATTTTTAAAAAACTATCCGTCTTTTTTGATATCATCGCCTACGCTGATAACAATAAGGAGCTGTGGGGCCGAGAGAGAAACGGCGCCGCCATTATCCCCCCAGACAATCTGCCGGAGTTGGTGAAAGAAACCGGGGCCGCCATCTTTATCGCCAACGAGCTCCACTACCTCGATATCGCGGCCCAGCTGGACGGCTACGGGCTATCCTACTATAATTGTGAAAACTTTTTTTGTTATGAACCGGAGGATGGCGTGTGGTATCCCGTATCCTTTGGCCGCCCAGAGGCCCTCAAAAAGGCGGATAAGGACGCGTTCGCTGTGTTGTTCGTTCAAACCAAGCCCTGTACCAGAACAGACAAAATCGCGCAGGTGTTAAAATCGCGGGGTGTCCTCACCTATTCCGCCTACACCGCCAGCCCATCCGACGCAGGCGGCGAAGCGTATATAGAGGAGTTCCCGTTCTGGACCTACGGGGAGCTTCTGGATTTTGTCAATGAGAGCGAGTTTGACATCATCCACTGCTCCAACGAGCCGGACACGCTGGTGAATCTGCTGCTGCACAGCAATAAGAAGATCGTCCACGACTGCCACGACATTGTAACTATGTCAAAACGTACGTTTACATCCGTTGAAGCGGCAGTGGAGTTTGTTGCTAACACGCAGGCGGATGGGGTCATATATACGACCGAACGTATGCAGGAAATCTTGACGCGCAAGTATGGCACAGATATAGAACGGACTTTGATTGTTGGAAATTATCCGCTCTCCTCTTTCGGTCAATTGAAGCGTCTTCCCAAAAAAAGCGCTGTAGATGGTGAAATCCACTGCGTATACGAGGGAATGATTGTGGACCGGACACAGGCGCAGAATGTGCCATACCGGTTCTTTGAACCGCTTTTTCTCCAGTTGGCTGAGCTGGGCGTTCATGTACATATTTACTCATCCCTCGTGCCGGACTATCTGGAAAAGCTGAGCCAGGAAAATTCCCATATTCATTATGAAGGGAATTACGCCGGGACAGCGCTGATTTACCAGATGTCCCAATATGATTTAGGACTCCTTCTTTTCCCGGAAAATTCCATATATATACAGCTCTCCTCCCCCAACAAAATGACGGAATATCTTGCCGCGGGTCTGCCGGTGATCACCAATATTCCTGTATTCTCTAAAATCCTGACCAAAAACCAGTGCGGTGGATTCGTGGATTTAGAGAATGACAATATTATTTCGCAGCTAAATACCTACCGGAAGATTCCTATTTCTTCTGATTTCTGCGACACTCACGGCTTTACCATGGATGCCAACGCCGGACGCATCCTTGATTTTTATAAAAAGGTGATACAGCAGTGAAGATTGTAACAGTAGTCGGAGCGCGGCCACAGTTTGTCAAAGCGGCAATAGTCTCCCGCGTTCTGCGCGAGAAGCACCACGAGATTCTGTTGCACACGGGACAGCACTACGACGCGAATATGTCCGGTATCTTTTTTGAGGAGCTGGGCATTCCGGAGCCTGACTATAATTTGGGCATTCAAGGCGGGACTCATGGCAGGATGACCGGCGCCATGCTGTCTGGGATTGAAGAGGTCCTCCTCTCCGAGAAGCCGGACGGCCTCCTGGTCTATGGCGATACCAACTCCACCCTTGCAGGGGCGCTGGCCGCCGTGAAGCTGCACATTCCTGTCTATCATGTGGAGGCGGGACTGCGCTTTGGTTCCCTCACGATGCCCGAGGAGGTCAACCGCGTCCTCACCGACAGGATCTCCGGAAAACTGTTCTGCCCAACGGAATCCGCAGTGAACAATCTAAGGGCTGAGGGGGTCTGCCAGAACGTGTATCTCACGGGCGACGTCATGTATGACGCCTATCTGTGGGCCAGCAAAAGGGCGGTCGGACCGCCCCAGGACGGAAGATATTATCTTTTGACCGTCCACCGGGAGGAAAATTCAAATCCCGCCGCGCTGGCGGAAGTGTTCCAGGCAATGGCGCAGCTTGACGCCCCTGTTATTTATCCGGTGCACCCGCGCAACGCCGGGCTCGCCCAATCGCTCCCCCACCCAAACGTGGAGCTGACCGAGCCTATGGGTTATTTTGAAATGATTGCGCTTCTCAATAACTGTGTGAAGGTTGTTACGGACAGCGGCGGCTTGCAGCGCGAGGCCTTTTTTGCGGGCAAGCCCTGTGTCACGCTGCTGGAGCGTCCGGTTTGGCCTGAGACCCACGTTGGCAACCGCAATCTGCTCGCCAAATGTGTATGCGGCGACATCCTCCACAAACTGTCGCTCCCCGTCCTGCCGGGCGGAGACGAACTCCCCTTCGGAGATGGCCGCGCCGCGCAAAAAATTACCGCCGCGCTTTAACTCCGCTGATGCTTTCAGACCCAAAACGAAAATTTATGAGGAGGCGCACTAG
>OFGR01002511.1_pt1 | contig 12110 bp, 8 predicted proteins | sample 1521811 | NCBI WGS metagenome assembly OFGR01 (sample SAMEA3504098, study PRJEB24116) | mouse gut metagenome | biome: mouse gut; feature: mouse-associated habitat; material: faeces | place: Denmark | collected 2011
AAAATGAGAACAGGGGCAGGGCTGCTGCTGGCCCTGGCGGCAGTTTTTCTGGCGGGCTGTTCCGCGGGCGATGAGAAGCCGGAGCGCGACCTGCCCCCAAAGCCGGAGGAGGGCGTGCTGATCTACGCCGCGCTGAACCCAATAACAAACGGCCTTCAAGCAAGGGTGGACAGCTTCAACGAGAACCATGAGGACGTTCGGATTGAGATCCGGGATTACTCGGACGAGAACGGCGTTCAGCGCCTGATGGTCGAGCTGTCCGCCGGGATTGTCCCCGATATCATGGAATTGCACCGGGCCGGCAAGCCCGGAGCGAACTATTTGAACGCTGGTAAGTATTGTTTTGCTTGGAGCGCCTCGGAGGCGGACTATCCATTGGAGGAATACTGGATGCCCTACCGGCAGTTGGCTCAAAAGGGGTATTTGGAGGACTTGTGGCCTTTCATTGAAAATGATCCTGACTTGGGACGGGAGGGCGTTCTGGAAGCGCCGCTGAAGGCCGCGGAGGTCGATGGCGGGCTTTATATGCTTTTCGAGAGAGCTCGGATTATCTCTTTGATGGGGCCGGAGCGCGTAGTGGGCGACAGATATGGCTGGTCGTTTGCGGAGCTTATGGACAGCTTTTCCACCATGCCGGATGATTCCACTATTTTGCGGTATAATGTGTCACGGAGAGAGGTGTTTGATAAGCTGCTTCGCTTTTCATTGGGCGAATATGTGGACTGGACGGAGGGGGAATGCTCCTTTGACAGTGAAGAGTTTCGCAATATGTTGGAATTTCTGAACGCATTTCCGGAAGAAATTGAGGAAGACCCGTCAGAGGAGGTCAGGCAGGAAGAATTCCTGCGGCGTTTTAAGACAGGGAAGCAAATGCTGGATGGCGTTGTCATTGGTTGTCTGCCTGATGTCTCTAAGAGCAATTCCATTTGGGGGGAGCGTGCCGCCTTTCCGGGCTATCCGACAGCAGATGGTGTTTCAGGCAGTTTTTTTGAACCATGCGGGAATAATTGGGCAATGTCCGCTGCCTGTTCAAACAAAGCTGCCGCCTGGGAGTTCATGCGCATGCCTGTAGCCCGTCGTTATAAAATCAGGGATGGAGAAGATGAGAATACTTACCTCCTGCATATCAATCTCCAGAATTATCAGAGAGCCACCCGGGCTTTTTTAATGGATCCCAAATTGCCTGATTGGATTATATGGCAGCCCTTTTCTGATGAGCAATTCGTACATATCCAAGTGATAGATCCAACCAAAAGCGATCTCCAGCGTTTCGAAGACCTCATCAACAGCACCACCCAGCTCTACTGGCCGGACAACACCCTGTCCGACATTGTGTGGGAGGCCCTGGGCCCTTACTTTGCCGGGGATAAGACCATGGATACTACCATCACCCTGCTTCAAGACCGTGTGAGTCTGTACGTCAACGAACAGAAGTGACCTCCCCGCCCCCGAGCCGCAGGAAATTCTTGCGGTCCGGGGGTCGGTTGTGGTAGAATATTGGCATCTTGAGCAGGAGGGAGCTGTCATGAAGAAAAAGAGAATCTGGGCGGGGCTGCTGGTCCTGGCCGCAGTTTTTCTGGCGGGCTGCTCCGCAGGCGATGAGAAGCCGGAGCCCGAACTGCCCCCGGAGCCGGAGGAGGGCGTGCTGATCTACGCCGCGCTGAATCCGGTAACAACTTATCTTAAAACGAATATCAAAACGTATAATAAGACCCATCCGGAGACGCAGATAGAGATCCGAGACTACTCGGACGATGCAGGCCCGGAGCGGCTGATGACGGAGCTCATGCTGGGTGAGGTCCCCGATATTATGGAAATGCAGCGGTTGGGGTATCATCAGGGCGATATCTCAAATCCCAGTATATCAAGTTCATTTGAAGCGAAAAATACAGAAGCTCTGTGGAGAGACACACCATTCGATGCGGACACATCGGATCTTTTTTGGATGCCCTACCGCTCATTAGTACAACGGGGGTATTTAGAAGATTTATGGCCATATATAGAGAAAGATCCAAGATATGGGCGGGAGCGGATTATCGAAGGGCCTTTGAAGGCTGCCGAAATCAAAGGAGGGCTTTACATACTTCCCAAGAGCGTATCGATCAGTACCTTGGCGGGTCCCAAAAGCGTCGTGGGGGATCGCTGCGGCTGGACGCTGGAGGAACTGATAGAAGCGTTTGCCGCTATGCCGGAGAGTTCCACCGTTTTGCGGTACAATACCACTCGGCAGGAAGTGTTTTTCAACGTACTGGCTCCCTTGCTGGATCAATTCATCGACTGGGAAACAGGCGAATGCGCCTTTGATAGTCAGAGCTTTCGGGAGATGCTGAATTTTTTGAGCCTCTTTCCGGACGAATTTGCCACTTGGCTCAGCTCCAGCCAGCTTGAGAGAGAGTTGGCCTGGCAGCGGCTGGATGGCCTGCAGATGCTGGAGCCGGTGCTCGTGAATGCGGTACATGACAAAAATAACCTGGATGCGGTATTCGGCCGGGAGATCGCTTATGTAGGTTATCCGACCGTAGACGGCAGTTCGGGCAGCTCCTTCATATTTCACGGGCCCATATTGGCTATGTCCTCCGTTTGCCGGGACAAAGAGGCGGCGTGGAATTTCATGTCCCGCCAGCTCCGGGCGGAGTCGAAGAGTATCAGCTGGATGTTAGAGTCGATCATCCATTCTTGGATCTCCATCCCGCTCAATCGAATCGGCTATAATACATATCTCAAGGCCGGTACGAATTTAAGCGTCACCTATTTCTCCGAGCTTTACTCTGGAGGCCCCCTCGTCCCGTCCCGCAAGCCGACTGAAGAGGACCGCCAGCAGTTTGAGGAGCTTTTCAACAGCACGACCCAGCTCTACTGGCCGGACGAGAAACTGTCCGCCACTGTCTGGGATGCCATTGGACCCTACTTTACCGGAGACAAGACCCTGGACGAAACCGTGGAGCTCGTTCAGCGGCGGGCGATACTGTACGTGAATGAAAACCGCTAGTCGTCCGAGGGAGGCTCTGTAAGGGCCTCCCTCCCATCCTGAAATCGCAAAAGGCCGGGCCCCTGCCCAGCAGGTTCCCGGCCTCAAAATAACGCGCGCAATCCCGCTCCCCATAAAAATTTCCCCCGTCCCCGTGATATTTCCCCCCTCTCCGGTGTTATATCCATGAGTACTCAAATAATACCGCAAAAGGAAGTGACGCCATGACCGCCGACCAGCTGGGCGAGCTGTTCACCCGCTTCGCCGACGACGTATACCGCTTCGCCTACAGCTGCACCCGCCATGCCGCCGACGCGGAGGACGTGTGCCAGAGCGTGTTCTGCCGCCTGGCGGAGGGGCGGACGGAGCTGGAGCCGGGCAGGGAAAAGGCCTGGCTGCTGACCTGCGCCGCCAACGCCTGCAAAAACCGCTTCCGGTTTCTTCGCCGCTGGGAGGGCCTGCCTCTGGAGGCGGCGGAGGCGGTTCCGGACGAGAGCGGCCGGGCGGTGCTGGAGGCCGTGCTGTCCCTTCCGGAAAAATACCGGGCGCCGGTGCACTTGTACTACTACGAAGGCTACAGCCAGAAGGAGATTGCGGAGATTCTGGGCCTGCGCCTGACGGCGGTGCAGACCAGGATGCAGCGGGCCCGGGCCATACTGAAGGAGGTACTGAGCGATGATGACGCCATATAAAAGGGCAATGTCCAGCCTGGCCCTCTCCCCGGAGGCCAGGGCGCGGATCGAGGGTCGGCTCCGGCGGAAACCCGTCCGGCGGAGGGCCGTTCGCCCGGCGGTGGCCGCCGCCGTTCTGCTGGCCCTCGTCCTGGGGACCACGGCGATGGCCGGCGGCGTCTTTTCCCACGACATCCCCGCCGCCATCGTCCAGAGCCTGACCCCGGTCCGGCTCAGCGATACCAGCCAGGGCATCACCATGACCGTCCAGTCCGCCAGCGTGGAGGACGGCGTTTTCACGGCCTATATCACCATGCAGGACCAGCGGGGCGGCGGACGGCTGGCCCGTGGGGCGGGCATCTACGACAGCTACCGGATCAATACGCCCTTCCGGTCCGATCTGGTTGCCAGCGGCTGTACGCCATTGGGCTATGACGAGGCGAGCCAGTCCTACGGTTTCCTGGTGCAGATCAGGGCCAGAGACGGACAGAACCACCCCCTGGACTTCTCCAACGGACGCTTCACCTTCTCCGTCCGGCAGCTGCTGCTGGAACAGGAGCGGGGGCAGGCGGTCGCTTTCCGTCCCGACTGGAGCGGCGTCCCGCTCGTTCCCGTCGATACGGCGCAGTATATCCTCGGCGGCAGCGGAAAGGATTTCGAAACCTACAGCGGCTGGCTGGCCGGCGGGGAGGCGCTGACGCTCCGGCCCGGCGGATGGGAGCTGCCGCTGATGGAGGGCGTCTCCATCTCCTCCGCCGGATTTATGGGGGATCAGTTCCACCTGCAGCTTCGCTTTGACGGCGACGGGCCGGACGACCACGGCTGGTTCGATTTGCTGACGCCGATGGGCGGAGCTGTGCAGAATCCGGTGAACCTCTCCTTCCGGGACGAGGACGGGACGAAATACGAAGAACGCGTTTACAATATCTCCCCCGAGGACCTGCCCGGCTGCACCCTCAGCGGGGTATTCACCACCGGCGGCTACCTGCTGGACGGAAACTGGAAGGTGACCTTCTCACTGGAAAAATAGCGGCGTTCACAAAATCCTGTTGATTTGGCAATTTCCCCGTGGTATAGTGGCACAATACAGGTTCCAATATACCGCTGTCCAAGGAGGGCTGCATGATGAATCTTGCAACCGCCAGCCGCACCTTCCAGCTGCTTACCCGCATCCTGGACGTCCGCTCCTCCACCGAGCCCTTCCTCCCCGCCGCGCCGGAGAAGCCCGCCATTCCCCTGGGGGACGCGGCGCAGCCCTTCCCCCGGGCCGCGCCGGAGAGCCAGGGCGTCTCCTCCCGGCAGATCCGGTCCTTCCTGGAGGAGCTGGACCGGGACAAGTCCCTCTATACCCAGTCCGTGATGATCCTGCGCAATGGAACCGTCCTCTGCGAGGCCGCCTATGGCGCCCAGGACCTGCGGGCGGCGAAATACACCTTTTCCGCCTGCAAGAGCGTGGTGTCCCTGGCGGTGGGCCTGCTGTCGGACGACGGGGTCCTGTCCGTCCACGACGAGGTGGCCGGCATCTTCGACGAGGCCGGGACCACCGCCCTGCGCCGCCGCCTGAAGGGCATGACGGTGGAGGACCTGCTCACCATGCGCTCCGGCGCGCTGTTCACCGAGGCGGAGGCCCTGACAGAGACGGACTGGGTCCGCCGGTTCCTGGGAGCCGCCCTCAAGGGCGAGCCGGGGAAGGAGTTTGCCTATAACAGCCTAAACACCTACCTCCTCGCCGCCATCGTCCGTCTGAAGGCCGGGAAGAGCCTGACGGAGCTCCTCCAGGAGCGGCTTTTCGGCCCCATGGGCATCACCGGCGTCCACTGGGAAACCTGCCCCAAGGGCATCGAAAAGGGCGGCTGGGGCTTATACATCCGCCCCGAGGACCTGGCCAAGCTGGGCCAGCTGGTGATGGACGGCGGGCTTTGGCAGGGCGAACGCCTCCTGTCCCGGGCGTATATCGACGCCGCCGCCACCGCTTACGCCGTCCCCCCGGAGACTGCCGGGGACTTCAACTACGGCTACCAGATCTGGGTGGGCCGCCGGGAAAACACCTTTCTCTTCAACGGGATGCTGGGCCAGAACGTGCTGGGCTTCCGGGACAGCGGGATCATCGTCCTTACCCACGCCGGGGCGGACACGGACTTCCAGGAGAGCCGCTATTTCGAGATTGTCAGCCGCTATTTCGGCGGGGCTTTCCCCAGCCGGCTGCCGGAGGACCGGGACGCGCAGGCCGGTCTGGCGTCCTTCGTCCGCTCCCTCTCCGCCTACAGCCGTCCGCCGGAGCCCGCCGGCGAAGCCGCCGCGCCCTTCCTCAACCGCTCCTTCGCCGTCCGGGACGAGCGCGCCCCCTCCGCCGGCCTGCTGCCCATGGTGTTGCAGGCTCTCTACAACAACTACACCGCCGGCGTCGTCTCCGTGGCCGTCAGCGAAAAGGGCGGGATGCCGGAGCTCATCTACCGGGAGAAGGACGCTATGTACCGCCTGCCCGTGGGCCTGGGCCGTCCGGCGGTCACCGAGCTGGATTTCCGGGGGAACGTGTTCCATGTGGCGGCCCTGGGACGCTTCACCCACGACGAGGAGGAGCGGCCTGTCTTCTATATCCGCCTGGAGTTCATCGAAACCCCCTGCGTGCGCATCCTCAAGCTGGTGTCCGACGGCCCCCGCCTGCTCCTGCGCCAGACGGAAACCCCGGGGGTGCCCTATGTCAGCGAAAAGCTGTGCCAGGCGGCCCGGTCGCCCCTGTACCGGCCCCTGCTGCTGCTGGCCGCCGGCGGCGCGGAGGAGGACTACCTCCGCTTCAAGACCCGCCAGGTCCTGTCCCCCGAGCTGGACTGCGCGGAGGAGGGGCCCGAAAAATAGCTTTGGCCCCGGAGGCGCGCGTCTCCGGGGCCAAAGCTATTCTTGTTCAGCGGATACGACCTCCCGCAGGACCGCCTGAACCACCCACCGGTTGGAATAGCCGTTTCCGGTGGTTTGCCAAGCGCCGCTTACCGTGTCGTCCCGCGTCATCGACGCCCCTGACGATGTGGGGTCCAGGGTGGATTTTCCTGCTTCATCTTCATTCTTCCTTTCGCGGAAAGATGCCGGTTCCGCTCCGTTCTCATCACCGCCGGAGCTGGATAAATTTGTTGTTTTCTACGCTGCCAGGTGGTATAATAAAGAGGAATCGAAATGGAAAAGGGAGGAACTGCCATGACCCTGCGCGAATATTTGGATGCACTGAAAGGAAAACGGGCAGCCGTCATCGGGATCGGCGTCAGCAACCAGCCGCTGCTGAACCTGCTGCTGGAGGCCGGGATCGATGTGACCGCCTGCGATAAAAAGGACCGGGACGCGTTGGGAGCCCTGGGGGACGAGCTGGAGAAAATGGGCTGCAAGCTCCGCCTGGGGCCGGACTATCTGGAGGGGCTGGACCAGGACGTCATCTTCCGCACCCCCGGCCTGCACCCCCGCTTCCTGGAGGCGGCGAGGGCCCGGGAAAGCGTCCTCACCTCGGAAATGGAGGCGTTTTTCGAGGTTTGCCCCTGTCCCATCCTGGCCGTCACCGGCAGCGATGGAAAGACCACCACCACCACCATCATTGCCCGGCTGCTGGAGGCGGCGGGGCACACCGTCCACCTGGGGGGGAACATCGGCCACCCGCTGCTGGCGGAGGCGGACGGCATCCGTCCCGGGGACTGGGCGGTGGTGGAGCTCAGCTCCTTCCAGCTGCTGACCATGCGCCGGAGCCCCCGCATCGCCGTACTGACCAACCTGGCGCCCAACCATCTGGACGTCCACACGGACATGGACGAGTACATCCGCGCCAAGGCCGCCATCTTCGCCTATCAGGGCCCGGGGGACGCCGCGGTCTTCAACAGGGATAACGAGATCACCAGGCGCCTGTCCGCATCGGCGGCGGGACGGCTGTCCTATTTTACGGAGAGCGACGCCGGAGATCTCCGGCGCGGGTGCTTCCTGCGGGACGGGGCCGTCTGGTACAGGGAGGAGGGCGCGGAGCGGGAGGTGCTGCCCCTGTCCGATATTCTCCTGCCCGGGCGGCACAATGTGGAGAACTACATGGCGGCCATCTGCGCCGTCCAGGGGCTGGTACCGGATGGAACAATCCGGTCCTTCGCCCGGACCTTCGGCGGCGTGGAGCACCGCATCCAGCTGGTCAGGACCCGCCGGGGCGTGCGCTGGTACAACGACTCCATCGCCTCCAGCCCCAGCCGCACCATCGCGGGGCTGCGGTCCTTCCGGGAGAAGGTGATCCTTATTGCCGGCGGCAAGGACAAGGGCGTCAGCTACGCCCCCCTGGGGCCTGAGGTCAACGAGCATGCGAAGCTGCTGATCCTCTGCGGCGCGACGGAGGGCGTGATCCGCGAGGCGGTCATGGCGGCGGACAACTACCGGGGCATGGAGATTTTGACCGCCGGGGATTATCCGGAGGCGGTCCGCCTGGCGGACGAGCGGTCCGGAGAGGGGGACGTGGTGCTGCTCTCCCCGGCCAGCACCTCCTTTGACCGCTTCCGGAATTTCGAGGAGCGGGGGCACGTATTCCGGGACCTGGTAAACGCCCTGCCGGAATAGCCGGTTCCATTCGAAAGCAATCTGTGGGAATAGGGAAAAGCTGTCGCCTCATAGTCTTGGGGTGAGGTGATGAACCATGCGCCGCCGTCCCCCCATGCCGCCCCGGCTGAAGGCGAAACTGTTCTGCTTCCTGCTTGCCTGCATTCTGATCACGCTGGCCATCGTCGGCGCCGGCCATCTGCGGTCCATTCTGGGCAGCCTGGCGGTGACCCGGGTGTCCAACATGGTCAACCGCCTGGTGGCGGAGGCGGTCAGCAGCGCGGTCGACAGCGGGGAGATCCAGTACAAGGATCTCATTTCCCTGGAAAAGAACGACGCCGGCGGCGTAGCCGCCCTGGTGAGCAACATGGCGGAATTCAACCGCCTCCAAGCCACCATTACCCAGGACATCCTGGCCCGGCTGGGGGAGATGTCGGACATTGAGCTCCAGATCCCCCTGGGGACCCTGAGCGGTTCCGCCTTTCTGGCGGGCCGCGGACCCGGCCTGTCGGTGCGCATGCAGTCCACCGGCAGCTGCTCCGCCCGCTTCGAAAACCAGTTTTCCCACGCCGGCATCAACCAGACCACCCACCAGATTCTGCTGTGCATAGACGTGTCCGTCTCGATCCTCCTCCCCGGCTTCCGCACCCGCACCGATGTCTCCAACTCCTTTGCCGTAGCGGAAACCGTCATCGTCGGCGAGGTTCCCGGAACCTACACCTACTTCGATTCCGGAAATCCGATTGAGGAGGACGCCTACGAATACGGGATTAACAATGGGTGACGGGGGATGTTCTTTTTCTTTGTGAACAAAGAAAAAGAACCAAAAAGAAAAACTTTCCAGGCTGTCAAAAAAGCCCTCCGCAGGAGTTTTCGCCGAAGGCGAAAATAAATTGTAATCACTTTTTCGGCGGCGTGTACGTCGAAAAAGTACTTTGCGGGCCGAACTCGGCCCGGTCCCCTTCCTCAAAAAAGTGGCACAGCCACTTTTTTGACAAGCAGCTTTTTATCCGCCCTGCGGGCCGTTGGTCTTGTTTTGGCGATCTTATCTAAGGAGAACACTTTTTATGGATTACAAAGGCGAAATGAAGGCGCTGCGGGACCGCTTGAACGAGGCGGGCTACCGCTACTATGTTCTGGATGATCCCGCGATGGACGACTACGAGTATGACCGGCTTCTCCGCCGGCTGGAGGAGCTGGAGGCGGAGCATCCGGAGGAGGTTACCCCCGATTCCCCCACCCAGCGGGTGGGGGGAGCCGCCCTGGAGAGCTTTACCCAGGTGGAACACCCCGTGCCCCTGGAGAGCCTCCAGGACGTGTTCTCCCCCGAGGAGGTGGAGGAATTCGCCCAGCGGATGGACGAGGTCCTGGAAACTGCCGCCTACAGCGTGGAGCCCAAAGTGGACGGGCTGAGCGTGGCCCTGGAGTACCGGGACGGCGTTTTCGTACAGGGCGCCACCCGGGGCGACGGGCGGGTGGGGGAGGACGTGACGGAAAACCTCCGCACCATCAAGTCCATCCCCATGACCCTGCCGGACAAGCTTCCCCGCCTCATTGTCCGCGGGGAGGTGTTCATGCCCAAGAACGTCTTTCACAAGCTCAACCGCCAGCGGGAGGAAAACGGCGAAGCCCCCTTCGCCAATCCCCGCAACGCCGCCGCCGGCTCCCTCCGCCAGCTGGACCCCAAGGTCTGCGCGAAACGCCTCCTGGACATTCGGGTCTTTAACCTTCAGCTGGCGGAGGGCAGGACCTTCGCTTCCCACAGCGAGACGCTGGACTATATCGCCTCCCAGGGCTTCCAGACCATTCCGCACAAGGTCCTGGACAAGGTGTCGGAGGTCAACGCGGAGATCGTCCGCCTGGGGGAGAGCCGGGAGGAGCTGCCCTTCGACATGGACGGCGCGGTGGTCAAGCTGAACTCCCTGCCGGACCGCGCGGCCGCCGGCAGCACCGCCAAGTGTCCCCGCTGGGCCGTCGCCTACAAATACCCGCCGGAGCGGAAGCCCAGCCGCGTCCTGGACATCGTGGTCCAGGTGGGCCGGACGGGGGTGCTGACTCCAAAGGTGGTGGTGGAGCCGGTGCGCCTGGCGGGGACCACCGTCACCAACGCCACCCTCCACAACCAGGATTTTATTGAGGAGAAGGACATCCGCATCGGCGACACCGTGGTCCTGCAGAAGGCCGGGGAGATCATCCCAGAGGTGGTGGAGGTCCTCCGGGACCTGCGCCCCGAGGGGACGGAGCCCTACCGTCTGCCGGAGGTCTGCCCGGTGTGCGGCGCGGCGGTGGTCCGGGACGAGGACGGCGCGTTCAACCGCTGCACCGGCGCGGAGTGCCCCGCCCAGCTCCACCGGAACCTGACCCACTTTGCCAGCCGGGACGCCATGGACATCGACGGCATGGGTCCCGCCGTCATGTGCCAGCTCATCGACAGGGGCCTGGTAAAGACGCCGGCGGACCTGTACTTTTTGACCGCCGACCAGCTGGCGGACCTGGAGCGCATGGGTAAAAAGTCCGCGCAGAACGCCGTGGACGCCATCGCCGCCAGCAAGACGAGGGGCCTGGAGCGCCTTCTTTTCGCCCTGGGCATCCGCCAGGTAGGGCAGAAGGCGGGCAAGATCCTTGCCGCCCGCTTCGGCTCCTTCGACGCCCTGGCCCAGGCCGGGGAGGAGGAGCTCACCGCCATTGACGACGTGGGGGGCGTCACCGCCGCCTATATCCGGGAGTGGATCGCCAGCCCCCAGTCCCAGCACCTGATCGGCCGCCTGAAGGAGGCGGGGGTCAGCATGGAAGCCGCCCAGCAGAGCGCGGGGGAGCAGTTCAGGGGCATGACCTTCGTCCTCACCGGCGCGCTGGAGAAATTCACCCGGGACGAGGCCGCCGCCCTCATTGAGGCCCGGGGCGGAAAGGCCAGCGGCTCCGTCAGCAAAAAGACCACCTACGTGGTAGCCGGCGAGAACGCCGGCAGCAAGCTGCGCAAGGCGAACGAGCTCGGCATCCCGGTGCTGACGGAGGACGAGTTCGCCGCCATGCTGGAGGGATAAGGAGGAAACGGACATGCGGATCGGCGTGATTTCGGACACCCACGGCAGGCTGCGGCCTGCGGCGGCGGAGAGGCTGCAGGGAGTGGACTGCATTCTCCACGCGGGAGATTTTGACAGCCCGGATATCTACCAGGCGCTGGACCGTATCGCGCCGGTGTACGGTGTCCGGGGCAACAACGACTGGGGCGGCTGGGCCCAGGAGCTGCCCCGGATCGCCCAGCTGAAGCTGGACGGCGTGACCTTCTGCGTTGTCCACAAGCGCGCGGACGCGCCCTGGAATCTGACGGCGGTGAACGTAGTGATCTGCGGCCATACCCACCAATACGCGGAGGAGTGGATCGGGGGCCGCCTGTGGCTGAACCCCGGCAGCTGTTCCAGCCCCAGGCCCTTCCGGGCCGTGCCCACCCTGGCCCTGCTGACTACGGGAGAGGGCGGGGCGGTAACGGTGGAAAAGGTGGAGCTGCCCTTATGAACGGGTATGTAATTGCTGTTGTAGACGACGACGTATACATCGGGGACATGCTGGAGGAGCTTCTGCGCCGGGAGGGATATGATGTGCTCCGCGCCTATTCCGGCACGGAGGCGGTGCTCCTGCTGGAGGGCCGCAGGCCCGACCTGGTCCTTCTGGACCTGATGCTCCCCGGCCTGGGCGGGGAGTCGGTGCTGCCGCGCCTGGCGGGAATCCCGGTGATCATCCTGTCCGCCCGGGCGGGGATAGAGGACAAGGTGGACCTGCTCCGGGGCGGCGCGGCGGACTATCTGACCAAGCCCTTCGATACCCGGGAGCTTCTGGCCAGAATTGCCGTGCAGCTCCGGCTCCATGCTTTTACGGACACTCCCTCCCTGATGACGTTCGGCGGACTAACGCTGGACGTCCGC
>OFGR01002513.1_pt1 | contig 12093 bp, 9 predicted proteins | sample 1521811 | NCBI WGS metagenome assembly OFGR01 (sample SAMEA3504098, study PRJEB24116) | mouse gut metagenome | biome: mouse gut; feature: mouse-associated habitat; material: faeces | place: Denmark | collected 2011
TGAGATGTCTTGTCGGACGAATTCAACCAGTCAATAAAAATGTCATGTACTGTAAGCTCCGATATATCCGCTGTTTATCCGCGACGGTGCAGGCAACATCCTCACCGACCAGCACGGTCCCCGCTATGACTACGGCGACGGCGGCAACGGCGGAATGCACCGCACCATAGAGCAGAGCGCCAACTCCATTCAGGAGGACCAGCTTGACGTTCATAAGACTATCAATAATGCATTCAACATGCAGGGATTCATCAACATCAACTTCCTGCGTGACTTCCGCCTCACCCTCAACGGCACAGTCCACTTCTCTGACCTGCGCATGGTGGATGGCTATAACCCCTACTACGGATTCAATACCGAAGCCAACGGCACTCTGACCGACCGTCGCTGGAACGGCTACGACACCAACCTCCAGCAGCTACTTGACTGGACACGCGACTTCGGCCAGCACCATGTAAGCGTACTCCTCGGACATGAATACAACCGCAGCAAGGTTCATGATCTCTCAGCCACCAAGAACAACTTTGCAATGTGGGACCAGAACAAGGAACTCAACGGCGCCATAATCAACGGTTCTATCTCCGGATATACCTCCATCTACAATGTGGAAGGCTACTTTGCCCGAGCACAGTATGATTTTGACAACCGCTACTTCCTGTCAGGCTCATTCCGCCGCGACGGTTCATCACGCTTCCATCCCAAACACCGCTGGGGTAATTTCTGGTCGCTCGGCGGCGCATGGATCATGACCAAGGAGGAATGGTTCCCCAAAACTCCGGCAGTCAACATGCTTAAGCTCAAACTGTCTTACGGCCAGCAAGGTAACGACCAGATCGGCGACTTCCTCTACACTGACCTCTATACCATCACCAATTCAAATGACCAGATAGGTATCAGCTTCAGTCAGAAAGGTAATCCGAACATTACTTGGGAAACTGTGGGCAACCTCAATACAGGTATCGAGTTCGAACTCTTCAACAGCCGACTCAACGGTAGCGTGGAGTATTACCACCGTAAGACAACCGACATGCTCAACACCTTCTATGTACCGACATCACTCGGTTACGGCGCATACTATGACAACATCGGCGATATGCTCAACCAGGGTGTTGAAATCAACCTTGACGCCACACTGCTTCAGTTCAAGAACGTGACATGGCAGGTGAACGCCAACATGAGCTTCGAGAACAACAAGATCACATATCTGCCTGATGAAAACAAAACCGCCTCACTTGACGGACATCCCGGATACAATTACGGCAACTATTTCTATGGTGAGGGAATGCCTCTTTACACATGGCGCATGCCTCAGTATGCCGGCGTGAACGATGAAGGCCGTGCTGTGTATTACGTTGACCAGACCGACAGCGAGGGCAATGTGACCCGCGGCACTACAACCGATGCCTCAAGCGCCACATATTACAACTGCGGTTCGGCTCTGCCCGACTTCTACGGCGGCTTCGGCACCACGCTGCGTGCTTTCGGATTTGACCTCACAGCCAACTTCAACTTCTCAGTGGGAGGCAAGAAGTACGACTGGGGTTATGCTAAACTTATGAAAAATCCAGTAGCAGGCTCTACCGGTTTTTCAATGCACGCTGATGTACTCAACTCATGGAGCGAGGACAACACCGGCAGCGATATTCCCCGCTGGCAATATGGTGATGTGGCCCCCAACGTTTCATCACGATTCCTGACCGATGCGTCGAACCTCACATTCAAGACACTCAACATCGGCTATACACTCCCCGCCAACATTACCCGCAAAATGGCCATGAAGCGTCTGCGTGTCTACTTTGCATGCGACAACCTCTACTTCTGGTCGAAGCGCAAAGGTTTTGACCCCCGTTCATCGCGCACACAGTCAAATGCCGGTGGCTACTCACCTATGCGTACATTCATGGGCGGTATAAACGTTCAGTTCTAATAACACAAAAAATTAAACAGAACTTTCAATTATGAAAAATATATATAAATACCTGCTAACCGCCGCACTTCTGCCCGCCATGGCATCCTGCCTTGACGAGACAGTGCCTACGGGAGGCAGCGTTACAGGCGAGCAGGTGGCCAATGCCGACAAAGCCGGTCTGGCCAACGCCGTGGCTCAATACCTCAATACCAACACCAACCCAGACGAGCAGTGGGACATAGGCTACCCCTCCCTGATGATTCACCGCGACGTAATGACAGCCGACATGCCTGTACGTGATCCCGGATATTACTACTTCTCCGACTTTGCCGGATGTCTGTATCTTGACGACCGTCAGAGCATGTACGACATGTACAACATGTACTACCAGATAGTGCTCCGCACCAACAAGCTGCTCGGCGTATGCTCCGATGAAAATGTGGCTGACGCACCACATATCGTGACCGGCACATGCTACCGTGCGCTCTGCTATTTTGACCTGATGCGCCACTGGGAATACCGCACCACAGGATTCTCCGGATTGGATGCCGAAGCTGAAAATCTTGGCATCAAAGGTCTGACCGTTCCTATCGTAACAGAGAACACCTCCGAAGCCAAAAGTTTCAAGAACCCCCGCGCTCCGTTCTACAAAATGTACCGCTTCATTCTCTCTGACCTCAACCGCGCCGAGCGCCTGCTGCCTGACGCCGGTGAACAGGCGAAGAACCTCGGTTCACGCGGTGTGGTCTACGGTCTGAAAGCCCGCCTGTGGCTCGACATAGCCACCCGCACCCGTCTGCATCCCGATGACCTCACCGAGATACTTGCTCACGAAAATGAGACTTACGACAGCCCCGAGGATATGGGCGAGGGCTATGCTCTTGACCCAATAGGTATCACTTCTTCAACCGAAGCTTATCAGAATGCAGCCCGCTATGCACGTCTGGCCATCAACTGCGGTTACACACCTACCACACGTGAAGAATGGTACAACCCCAAAACAGGCTTCAACTCAGCTACAAGCGGCTGGATATGGTGCATCATGATGGGTAAAAGCGATCCTATGGTCATGAACAACGACTGGAAAACATGGGTAAGTTTCGTAACTCCCGAAGCTAACTATGGTGTGTCATCCAACGCATATATGGCGGCTCATATGATTGACGCATCGCTGTACGACCAGATTTCAAACTCCGACTGGCGCAAGGACACATGGGTAAATCCCGCCGACCTTTCATCGCAGGACGAAAACGTGTTCAAGCAGAAATATCAGTCACACACCAACCTCACATTCAGCGACTGGTGCTCTCTGGCTCCTCTGACCAGCCTCAAATACCATCCCGGCCAGGGCGAACGCAAGGAAAGCAAGACAGGCAATCAGGTAGACATCCCCCTTATGCGTGTCGAAGAGATGTATCTGATTGAGGCCGAGGCACTCGGATTTGCCGAAGGTCTTGCATCCGGCAAGCAGGCTCTTGAATCGTTTGTCAACACCTACCGCTACACAGACGGCTCATACTCATCACCGGCTGCCAATCTTGATGAATTTGCCCGCAATGTCGTGCTCCAGAAGCGTATCGAACTGTGGGGCGAAGGACTCGCCATCTGGGATATAACCCGTCTGGAACTCCCGGTAGTGCGCGGCTACAACGGAACAAATCATCCTGTATCGTACCGCTTCAACTCCAACGGACAGGGCACCGTACCGGCCTGGACCAACATATTCATCTCAATGACCGAACGTGACCAGAACACTGCATGTCTGCCCAATCCGAATCCGGTGCCCTATGTGCAGTCAACACTTTGGTCAGAATAAAGCAAACCGAACATAACAATAAACTGACATTTCAATCATGAAATCATATAAAATAATGGCATTGCTCCCTGCCCTGCTCATGGGCATGGCTTCATGTAGCGATGACAACAACTGGACTCCCGGGCCGTCAGATGAAGGGGTGGATCAGGGTGTATTCTTTGACTCTGACTATGACAAGCTCGTTGTCATACTGGCCGATGATGCAAAAGAGGTGAACATCACCATGCACCGTACGAAATCGGAAGGTGCTGTCACCGTACCTATCGTTATAGAGGAAGCCGACGCCGGCTATGAGATACCGGAAAGCGTCACTTTCAATGACGGAGAGCTGACCGCAAACCTGAAAATACGGTGTGAGAATATTCCCACTTCAAAGCAGATGCCGCTGAAGCTGTCCGTAGGCGAAAACTTCCGCCATACTTACATGTCAGGCAGCTGGAGCTATGCCTCGAATGTCATTGTCAGCGGATGGGTACTCGTAGATGACCAGCCCACACATAAATTCATGATCCACAACGGTAACTGGAATTTCCTTTATGAAGATATCGAGCTCCCGTTCTATCAGCTTGAGGGCACCGACCGCTACCGTATCGGAAACTTCATGAACTCAGGCGTGGACTTTGAATTTGAGGTCGGCAAGCCAATCAACAATTCATATCCCTACTACTATGCTGCCCATGAACTGCTTTCGCCCAGCCCCGTGATTTCAATCACTGACTACGGATGGGAGTCATACGGCACAAACGAGTTCGGTGTGTATGACAATGAAGCCGATGATGTCGCCGTATGGCATCTGACCGATGCCACAACCGGCGCCGAGACTCCGATCTACAGTTTCTTCTTCGACCATTTTGACGACAGCTCCGTTTACTCCTTCGTAGGTATCGGCACCGATGCCGGAGGTGTCAACGCCGAAGGCAATCCTTCGACCTACAACTTCGGTTATATCGGAGGTTATGGATATTTCGATGATGGAAACACTACCCCCTTCCTGTTCATCTACTGGGAATGGAATGACGATAGCGTAACTGAATAATCAAGACGTCAAAATTATGAAAAAGATAAATATTTTTGCTTTACTACTGTCAGGAGCCGTGCTTTGCGGCTCACTGACAGCCTGTAGCGATGACGAGCCTCAGGGTACTCCCGAGGATCCCACTGTAGAGGTGACAAAACAGCGCCCCACATCACTCGCTTTCTCCTGGCACGCCATTGAAGGTATAAATCAGTACGGCTACGAACTGACCAATCCGGAAGGCGACATTGTGGACACCGGTGTGCTACAGGGTACCTCCATCGAGTTCAACGACCTGCAGCCCTCCACTACCTATACCCTTACTGTGTGGGCCTATACCCCCGTGCCCGGCAATACCCCCTCAGGTAAGACCGTCATAGAGCAGACCACCGGTTCGCAGATAATACTCGGCGCACCGCAGAATCTCACAGCCTCGCTCAATAGCGCCACAGGCAATATCGACGTCACATTCTCTGAAGTGACCGATGCCACATATTACCACTATGAACTGGCTGGCGCGACTCAATTAAGCGGCGACTGGACCGAAACCTCAGCAAGCTTCTCAAATCTGGCCACCGGCGAGTATGCCCTCTCTGTATGGGCTGACAATGAGGACCCCGACTATGCCCGCTCAGCAGCGGCTATAGTGCGCTTCTCAGTTGACCGCATACAGCTTGCAGCAGTAACCGGCCTGACCATTTCACAAGATCTGGACTACTCGGCTGAGACATATATTGACTTCAATGCCGTGGCCAATGCCGACAAGTACCTCTATACCATTACCGGTACTGAGGATAAGAGCGGTGAATTCACTGAAGTGATGAACAACATTCTGTTGCTCCCGGGCAACTACAGCATTTCGCTCGTAGCCGCTTCAAACGATCCGCTGTATGCCAACTCTCCCGCAGTGACCCAGGACTTCACCGTCAGCGCTATTCCACTGGCTCAGCCTGACGCCTCAACCTTCAGTTTCACCTACAACAACGGAACGCTCACCATAAAATGGGCCGCCGTCAAGGGTGCCACCAGCTATGGATATGTACTTTACGACCCCGACTTCAATGAACTCGTACCTTACGATGACAATGTAAGCACCAATACCAACAGCCTTACATACACAGGACAGCTGACGGCCGGAAACTATTGCCTTGCCATCTGCTCGTACAGCACAGATCCGTACACTGAGAGTGACACTGACTGGACCTACTATTACTTCGATATCAACTGACCCTGATATCAACATCACCCTATATACTGACGAATCCTGCCCGGCATGGGCAGGATTCGCTGTTTTATCAGGTTTTGTTGTCTGTAATCGGCGGGAAAATATTATCTTTGCATCACAGACACGTAACAATATCTTTTATCACATAGATGCAGCAAAAAATCATTATCCTTGACTTCGGTTCACAAACCACGCAGCTTATAGGCCGCCGTGTTCGTGAGCTAAACATGTACTGTGAGATATTGCCTTACAACAAATTCCCGGCCGACGACCCCTCGGTAATCGGTGTGATACTGTCAGGCTCCCCATTCTCAGTTTACGATGAAAAAGCGTTCCGCACTGACCTTGCAGCCATCAGGGGCCGCTATCCGGTGCTCGGCATTTGCTACGGCGCCCAGTTTATGTCATACATGCTCGGAGGATCCGTAGAGCCGGCCAACAGCCGCGAATATGGCCGTGCCATCCTGGAACATGTCGATGGCACCGACCCTCTTATGAACGGAGTGGAGCCGGGAAGTCAGGTATGGATGAGTCATGGCGACACCATCACTTCCCTGCCCGAAGGATTCAAGATAATAGCATCGACCGACAAGGTACCCGTGGCAGCCTACCGTGGCGCCGACAACGAGCAGCTCTGGGGCGTGCAGTTCCATCCGGAAGTGTACCACAGCAAATGCGGCACACAGATTCTGCGCAACTTCGTGGTTGACATCTGCGGCGGCAAGCAGGACTGGAGCGCGGCATCATTCATCGAATCGACAGTAGCAGAACTGCGTCAGCAGCTTGGCGACGACAAGGTGGTGCTCGGGCTGAGCGGAGGCGTTGACTCCTCAGTAGCCGCAGTGCTCCTCAACCGCGCCATAGGCAAGAACCTGACCTGCATATTCGTGGACCACGGAATGCTCCGTAAGGACGAGTTCAAGAACGTGCTGGCCGACTATGAGTGCCTCGGTCTGAACGTGATTGGCGTTGACGCATCTGAAAAGTTCTTCAGTGAACTTGCCGGAGTGACCGACCCCGAAAAGAAACGCAAAATCATAGGTCGCGGATTTATCGAAGTGTTCGATGAAGAAGCCCACAAACTCACCGATGTGAAATGGCTCGGCCAGGGCACCATATACCCTGACTGCATTGAGAGCCTTTCCATAACCGGCACCACCATCAAGAGCCACCACAACGTAGGCGGCCTGCCGGAAAAGATGAACCTCAAGCTCTGCGAGCCCCTGCGTCTGCTCTTCAAGGACGAGGTACGCGCCGTAGGACGTGAGCTCGGCATGCCTGAGCACCTGATAACACGCCATCCCTTCCCGGGTCCCGGTCTGGCCGTGCGCATACTCGGCGACATCACCCCCGAGAAAGTACATATACTTCAGGAAGCTGACCATATATTCATCCAGGGGCTCCGTGACCATGGCCTGTATGACCAGGTATGGCAGGCCGGCGTGATACTGCTCCCGGTACAGAGCGTAGGTGTAATGGGCGACGAGCGCACATACGAACGTGCTGTGGCTCTGCGCGCCGTCACCTCCACCGACGCCATGACCGCCGACTGGGCACATCTCCCCTACGATTTCCTGGCCGAGGTATCTAACAAGATCATCAACTCCGTAAAGGGAGTGAACCGCGTCACCTACGACATCTCCTCAAAGCCACCGGCAACCATCGAGTGGGAATAACCCGAAACCGCGATTTTTCCCAGACAACTTATATACAGTCATTTATATCCGCCCAAAGCGGATGTAAATGACTGTTGTCAGTTAATGGCTCCCAATTATCTGATAAATGTACCGGATTTGGTTGTTATATACAAAAGCGCTAACTTTGGAATCGATTAAACTATAGAGTTATGCATCTGGTAAATGATAACATACAGAAACTATTTGACTTGTGCCGAAAGCACAAGGTCAGAAAGTTATATGCTTTCGGGTCTATCCTCACCCCGAGATTCAACGAGAACAGCGATGTGGATATTCTTGTTGACTTCAACTCAGAAATTGATCACAACAACTATGCTGATAATTTTTTTGACTTTTATCATGCCTTGAAATCGTTATTTGGAAGAGAAGTTGATTTAGTAGATGAGACATCTGTGAAAAATCCGTACTTCAAGGAAGAACTTGAAGAAACAAAACATCTCATCTATGGATAGAAAACTACAGAAATATCTGTCGGATATTCTTTCTTCGATTTTGGAGATTGAATCTTTTATGGTCGATAGGCCAAAAGAGTATGCAACATTTTGCAATGATATCCTTTTCAGACGAGGTGTAGAAAGGAATATCGAGATAATGGGAGAAGCCATGAACCAAGTCCTCAAAATTAATCCAGATATTCCAATCACAGCAGCCCGAAAAGTTGTTGACACCCGTAACTTTGTCATTCATGCATACGATTCATTGAAGCCAGATATTCTGTGGGGTATTGTGATAAACCACATGCCGCTTCTGAAAAGTGAAGTCAAGGCACTCCTGAAAAATTAAATTAATCTTTAACTGATACACTTTCACTGTTTCTACACCATCGAGTGGGAATAACCCGCATCAGCACTCCCGCACAATAACCGCATCAGCACGCCGGTCCAGCATGGCCGGTGTGCTTTTTTTTTGCAGCATATCAAATGATTTACTGCCAATAAAAGATTCCTGAGGTTTGCCGCTTCAAAATAAATATGTATCTTTACCCGAAATTTATTCCAATCATTTATACATTACCTTAATACAATGAAATTATCTCCTATCATTCCGACCGGCGCGGCTCTGACCGCCGCAATAGGTACGGTAATTCCGGCTACTGCTGCAAAACAACAGCCGGCCAAGGAACAGAAGCCACTGAACATAGTGTACATCATGACGGACGACCATACCGAACAGATGATGAGCTGCTATGACACCAGATATATTGACACCCCCAATCTCGACCGTATAGCCCGTGACGGCGTCCGCTTTACAAACAGCTATGTAGCCAACTCGCTAAGCGGCCCCTCGCGCGCCTGCATGATAACCGGCAAGCACAGCCATGCCAACGGATATACCGACAATGAAAGCGGCAAACCGTTTGACGGCTCGCAGCCCACATTCCCGAAATATCTGCAGAAAGCCGGCTATGAGACAGCTCTCTTCGGCAAGTGGCACCTGATAAGCACCCCGACAGGATTCGACACATGGCGTGTGGTTCCCGGTCAGGGCGACTATTACAACCCCACATTCATAAATCAGGACGGCTCCAGGTCAATAGAACATGGCTATCTTACCAACCTTATCACAGACATGAGCCTTGACTGGCTTGAGAACCGCAAGGATAAGGACAAACCCTTCTGCCTGATGATCCATCACAAGGCCATACACCGCGACTGGCTCGCCGATACATGCGACCTTGAAGAATTCGAGGACAAGGAATACGTGCTTCCGGCCAACTACTTTGACAATTACGAAGGACGTCAGGCCGCAGCCGAGCAGGAAATGTCGATAATCAAGGACATGGACCTCGTGTATGACCTCAAGATGAAACGTGAAGGCGTGACAACACCGCTGAGCGGCGCTTACGATTCATTCCTGAGCCGCATGGACTCGGCACAACGCGCACGCTACGAAGCCTTCTATCAGCCCATCATCGACAAGTTCTATGCCGATTCACTCCAGGGCGAGGATCTGGCCCGCTGGAAATTCGAACGCTACATGCGCGACTATTCCAAGGTGGTGCGCAGCCTTGACCGCAACGTAGGCCGCGTTCTTGACTATCTGCGTGACCATGACATGCTTGACAACACCCTCGTAATCTACACCTCTGACCAGGGCTTCTACATGGGCGAACACGGATGGTTTGACAAGCGCTTCATGTACGAGGAATCATTCCGCACTCCGCTCGTCATGCTTCTCCCCAAAGGACTTGATGCCCGCGGCGACATCCCCCAGATGGTACAGAACATTGACTACGCCCCCACATTCCTTGAGATAGCCGGCGTGGAGAAGCCGAAGGATATGCACGGTGAATCGCTCCTGCCTCTGCTTCGCGGCGAAAAGCCCAAGGACTGGCGCAAATCGCTCTACTACCACTACTACGAGTATCCGGCCGAACACATGGTGAAACGCCACTACGGAGTGCGTGACGACCGCTACAAGCTGATCCACTTCTACAACGACATTGACCAGTGGGAACTCTATGACCTTAAGGAAGATCCCTCGGAAATGCACAACATCTACGGCAAACCCGGCACTGAGAAAGTGACCCGCCGCATGATGAAGGTGCTGAAAGAGAATCAGGAGAAATATGACGATCCTATCCGATTCAAATATCCCATCAAATAACATGCACAGCGGGCGCGGCCTTATTAAGCCGCGCCCGCGTTTTGTTATGTTACAAATATTGCACGAACCATATATTTTAGTATCTTTGCACCATATAAGCTTGACTTATTAGCCAATTAATCAAATAATAAACATAAAACAACCATTATCATGGACATTTCACACATTGAACACGTGGGAATAGCAGTGCCCTCACTTGAAGAGGCAATCCCCTTTTACGAAAACATGCTCGGCTTCAAGTGCTTCGCTATCGAAGAAGTAGCTGACCAGAAAGTACGTACCGCATTCTTCAAGGTAGGACAGACCAAGATAGAACTCCTTGAGCCCACAGCCGAGGACAGCGCCATAGCCAAGTTCATAGCCAACAACGGCGGACGCGGCGGCATCCAGCACATAGCATTCGCTGTGGCCGACGGTGTGGCCAACGCTCTCGCTGAAGTAGAGTCAAAGGGCGGACGCCTGATTGACAAGGCTCCCCGCAAAGGTGCCGAAGGCCTCAACATCGCTTTCCTTCACCCGAAATCGACCTGCGGCACTCTCGTAGAACTCTGCGAGGACCCCAACAAGTGATTTGAATCCCCCGAAAATATAAAACATACTATCCCATAAATAATGAGCAATCAGCTTGAAAAAGTACAGGAACTCATTGCCCTCCGCAATGAGGCTCGCCTCGGAGGCGGCGAAAAAGCCATAGAGAAACAGCATGCACGCGGCAAGTACACCGCCCGCGAGCGCATAGCACAGCTTCTTGACGAAGGTTCTTTCGAAGAAATTGACATGTTTGTACGCCACCGTTGCTACAACTTCGGCCAGGAGAAGAAGAGCTACCTCGGCGACGGCGTTGTGACCGGTTACGGTACAATCGAAGGTCGTCTTGTCTATGTTTTCGCACAGGACTTCACCGTATTCGGCGGTTCACTGAGCGAGACCATGGCCCAGAAAATATGCAAGATCATGGACATGGCCATGAAGATGGGTGCCCCCGTTATCGGCCTCAACGACTCAGGTGGCGCACGTATCCAGGAAGGCATCAACGCTCTGGCCGGATATGCTGAGATATTCCAGCGCAACATTCTCGCTTCAGGCGTTATCCCCCAGATATCAGGTATCCTCGGTCCGTGTGCCGGCGGCGCTGTATATTCACCCGCGCTCACTGACTTCACCATCATGACCAAAGGTATCTCCTACATGTTCCTTACCGGTCCGAAGGTTGTTAAGACCGTTACCGGCGAAGATGTGAGCCAGGATGCCCTCGGCGGTGCCGAAGTACACTCTTCGAAGAGCGGCGTGGCTCACTTCGCGGCAGAAGACGGCGAAGAATGCCTCAAGATCATCCGCAAACTCTTCAGCTACATTCCGCAGAACAACCTTGAGGAAGCTCCTCTGGTACCCTGCAACGACCCGATCGACCGTCTGGAAGACTCGCTCAACGAAATAATCCCCGACTCAGCCACACGTCCCTACGACATGTATGAGGTTATCGGCGCTATCATCGACAACGGCGAATTCCTTGAAGTTCAGCGCAACTATGCCAAGAACCTTATCGTAGGTTTCGCTCGCTTCAACGGCCAGGCCGTAGGTATCGTGGCAAACCAGCCCAAATATCTCGCCGGTGTGCTCGACAGCAACGCATCGCGCAAGGGCGCACGCTTTGTCCGCTTCTGCGACGCTTTCAACATTCCTCTGGTAACACTCGTCGACGTCCCCGGCTTCCTCCCCGGAACCGGTCAGGAATACAACGGTGTGATCCTCCACGGCGCGAAACTTCTCTACGCTTACGGCGAAGCCACCGTGCCTAAAGTAACCGTTACCCTTCGCAACAGC
>OFGR01002517.1_pt1 | contig 12076 bp, 13 predicted proteins | sample 1521811 | NCBI WGS metagenome assembly OFGR01 (sample SAMEA3504098, study PRJEB24116) | mouse gut metagenome | biome: mouse gut; feature: mouse-associated habitat; material: faeces | place: Denmark | collected 2011
AATACTTGCAGGATACACTGCTGTATCAGCCTGTCCAATATGCTGGGAATCCCTAACGGCCTTGTTTTTCCATTGTCCTTCGGGATTTCTACCCGCCTGACTTTTTTCGGCTGGTAATATTTCAACTTGTTCCTAACGATTTTTATGACTTCTTCGATGGGCAGTGATTGTATATGGACAATCGTTTTCCCATCTGTCCCGGGAGTTTTACTCCCCCCGTTTTTGCAGATATTCCGATAAGCGAGCAGGATATTTTGTTCCGATACAATGAGCGGCATCAGGCGGTCAAAGGTTTTCCCGCCTGCGCTCTCCTTGTAAAGCCGGTATCCCACTTCTTTTGCATCATACCTTTCTGCGTTTCGTTCCGCTTTGTTTACAATCCGTTTCGCCATAGTAACCAGCTCCTTTTGGAAAATGATTTTTTCTTTGTCACACCACGACAGCTATGAAAATCTCCATTTTTGTTGATTACTATATAAGTATAAAAGTAATATCAGTATCGGCTTGTGCCTATCCCTCCACCGCTTGTTATCGCGGTTTCATCGGTACTGTGGCACTGCTCTCACAACTGTAAATGCACTTATGGCACGGCACCTTTCTCAAAATCCGCCATGCTTTTCGATACAACCGTAATTCTTTACCGCCTTACAGCAGGCTCTTACGTCAGCTGCTTTCTGCGTTCCGTATGGCCTAGCATTGTTACCACTTAGGCCGTTTCTTTAGCCCTGCCAGCGCTTCCTCGAGCGACCTGCCCAGGAAACCTGCACCCTGTAAGTGCAGAGGGAATTTTGCTGCAAACAACCACTACTTTTCCCCTCTGTGCGTGCCTGTTGGCACACTGGCATTTCTGCCAGCCATTCTTATAGAGCCGTACATCCGAAACTTTGCCAGGCCGCTGTTACGGCCATCCTAGCCATATGGTAACCCCGCCCGCACTGTCACACACAGCCCGCACCTCTGCGGACGTTTCCTCACCTTCCGTGTTAGGGTGTGCTTCATACGACTTCCCCGGGCTTATAACCTTAAACGGCTGTAACGCTCAAGGCTATCCGAAGTATCAGCGTGTTCCCTTCAGGGCGTTACCCCTTCATTTGAAACATCAGCCATACAGTTCTCTAAAACGTTTTGTTTTAGGCTGTAGCTTTGTCGGTTTTTCCTACCGTTTTTACCACAGAACACATCACACTGTTACAAAACTCATCTAAGCATACATTGACCTTCACAGGCAGCCTGCCGTTTTCCCCATGGCGGCGGGCATAATTCGTCAGCCGCACGAAAAGGGTCGAAAAAAACAGCGAGCTTAGAAATTCCAGCGAGCTGTCGGAGTCGGAAATGATGCAAAAGTAGGCACAGGGCTTTCTTCCAGGCAGTTCCAAATCAATTTCATTGTATTTCGTGACCTTATCAACAAGGTCGTTCTGGAACACGCCCAGGCGGTTGCCCAAGCCAATGGCGATATTCCCCCAGATCTGCCGGTTGGCAAGCCGGAATATGCCATATGGGGCTTTTGCCGGGTGGCTGTTGGGCAGGTCTGCCATTGCCTGTTCGATGTCTGCAAAGGAATCGCCCGCCAGCATTTTGTAAATCGTGCCAAGGCTGCGTTCCTCGATGGGCAGGGGCTTGTCCGTGCCGGGAATCTTCAGCCCCTGCACATAGTGGATCAGCGCCATAAACAGATTCATTTCTGCTTTCTCCCAGAAATCCTGCCGCTCGTTGGCGTTGGACGTGTTGCGGATAATGATTTCCGCCATGGACTGCACGAGGCTTTTGTCCGTCTCGATGTCCGCCATGACGTTCCAGCCGTCGGAATTTACCATGTCCAGAAGGTTGAACGCCCTGACCTCGTAGCCCTTGTTTTTCAGCAGTTCCGACATGCTTTCAAAAAATTTTTGCGATAGGTAAGCGTTTGAAGTCATCTCCGGCTTTTCCCCCGCTTAGCACCGTGCGCGAACCTTTCGATTCACACGGCGCCCCATCAATGTTTACCTATATTCGATTTTACAGTTGCCAGCCAACAGCCGGAATTTGTTGAGTTTCGCCATGTTGAGCTTACAGTGTTTCAGCTTATCAAGATATTTCTGGATGATTACCGGGTCGGTTGCGTGGATGAGCTTATGAACATCCCCTGTTACCAGCGCCAGATTGGAGTAGTTGTCCTTTCCGCCGCTGGATTTTGGCGTGATGTGGTGGACTTCCATATCCCCCAACAGCAGGGGCTCTTTGCAAATGGCACATTTTCCCCGCTGAGCGACATAGAGGGAAATGCGGTTGTCGTTCAGCTCGGTACTCTGCCCCTGTATGGGATGCTCCATGAGCTTTTGCAAAATAATAGGGCTAATTGCCTTTTGCAGCTCATGGATTTTAGCCCGTCCCTTTTCAGAGTAGTTGCAAATATCGGGGGAGAAGCACATGGGCGGCGTGGTCTTCACTCCGTTGATTGGAAAGAGCGCCAATCCCGCCACATTGAATATTTTCCCGGTAAAATCACCATAGAATTGCTGAAATGCCTGACTTCGCAGGCCGGTTTTGCTTCGATGGCTTTTCGTTCTGCATAGAAGTGTCTTTCTGACATCAAAGGCGATGCGGTCAAAATCGAGATATACGTTGGTTGCAATTTTGTAGTATTCATGCAGGCCCAGCACCATAGCGTTGAACTGCATTACGCTCCGTTGGTTTGGCTCTCTGCCGATTCTTCCAATGGCTGAGCGTATATTTTCCCTGCACTTTTTCTGCGCCTTGTCTGCCATGTGCGATTTCAGCACCCATTTTCCGCTTTTTGGGCGGAGCTTCAGCTTGAAGCCGATAAAGTCTGAATACCCCTTTTTCAGATTGACGATTTTGGACTTTCCCGGGCTGATTTCCAGCCCCAGACGTTCCTTCAGCCACATTGTCGTTGCTTCAAATATTCTCACTGCGTCACTGCGGCATTTACAGAACAGCTTGAAGTCGTCCGCATACCATGTCCGGGGAGCGTTCAAAGAAACCCTCGCCTTTTTTCCAGCTCATGCCGCACCTGCAATGCTGCAAGCCGATAAACTGCTGTTTCATCTTTCTGCCGCAGTTCGGACAAATCTTGTTGCTGCTGCCCTTCTTCCGGGGCGTGGCCGGGGCTTTCTTTTGAGGCGGCAGTTCCTCTGGAAGTCCATGCTCCATAATACGAGTTTCATATCGGGGCAGCTTGGAGAGGAACGCCCGGTGCACCTCATCATAGGGGACCCATATCGCAAGAGATTTTATCTTATCATAGATTTTGACGGTGATCTCCGCCGCCGCGTCCTCCCCAGGCATCTCTCCGTGGTCCTTGTAATATTCGCTGACTGCCTGAAACATCCATTCCGAAATTTTGGCTTTCTGCTTCTGCCGCAAATCCTTATAGGTCTTGTTCGGCTTAGCCTGCATTTTATACGCAAGCGAGTGGTGGTTGACCTTCATATTTTTCTTCGCTCCCGCTGATTCTCTGTGGCAAAATTATATGCCCCCAGCGAAGAACTGTCAATGAGTCACTTTTCCTGTTTCTCTCGCAACTTTTGAAGTTCTATATATTCTACAACAGACTTCCGTCCGTGTTCGCTCAAAGAAAGAATGTCCCGTATCAGCATCTCGCAGGAACAGTCACGGGTAACGTAGACCAACTCCAACGGCTTCTTCTCGTCATAGGAACACCGGCCAATCAGATAATCGGCGGAAACACCATAATGTTCCGCCAGCGTGATGAAATGCCGCAGCGGAAGCTCATATTCGCCAGTCTCATATTTTGAATAGTGCTGCTGGGAAATGCCCAGGACCGCCGCTATGTCGCTCTGCGAATAGTCATGATTCTCGCGCAGTTCCCGAAATAAATCTATCACGCTTTTCAAGTCTGTCCCCCCTTTTTTGAAAAAGCGTACCATACATATAATGCTACGTATTGATTCCACCCATTCAATCATGTATAATACATACTATTCTATGTAGAAAGAAGGGCAGACTATGAGAGAGATAACCTGCGCCTTTACCGGCCATCGCCCGCATAAGTTTCCCTGGAAGGACAATGAAGCAGACCCCCGGTGCGTGGAGCTGAAAGAAACGCTGGCGGAACAGATCGCAATGCTGGTCAAGGCCGGAGTATGGAAGGTTTCTGGGGGATTTAAAAAAGGGAACGATATTATGGAAGACGATTTACCAGTAAGCAAGCTTTGATCCAAATGATTGAGAACTACATCCGCTATTACAACACCAGACGGGTTCAGCGCAACCTGGGTGTTCTCACTCCGATGGAGAAATACAATCTTCTCTTGAGTGCATAAATAGAACTTGTCAACACTTGGCACGATTGATTCACATAGTGAAAACCCCCTTCCATTTGCGAATGCCAAGATGAAACATTAGCAATTATATACATATTTTACATATCATTAAATGCAAAAAACTTGTTGTTCCTGTAATAAGGATGAAACAACTATTCTGATAACCTATATATATGGGTATCAAGGACAAATTTACTCATTTAGAGTGCTTTACTTTTTAAAATGCTCGCCGATAAATAATTGTAGCTATATCTTAGTTGAAGAGTGAAGCATTAGAGAACGGAGGATATCAATGGAACTGATCAACGCATTATTTGCCTTTTTAAGCGGAAATGATGTCTTAGTTGGAACTGTGAATCTGGTGACTCTGGTGGGTGCTGGAGGAGATATAGTTGGAAAAATATCCAAATTCCGAAAAGTTCCTTCTACCAGTGAACTGTTCTGGTCCCTTTTTTTAGGTGTGGGATACAAAACTCTGCTGACAGCTGTAGGAAAGGTAAATGGCATAGATGCACTGAGGATTGCTGTAAAGAAGGAAAAAATATTAAAGCGTGTGAAGTTGTCAACCAAAGACCTGACTCAAATGTTTACACCTGTCCTCCCTCTGCAAGGAAAGGTTATCTGTTGGTACTTTGACTATTTTTTCACTCAGATGAGGCAAGGACTGCAAGAACTTGAGATACTGGACGAAAACACACTGGATCAGGTTATCGAAAATGCGAAAGGGAATGTATGGGAAAACTGGACAGTCGCCCTGCGGGAGACCTATCAAAAGTATCCGAATTTCAGAGATGTTGCGATTCAGCAGCAGTTTGGTCAATTGGAGCTGCTGATTGACGGGGAAGCTATGCCCTGCCCAACATGCGGCGCGGACGCCCATTTTTCTGCACCGGCATTCTGCAATCAAGACCATAAAGCTGTGCCCTATTTAGAGCAGAACATTCAACCCTTCGGCATAAAAAAACCAGAACCAGAAGATCTGTTTCCTGCGCGGCCAGCAGCTCCAATCTATGATTGGTGGCAGAAATTGGCCGATCAGTTACAGAAAAAGCCGCTATTCCTCACTGGTCCGGGCGGTATGGGGAAAACCACTTTCTTGAAGTTCCTCTACGATTCTATTAAGTCCAGGGATGTTAATCTACCATTCAGTTGTGCATTTCTTCTTTCATTGGATACTTTGATGCGGGAACCTGAGAATGGTCTGCATTTGGATATAGACCCCCTGTATAATGCCGAAGATAGTATCTTGCTGCGCCGGATCGCATGTCTTGCAGGAGCCCCTCAAATACCCGGGGGATGGAAAAATATCTTTACGCATGAATACTGTTTTTATCCAGATCGACCGGTACTGTTAATGCTGGACGGATTAAACGAGATGCGAGGACAGGCCGTACAGCAAAAGTTAAGACGATACCACAGAATTTTGGATGAAATCAGCAGTCTATCCAACCGCGCCAACTACCCCAATATTTGTATCGTGGTGACTTCTCGGATTGACCGGGACAATCTGTTGCAGGATCAAAAAGAGTCGCTGAAAAGCGATTTCGAACACATGTGCCTGGGCGGTGTGCAATTGTCTGAGGAAATTGAGGATGCCATAGGGCAGTATGGAGCGCGTCGGGAGACGATGCGTAATTTCTTAGAACGACCGATGTACTATCGGGCTGCACAGGAATTACTTCAGAGAGAGAATCTCCCGACCACGCAATTTCAGCTTATAAATATCATGTATGACAGATTGTGTGTAGCGCGACAAGATTTTTAAGAATTTGGGACAGGATAAATGAGAAAAAACGGCATGTTTCTTAGAAGTAATTCTAAGTCCGCCCGCTTGCGGCAATGGCCCTAAAATCGGTGGCCTTCCATAGCGGGCGGATAATGTTTTCTCAGAAAAACAACGCGTTGCTCTCTGGGGCATTTAGTATGTGATATATACCACGACGGCATTTGATAAAATGGCACAGAGCAGATTTTATGCCTGAATCCTTTTAGCAGATTTGTACCCATGCCCCAGGAAACTCGTCTGGGCTATAAACAGTATTGTCCACCAAACAACGGAACACTATGCCATCCTCCAACACACACTCCCCGGCCATGTACATTCCGCTGGTTCCACAGGGGGCCACAAATGGCTTTGCCTTGGCCGGATCCTTTGTGTGGCACAGACCCCACAGCGCCCGCAGGGTGGCCGGACGGCCCTCATAGTGGGCGGCGTTGTGGGGCTGAAGCAGCGTCCACACCTGCCCCCCATCTGTCACAGGCCCACCCATGGGCCAGCCGCTGTAATCTTTAGCGGGGTCGAAGGGAGGGATTTTAGCCCCCTCCGCGATAATGGCCGTGCCGTCCATGTCCGCCGCCCGGTTCCGCAGGGACCGCGCGTCCGCCCGGCCCAACTCACGCATGACCCCCAGCACAATCTCCCTGCCTGTCATGCCTCGCTCACCCCCTCCTGATATGCCGCCGCCATCAGGTCCATGTCGCTCTCAGGCTCCGGCTCGGGGGTGGGATCGTCCGGCTGCGCGGCGTTCCATACAGCCCACGCCTCCGCGTTGGGCTGGCAGCCCGTCACAGTGGGTATGCCTTCCTCCTCCTGAATCGCCAATGTCACAAATCCGTTGTACTCGTAAAACGTGCCCGTGGGCACCTCATCCGGCCAGAGTGCCATTCCAGGCGGCACCGAAGTAAAACTGACCTCTTGGATGGGCGGATAGGCTCCGCCCGGGCCTGGTATTTGTGTTATGATCTTCATAGCGCACCTCCAAAATTTTGTGAAAGGTTGAGTGAGTATGACATATGGGTATATTCGGGTGAGTACCGACAAGCAGACAGTGGAAAACCAGCGGTTTGAGATCACCCGATTCTGCGCCGCTGAGAGCCTGTCTATCGACGGCTGGATTGAGGAGACCATCAGCGGCACCAAAAATTATGACAAGCGCAAACTGGGCCAGCTTTTGAGCCGGGTTCAGGCAGGGGATCTCATTATCTGTGCGGAATTGTCCCGGCTGGGCAGATCGCTGTTCATGATTATGGAAATTCTGAGTATCTGCATGAGCAAGGAGTGCAAGGTGTGGACCATCAAGGACGGCTACCGCCTGGGGGAGGACATTCAGTCCAAGGTACTGGCCTTTGCGTTCGGCTTGAGTGCGGAGATTGAGCGCGACCTCATCAGCCAGCGCACTAAGGAGGCTCTGGAGCGCAAACGGGCGGAGGGAATGAAGCTGGGCCGACCTGTGGGGGCGCTGTCCAAAAAGGTTAAGTTGAGTGGGAAGGAGGAAGCAATTCGGGTTCTCCGGGCAGAGGGCACCAAGTGGGCGCAGATTGCGCGGTTACTCCATGTGGACCGCTCCACGCTGGTGAGATTTGCCAAAACGAGAGGTTTATGGGGGGATTATACGCCGCAATTTATGGATAAGCCCAAAAGTGCGGCGGGATAGACCGGGTTTCCTCGCACATTTTGCATCCGAGGGAGTGGCTTTGGCTCCGTCCTTGCCGTCTTCTCCGCCCACTTCGATGGCAAGGAATGGTTCCCTTTTGTGCCGAAAATTTTGTTTCGCTTAACGGTTGGGCTTTCCATATGGATACCCAGGGTAACAACAATGAAAATTTATGGAGATAACTGGACAACAATTACCTGGAGTGATAAAACCGTTATATGGTGTTCTGCTGATGCCTATGGTCAGCTCAACGCATCCGGCCAGACATATGATTATGCAGCCTTTGGTTAAGCGCAGTCCGGCAGCCTAGCACAAAACCTTCCCTTTTGTGCCCAAGTTTATCATGATACCGACTTGTTGTGCATCCGGGGGAAGATCGGCTCAAATGGGTACAACAGCAGGCACTCAAAGCTTTGGAGTTACAAGGACTTCTGTTTGGGCCAATACACTGGACGGTATAACCTCTGCATTTACTGCGGGGTTTGGGCTTGGGATGCCACTTGCCTATACATCCAGTAACAACACAACCAGCAAAATCACACTTTACGGACGGCTGTCCGGGAAAACATATCAATGGTATACAGATTCAACTGAGTCCAGAAATGAAGCCGCTCATCAATTCAACCGCGCTGATTTTACATATCTGTATATAGCCTTCGGGTAAGCGCCCTTGGCGGGGCTTCACCCAATCGCGACATAGAAATAGGTAGCTTCACTTACATTTAACTGCTGATTCACAGATGTGTTTGAACTCCACGACACAACATTCCCGTTCCAGACAATAGAAATATAATCTAGTACTTTGTTATTGTTGTAGATTCCTAATGTATTCGTCGCTGTCCCATTTACCCACGCATGAGAATTATAGTAAGAATATGGTGCTCCGGCCGAGCCTCCCAAAGAAACTAACTTGGGCACAAAAGGGAAGGTTAAGCTGCACGGATGGTTGACCCCATACGTCCCTGTCCCCACATAGCTGCCGGTGGCAATTTTCGCCATCCCGTTGGATTGCAAGGTGGACAGCAGGGCCGCGAGGCTGTTCGTCCCTGTCCCTCCGTTAGCTACAGGGAGTATACCCGTGACGCCGGGGGTGATATTTGCCGAGCCGTCAAAGCTGGCAGTGGCGGTGCTGGCCAGATTGGTTCGTATGGTACGGGCGGCGGCCAGCCTGGAGGCCATAGCGGTATCCATCAGCCAATTAGTCCCGTCGTACACAAAATCAACCACCGCTCCCGCCATCCAGGCATTGATATTGACGGCGGTGGCGCCGTACATCTTGATCGCTTTTGCGCCGGTGCCGCTGACATTCAGCGTAGGGTTGGCTGCGGTGTTGACCGCAGAGAACTTGATCGCAACCCTCGCGCCCGTCACCAGCTTAAAGCCTGTAATTGTTACCGCCTTGGCAGCGGTGCCCGCAGCTGTGGCACAGGTCCCGTAGTGGATAATATCGCCTGTGCCGTTGAAAGGCATACCGTCAATATACCGCGCAGTGGACAGCTTGACCGCGCTGGTCGCCGCCCCTCCGGCGCTGCCAGACCCGGCGTAATTGTGGGTGTGGCTCGCCGCTGCCGCCCCAATGGCGGCGGGGGTATGGGTATGGCTCGCCGCTGCCGCCCCAATATCAGCGGGCGCAATGGGATCGTTGCCAGTCTTCGCATGGTTTTTGGCGTGTTTGCTATCCGCATAGTCCAACGTGGGAAGCTGTTCTTCCACAACCTTCCCCGTCTCAGGATCCAAGTCAGCCTTATTAGGATGGGCTTTAGGATCTTCCTCGTGAATCTTTACAACCAGCTTTATATCTTCGGCAGTCAGGTATAGGGGGTTGCCTGATGCGTCAAAAGTGACCTGACAGCCCTCTTCCGTTTTTATTAAAATTTTTAGCTGTTCGCAAATAATCATGCCGTCCTCGGGAAGCCCCAAATATTCGCATTCCGGGCCAGCGTTGTCGTAGAGATATACGCCCTCCTGGCGTGTGTCCGGGTCCCTGGCAACCAACGCCAGTTCCCGGTACGAAAACCCTTCTGTCATATTTCGGTTATCCAGTGTTCCCACAACGGCATTCTGTGTACCTTCATTGGTGATCGTCACACCGTCAATAGAAACGGAAAGCCGTTCATGAATCAGCGTGGTTCTATTGACCATGGACTCATTGCCCAGCAGACCATCGCCCAAAGCGATCCGGGTAAAATGGATTCCCTTGCCCTGCCGGGCCTTGGCCTCCAGATTGCTGCCGAAAGTGGTGAGCTTCATTCTAGTAAATGCCATACCTGGTCACTCCTGTTCAATGATAACAATTCTGCCGGATATGCGGGCCACGCCTAGATAAGCGGTTCCGGGATAGCGCTGCTGCTTGGATAAAGACAGCAGCGTCCGGGCTGGTTTAATTTTATTGAGCTCCTGGAGCAGTACGCCATGGTCATCCAAAACGATGTTGCCACCCGCAAAAAACACCGTCGCTTCCGCCCAATGCTCAGGGTCAGGATTTTTGAGAATTTCCACATTGTCATAACCAAAAGATTTTGCCAAGTACCGTATGCCTTCATTCAGCCCTGCCTTTTCGGAGATTATGCCTTTCATGGCCAGCCGGGTACGGTAACCTTCAACGGTTTCACCCCTTAGTCGGGCCATATCCCGGTCCTGGCCGTGGATTGGGAGCATAACATCGCTGCACGTAAGCACGGCGCTTTCCTCCCGAACCTTGAATATGTCCTTTTTAAGCTGGTCAAACTGCTTTCCAACCACCTTGAAAAAAATATAGAACTGGTTGGCCTTTTTTCGGACCCTTCGCAGGGGGCCGAACAGCAGACGGAACATATACTCGCCAAAGCTGTCAAACACGGATTACACCCCCTGGACCGTAATCGATATTGTACTTGGAAGGATAATCTTGTCTGCATCCAAGAATATATCCGTTTCCGGGATCGTGACAGTAACATTTCGAACGCTGGGAACAGCACTTTTCACTTTGTGTATAAGGTCGGCGTGGGTCAATTCATTGAGTTCCCGGCGCTGGCGGATGCGCAGCAGATCAGTAACGGCAGACGCAACACAGCCTTCAATTTCGGTTTGGTTTATGACAGAGGGAACTGTTACCGTTAGGGCGACAGGCTGGTAGACTGTTTCGGCGCTTTTGACCAGGACATCATCATCAGGCGCTTTGATCTTCTCACACGCCGCACGGACTTCATTAAGAAGCGCTTCGGTGGCGTTCCCAGCCTCAGAGGTGATAATCACGTCAATAGTGCCTTGTCCCCGGGGATGCTGGTCCTTGACCGTAGCGTAGAGAACGCCATTGACTGACTCGCAGACATTAACATATGTGTCATGGATAGCCACAGTAGCCAGTTCCGCCCAGGAACGCAGGCAGCGGCGGCGAAGGCCCTCATCGGATTCTGTATCGCTGCCCTCTCGTGCGATCCACCCCTGCCTATTGGAAATGGCGACGTCTCCAAGATAGGTGAGGGAACTTGCGATTTGCGCTTCAGGAACGTTATAACGGCTCCCCTCCGCTTCCGCCTCCACCAAAACATCGACAGATGCCGTGCCTTTCTGTAGGACAGCGGGCTCCAAAGAAAAAAACCGAAGATCTTCCCCGTTGATATCGCGAACAGTCTTAAATACGGTTCCTTTAGGAATCTTAACCGCCTCGCCATCAACTGCGGCCCGGGAAACCGTCACATATCCGCGTGCTTTCTGCGCCCGTTTTCTTTTCTTGGAAAAGTCTGCCGCTTTAATATCCAGCCATAACCCGGTGGCATGGCTTACCGAACAATGGTTAATCACGGTACGCAGGAGCCCGGTCAATTCGATTCTAATCCAAAGAACAATCATGAGAATAGTGTAAAAGACGCCGCCTGAGTGGAAGTTGGTAATAACAAAGCCTTCCTGCTTCAGCTTCTCCACATTTGCGTCCTTCAACTCTTCCAAGTCGGGGATCGGAAGAATAGCATCAAGGGTATTTTTATCAATCACGCTGTCTTCACCTCCACGCTGACCGCACCAATGATAAACGTGAGCGCCCGGACCGTTTCCTCCTCAGCAAATTGGAAGGAGCAATACAGAACGAAGGCATCGTCCTTGAAGCTGACGTCAACCTGTATGGTCTCGGGGAGGATAACCTCCCGCCGCTGCAAGCCGACCCGGGCACGCTGCGCAATCTCCAGGCGGGTGAGGTCATCGTCCTCGGACTGGATGAAGTCATAGAGCCCCCAGCCGAAGGTCAGGTCGTAGAACAGATCGCCCGGCTGCGTGAGGGCCTCGAGGATGATGTTCTGGTAAAGGCACTCGAGGCCGGAGCATAAGGGGGCGTCCCCGTCCGCTGCCTGTGTGAGCTGCCACTCGTCCGAGAGCCGGATG
>OFGR01002518.1_pt1 | contig 12067 bp, 13 predicted proteins | sample 1521811 | NCBI WGS metagenome assembly OFGR01 (sample SAMEA3504098, study PRJEB24116) | mouse gut metagenome | biome: mouse gut; feature: mouse-associated habitat; material: faeces | place: Denmark | collected 2011
TCCAGCTGCTCCGCCGTGGGGACGCACAGGCCGCACAGGGGCTCGAAGCGCTCCCGGTTTTCCGCGATCAGGGCCAGGGTGGCCGCGCCCGCCGGCAGCAGGGCCGGCCGGCAGTCCCGGCCCAGGCCGGTCTCCCGGCAAAGGGACAGGAGGGCCTCCAGGCCGTCCGTCCCGCCGGGGAGCCACACGTGGCGGCTGACATACCGGGAGAGGGCGCCCAGGGCCGGCGAGGTTCTGCTGTCCCGGCAGCGGTCCTGCTCGCAGGTGATGACCTCCACCCCGGCCTGGGCCAGGTCCCGGATGAGGGCCAGAGACATGCGGTAGTGGACGTCGGTGACGATGGCAACCATGGAAATCTCCTTACTATCCTGTCTTTTCTTACAGATAGTATACTACAAAATCCGGCGGAGGACAAGGGGGCTTACCTGCGGGAGCGGCAAAAAGTGCGGGGCCCTGGTCCGGCCCCCCTGCGCTTCCCCGCCTCCGTACATTCGCGGAGCGACGGGAAGGTTTCGTTTTTCCCCGGAAAGAGACGGCAGGCACGGAATGACCGTGCCTGCCATCTATATGGGCGCTGTGTCTCACGCCAGCAGCCTCCGCCGCGGGGCGGTCTCCTCCAGAAGGCAGAGAATGTCGTCTGGAATCACGCTGCTGTAGCTGATCTCCATGAGCATCTGGCCGGTGAGACCGGCTGTGTCCCGGGCCAGCAGGTCCGGATCCAGAAAGTCCATGTGCTGGAGGGTGGTGCGGATATCGGTGTCCAGGGCCACCCAGAGATCCAGCTCCTCCAGGGCGTAGACCTCCCGCTGGTAGCTCAGGAGCACCCGGGGCAGGAGCATCCGCCGGGTGAGGCTGCTGTGGAAATCCCGCAGGACCGGGTTGCGCCGGTCCAGAAGCCAGTCCGTCTCCCCGGCCAGGAGAGCGCGGCACTCGGCCTCCGTGACCATGGTCCCATCGCTGCGCTGGTCCTGACGGCGCTCCAGAAGCAGATAGGTGGGATCATCGTCAAAGTAGTGGAGAGAAAAGCGGGGATCCGCCGGAATATCCAGGCCGGCATCCCCAGACGTGAGGGCGGGGACCCTGCCGCGGTAGCTGTCAAACAGAAGTGTATGGACGCTGCGGTCCTCCTCCAGCGCGGCGGCGGACAGACGGGCGCGCAGGGCGGTGTAATCCGCCGGCGTGATGCGGTACTTTAATTGATGGGGGTAGGGATGTTTTTTCGTCATGGGGCGTCCTCCTTTGCCGCCACCAATATAACCCAGGAAAAAGAACTGGTCATGACCGCTTTTTGAACAAAGTGTTAAGGAGATGTCAAATTCCTGTGAAGGGAGGATCTGCCGTCTCCCCGGCGGCCTTTTTCGCCAGATTCTCCAGCAGTGCCGCGTTGCCCCGCAGCCGCTGGCTGGAGGGCTCCAGCTCCGCCGCCCTCCTGGCCGCCTCCGCGGCCTCCGCGGCGCGGCCCGTATGGTAGAGGGCGATGGCCCGCAGATCGTGGGGCAGGCTGCCCCAGCTGGCGGCCTCGCAGATATAGGTCCGGGGCCGGTTCCGGATAGCCAGGGCGCAGCCGGTGAAGTAGAGCACGCCGTCCCAGTCCTCCCACCGGTAGAGGAGCAGGGCCAGATCCATATAGGGCTCCCGCAGATGGGGCGCCTCGACAATGGCCCGCAGATACCAGTCCCGGGCCCCTCCCCAGTCCCCCTTCTCCGCCAGGGACCGGGCGATATAGCGCATGGATGCCGCCCGCTCGTCCCGCCACACCGCCGTGGGCATGGACAGATGGCGGCGCAGGGCGGCGATGCAGTCGTCCCAGCGGCCCTTGTACATGTACTCCCTGCCCAGGTAGTGCATGTTCCGGTCATCCGCCGGGTCCTCCTCCACGCTCAGCTCCAGCAGGGGCAGGTACTGCCCCCGGGACTTGGACGGGTCCGGGTGGTGGTCCAGCTGGATCCCCTCCGCCGTCACCTTGACCCCGGGGCTTCCCCCGCCGGTCCACTGGAGGACCTCGTGGACCGGGTGGACCCAGCGCCAGCCCCGGCGGGTGTGGATCTTCTCCGTCCAGAACACCACGCCCTCGCTGCCGTCCGGGTTGAAGCTCCAGGTGTAGCGGTAGGAGGCCTGGGACGCGCCGGGGCGCCAGGCCCGCTCCAGGGCGGCGCGCCATCCCGGGTGGAAGACCTCGTCCAGATCGGTGCATACGCAGATATCCGCGTCCTCCGGCGTCAGCTCCAGAGAACGGTTTCGGGCCGTGTCAAAGCGCCAGGGCACAACGGCCTCCTCCGTCACCAGCGCCCCCCGGTCCCGAAGCCGCCGGACGCTCTCATCGGTGGAGCCGGTGTCCAGCACCACCACCTGGTCTGCTTCTGACATGGAGTCCATCCAGCGGTCCACAAACGGCTCCTCGTTCTTACAGATGGCGTAGACACATACCTTGTAGTTGCCCATAAAGACCTCCTTTAAAAGTGCCGGCACTCCTACTATTAGGAGTGCCGGCTGATTTTGACCGGATCGGAAATCAGGTGGCAATAACGCCGGCAGTCCTCAGAGAGGCCAACAGCTCATTGATCTTGTTCACGAGCTCCGGGGTTCCAGCACCCGGATCCTCGTCCGCCACCGCAGGGCCGGGGGTGATGGCAGGACCGGCAGGGCCGGTCGGGGCATTTATATTAGGAAAGTAGATTGTCTGGAAAAATGCGGTTTTCAAACCGCTTCATTATGGTGATTGACTTCGATGTACTCCTGCACCCGACGCAGTTCATCAGCGAAGCGAAATACAATACTAATGCTTCCGCCCTCATAGACCTTGATATGGTCCACCAATTCAATCAGAACATCCCGCGTCAGCTTGTCGATATTCTGATACTGCCGGAACGCCAGCAAAAACGGGTTTTCTACGTCAACACCATTTTCAATTTCTGCCTTTTCTGCCTGGAGGCGTTCAATGACTGCCCCCAGAGCATCGGCCTGCTGCTCATAATCTGCTTTCATGTGCCGGTAATCGGAGTGTGATATTTCGCCGTCTTTCCAGTCCTGATAAATTGCCTGCTTATATCGGATGATCTTGGAAAGCTCCCGCTCTTTTTGCTCGATTGCGTCAATCAGTTTTTTCGACTGGCTCTTTACCAGGGGAGCACGGTTGATCCATTCAATGGTTTTGGAATAATCAACCGCCAGATAAACCTGCTGCCGGATTGCGTAGAGTACCGCAGCCTCCAGGCGGTCATGCCGGATCGTGTGCTTCGTACAGACCCCTTTGGACTGGTCCTTATATGTACGGCAATAGTAGTACACCGTATCGCCCACTTTACTGCGGGTCATGGATTTTCCACAGTCAGCGCACTTCAAAAATCCGCTGAAAAGATACAGCTTATTTTGTTGCGGTCCCGTTCGCGTGTCCCGGAGCAAAAGCCGCTGGACCTTTTCAAAAGTCTCCCGGTCAATGATTGCCTCGTGGGTGTTTTCTACAATATACCATTCATCCTTGGGAACGGCCTCCTGAACATGGACTTTATAGCTCTTTATCCGGTAGCGGCCCTGCACCATATCCCCGCAATACATACGATTTTTGAGAATAGACGTAATGGTCATAGCACACCATAATGGGCGCTTGATCATATTCATTTGGGGATTTTGATACTTTAGGCCCAGGCACTCCCGCTTGTAAAGGGATGGGCAGAGGATACCGTGATCGTTCAGGTATCGGACAATGGCGTTTTTGCTCATGCCATCCAGAAACATCGAAAATATCTCCCGAACCACAGCGGCCGCCTGCTCGTCGATCACCAGCGCGTTTTTATCGTTGGTATCCTTGATATATCCATAGGCGGCAAAAGACCCGATATGTTCTCCATTGCGGCGCTTCATATCAAAGACTTCCCGCACTTTATCAGAAGTTTCCGCACAGTGGTTTTCATTCAGGACGCCTTGGATTGGGACCGCGATACTCCGCATATTTTGGGGGTCCTTATAGCTGTCCAGCGACTGGTGAAAAAGGGAAATAAAGCGGACATTATACCGGGGAAACCAGTCGTCCAAATAATAGCCCTGGTCGCTGTAATTGCGGAATGAACGCGCAAGGTCCTTGACGATCACGCAGTTGATCCGTCCGCGCTTGATGTCGGAGAGCATCCGTTGAAAGTCGTCGCGTTCATCATCTGTTGTACCCGAAATGCCATCATCAACGTACTCGTCAACAATCATATATTCGTCGCCATCATTAAATTCCGTGATGTGGTCCTCAATGATTTTTCGCTGGTTCGTCACGCTCTCAGACTCGTCAAAGCACCTGGCATCCTCTTTGGAAAGCCGGATGTAAATTGCGATCCTCCATACCCGATATTTGGGTTTTGCAGTTTCAATAATGGAACGGCTTTTCCGTGCCATGCTGACCTCCTTCCCTATCACATTACACCTATATTATACCGCTTTTAGGGGCAATACACAAGGATGTCTCCCCTCTGGACACGGTGTCCAGAAGTTCGGAAAAGGTGTCATACACCGCTTTTCTTGCGTTGTAGAAAGCTGGAAAAAGCATCTTGCAGAGGCGGGGCACTATCTAAAAACTCTAACTTCACGCACAGTTCTCCAACACGGAAGCAATAGGGGTTTCCTGTCATTTGCAGGACTTGGGCCGCCCTCTGTTTGTGCGGAATGTTGTTGTCAAAGGTTGTGCCGCTTACGTCAATTAAATCCTCTTTGCTGATGGCCTGAATGTCAACGCTCGCTAACCGCTCCATACTTATTTGCTGTTGCAGCATAGATAATCACCCTCCTCTCCAGAGATATATTCCATGCCTGGCTCGTCCTATGAGAGAACGCCAAAAGACGGTACGTCAAGTACCGCCTTTTGGCCTGCCCTCACTCCCGGCCATAGGCCGGGAGCGGACAGGGATATTCCATTTCGATCCACGAACAGGGCCGCCGCGCCGGGGGAAGTTTGGGCTGTCGCAAGACAGACAGGCCCCAGGCGGGCGGCCCCCTTGGTTTTGTTGTACGCTGTATTTGCCACGCACCCCCAGCGCGGGGAGTATTCCAGGCCGCCGTTGGCTCCGGCTGTCATAGCTCCACAGCACCGCCGCCCCCGTGGAGAGGGCTGGCGTGTGCCGCAGGGCTCCCCCGCAAGTCCGTGGGAGGGCGTGAGCAAGTTTCATTATCCCCCGCGCTGTCGTCGCGCCCGGCCTGCCACAGCCGGGTCAAAGGTTCGCGTTGATCGCTCGGTCCGCTCCCTGTTCACCTCCTTGGAGCTCCCATCCTGGCGGCGCGCCTTTTGCCGCTATTCACGCGGGTTTTGTGCCTGGAATACTGTATATTCAGTTGTCGGCGGGAGGGACTTGTCCCTCCTCACCTATCAGGCGGGTTATAAGCACAATTCGCAGGCGGTCAGCGCAAATTCCCCAAAAGAATTTTGAGCGTTTCCACGCCCCGGCTGATACTGTCCCGGACGGCGTTCTCCGTCACATTTTCCGCCCTGGCAATTCCTGTCTTGCTCCTGCCCAGGATATAGTGGGCGTAGACGCGCCGGGCCTGGACGGGCGGGAGACGGTCAAGGGCGGCATAGAGGGCGGCGCGGTCCTCGGCCAGCTCCATGATCTCCTCCGGGGTCAGCGGGGGATAGGTCACGTCGGCCTCAAAGCCGGGGGTCCCGTCCAGGGAGCACTCGTCATGGTCCCGCTTGCGCCGCTTGTAGCTGTCGCACATACGGCCCCCGATGGAGAGGGTCACGGCGATCTCCTCCGACACTTCCAGGGTGACGCACTCGGTCAGATGGGGGTAGTAGTTGTTCAATTTGATGGTCGTCATATGTAACCTCCATTTCGATACGGGGCGGAAAGGGACAGATCGAAATGGAGGGAACGGCGGGGAGCGGCAGCGGGCCTCTGGACATGGTGTCCAGAGGCTCCAGAATAGAAAAACGTCCGCACAGCGCAAGGCTATACGGACGTGTCGGGGCGACAGTATTTTACAATTTTCGCAGTTTCGGCCAGGGCTCCCCTTTAGAGGGGGAGGGCTTTTTTTGACAGGTCAGGGGAGCGGACAATATGGAAAGACACGGCGTAACCTCCTTTTGCCGCCGTGTCAATAAAAAACGGCGGTCTGAAATTTCTTATTTCAAAACCGCCGTAAGGCTACTGTATTTTGTTTTGGCGCATGGATATTCAGCCGCCGAAACAACGGTTTTTTTTATTTCCGTTGGGCGGCTAATCTTAAATGTAAGGTTAGATTAAATCATCATTTTTAACATAATGACCATTTGTAATAAATCCTTGCGGTGTTTTCTTTCCGTCAACAATAATATGAGCAAAGAGGACTGGTAATCCTGCTGATATTGCAAAGCTCTTTCCATATTGAATTTGAAAATGAATATGCGGTTCACTTGTATTTCCGCTATTTCCGCATTTTGCAATTACTTGCCCCCTACTGACACTATCTCCTTTTTTCACACAGATACTTTCTGGAAGGAGATGTGCTATCATGCTATATTCATGCTTGCTGTGACGAATAATGATATGGTTTCCTCGCACATCCGATGCGGTACAATCGACCTGTCCCTCTGCGATAATAGGGGTATTTGGAAAGTGACTGACCGCAGAAATGACAACACCATCTGCCGGAGCCAAAACATTTTCTGCAAAGCAGAAGTAATTTTCTAATTGTTCTCTTTCTCCCGAAAAAGTGGTTTCTTCGTTGTTCATAATAAAAAAATCATAAGCATACCGCTGGGACGGAAGAAACCAAGAATGTGAAGTTTCTTTATCAACCCCTCCGTTTGCAATATACCACTCACCATCAAACGGGAGTGAATACTGTACTTGCGGTTTATATGAGTTTTTATCCGGGAGCTTAAAGCCATGTCTAAAATGTGCAATAAGTATTCCAACAAGCATCCATAAATTTTGACCGAGAAACATTAAATTTTGAATGTTGTTACGCATGGGAGAAAATACATTTGCAAAGCCACACAATCCGAACAAGAAGAATAGAGTTAGGTACTGGTTATCAAAAAAAACGCCTAAAAACCCAACCCAAAACAACCATTGTAATTTTGAAATAAATTTAAGCATAAACTACCTCTCCAAATATTCTCTGTATCTCCGCAAGAGCGATTGAAATTCGGAATTTTCTTTCAAAAACGATGTTTCATCGTATAATTCAAATTTTAACTGCTCAATCATTGATGATAAAAGCTGCCGTGGCAGATTTTCCATGTTATCATCGGATAAATTCAAATGCTTGTATAAAATATTCGATGAAATATCCGTCTTTCCCTCCATAGAAGCAAGGAGTAAAGATAGTATTTTTGTGCAGTACTCCGCATCTTTTTTATTTATTGCACATTCAAGTTTAGCTGTATATGCGGTACATTCTAAAATGCCAAATTGCTTTGCCAACTGTTCTTGGATGCAAGCCAATTCCTCGGCATCGTCTCCCCGGTTTTCAGACAAAGAAACCTGGGTTAAAGCTATTAGTATGGATTGCATTTCAACTGCGATTTCCAACATTCGATGCTCTAATAAAACACACGCAGGTTCATATTCCTTTTTTTGTTGATGTAGATATGCCATCATTAACTTTGTATCAGCGGGATAATCATTTAGTAATGTGGCAGCTTTTTCATATTCTTCTTTTTCACAATGCAGATAGAACAAAAAAGAAATTGCTTCTTTTTTTATTTCAATATTTTCGCTATTGCGTATCCTAAAATACAGTTTAGCAAGTTCTTCACGATATTTACTTTGATGCTCCACTGACTGCAATCCTAAAGAGGGTTGTAAAAAAACACCCAACGAATAAATTAAATTTTCACAAGTTGGAAATGCCCTAACTTGATCTAAAGCGAATTGAAAACCATCTTCAAACCCATCTTCCTGAATGATGGATTGAACTTTCATAACAACATTTTTGATCTCCACTTCAGACATTTCCTCATTAAAGGACATGAGCGTATTCAAATCTGTCTTTAACAATCTGGCCAAGCCGGGGAGAAGTAGTGTGAAAGATACGCGCGTTTTAGGGCCACCGCAAAGGGCGCAAAAGAACAGCCCTGCTAAACCACGAGTTTTTCAGGGCACTTTCAAGTTGTGGAGGGAAGCTAACTCACCTTAAGCCCTTGGCTTTCGAGGAAGTGAACAGCCTGCTTCACAGCCTTTTGAAGCTGCTGCTCTTTGAGATGCTCGGGCATATCAACCTTGAACAGATCAACGGGGTTCCAAATCTCGCCGGTGGAAAGCATAGAGTAGATGGCGGTCAAAATCATTCTGGCGATAGCGATAATGGCCCGTTTTTTGCCCCGACGCTTGGCAATGCGCTCATATTTCAGCGCATAATAGGGATTCGTTTTGTCCTTCACGGCTGCGTGGGCAGCTTGCACCAGCGTAGGTTTGAGATAAACTCCCGCACGTGAAATACGGACAGACTTCTTCTTGCCGGCGGATTCGTTATTGCCGGGGGTGAGACCAGCCCAGCAGCAAAGACGCTTGGAGGAACCGAACTGAGCCATATCTACGCCAATTTCGGAGATAACAGTGATCGCGGAGCTGCGGTCAATGCCGGGAATGGTGCAAAGCAGCCCAATCGCCCCATCGTACTTCTCGATCATGGCGTTGATGCAGGAGTCCACCCGTTCAATCAGCTTCTCAATGTAGTGGAGATGGTCGCGGATAATGCCGATGCGATACTTCTGCTCTGGCGAGATCTCGTATCCCTCAATAGAGGTGAGAACATCATCCGCCTTTTTCTTGAGAGAGCGTTGCAAAAGAGAAATGCAATGCTGCGGGTCAAAATCCTCATCGGATGTTAGGTAGTCTGTGATCGCGGTCGCGGACTTACCAAACATATCAGACACGACGGAATCAAGCGCCACATTGCAGACAGTGAAAGCGTTTTGGAACCGATTTTTCTCGCTGCTTTTCATGGAAGTGAGTTTGTAACGGTAGCGGGTAAACTCCCGCAGGATGCGGATATCCTTGGCCGGAATAAAACTGCTTTTTACCAAACCGATACGGAACAGATCCCCAATCCACTTGGAATCCTTGGTGTCATCCTTATTCCCTTTTACAGCCTTGACCCATTTGGGGTTAGCGATAACGGCACGGATGCCCTGCTTTTCCAGAATGTTGAATACGGGAACCCAATATTTCCCGGTAGATTCCATGCACACATCCAGGCAATCGTTTTCACGGAGCCAGCCGGCAAAGCGTTTCAAATCCGAGTTAAACGTAGAAAAACGCTTTTTCTGATAGCTTGGCTGTATGCTGTCCTTTGGCGTCTTAATAATGGTAGCAACCACAAAGGACTTGTGAACATCTACTCCACAGCAGGTTGGAAATACAATCTTCAAAAAAGCACCCCCTCATTCGAAAATAGTGAGGAGAAAGCAGTGACTGAATCACCAGGCAATTAACAGGCGTTAAAACAATCCTTAGTGTTCGGGCTCAAGGCGCCACTTATTTGTGCTTGAAAAGGTGATTCTAACACTGATTGTAATACTGTTTTGAGCTATGAAGCAGTCTACGACTTCCTCCACCGTGCGTTGTAGTTTGCTTCCCCCTCAACTATATTTTATAAGAAAGGCGACCGCTTGTCTGCACTCTTTCATTCCTATTTGTGCCGACAGCATAGCGGTCGGCATGGTGATTGTAATGTCTCCAACCGGAATAGAAATACCAAAATCATTGCAGATGAAACAAATTATAAATATCCCGCATATTCTTGAAACAGGTAGGCGGCCTAAAGGTGGCGCTACATTTAGTGGTATGCCCAGTGTTGGTGCCGAAAATGTAAAGCGGTTGGGGCAGTTTGACTTTTCCAGCAATAAATACATTCCTGAAGATTTTGCAGCAAAACAAAAAACGGGCAGAATTACTGGCTACGAGTTGCTGTTATATAAAGATGGCGGGAAACCCGGTACGTTTATTCCACATTTTTCGATGTTTGGCGAAGGGTTTCCCTACAAGGAATTTTTTATTAACGAGCATGTATTCAAACTTGATTTTTTTGATCGAGGGAAAAACGAATTTGCTTACTTGTATATGCAGACAGATTATGTGAATAGATGGCTTGCTAATAACGGTGGCAAAGCGGCAATTCCAGGTATCAATCAGCACGATGTTAACGCAATCTGGATTTATGATTTGGAACATCCGCAGGTAAAATGTTTTTGCGAATGGGTACAGCCGCTTTTCAAAACAATTTTCTGTAACTGCTATGAGAATATGCAATTAGCAAGACTACGTGATACCCTCCTTCCCAAACTCATGTCCGGCGAGATTGATGTGTCTAATCTTCAGTTCTAAGTCAATAAATCATACTTCAGGATAGGATTGATGACAATGAAAGGAAAACAGAAGAAACAACCCTCGACTCAACAGAAACCCAAAGAGTGTTTCATCAAGCGCATTGGGAAAGGCATTATTTGCTATTATCGTAATATATTATATGTCGTCATAGTGTTTGTACTTTGGGGATATTTGATTTATAACTGGGAAAAGTGCATTTCTATGCAATTCTTTAATCAGTTTGACGGTAATAACATATTATTTCTTATTGGGATTGCATTATTAATTCTTCCCTTTTTTAGATTTGAGATTGAGGGGAAAGGCGTAAAAGTACAAGCGGAAATGCGAAAAGAAATGCAAGCCGATTTTCAAAATGCAGATTCGGATTATAAGATAAAGCTCATACAAAGATTAATATCATCTGATAGTGAAAACAGGAAGGGAGATAATTGATGGATTCTCAAAATGTGAAAATGATTATCGATTCTTTGCTTAAGGTAGCAAATTCTGCACCTACCTTAAATGGTCCGGCTCTATATTTTCAGCAATATTATATTAATCAGCAAAATGTTCGGTCAGACGTTTCTAAAGCAGAATTTGATGCATGGATTCAATATGTCAATCAGACACTGGACATTTCGCAAAAATATACAAATTGGAACATTTTTACCCAAGAAAAAATTCAAATCAATCAAGCGAGCTTGAACGAAGGGATTCCATATATTCAGCGGATTCAAATCATCCAGAAAATGTTACTAAATTTATCGCAACAAATTAACAATTATTAATTGAGGGTGTTTTTTGTGTCAAATCACTTCACCGAATCCCACTACGAAAACGCCATCCTCCAGCTTTTCCAGGAGCGGCTGAGCTACAACTACATATACGGCCCCGACGTGGAACGGGACTACCACTCCCCACTGTACGAGGGTGCGCTTCTGCCCGCCCTGCGGCGCATCAACCGTGATTTGCCGGAGGAGGCCGTCGCCGAGGCGGTGTACAAGCTCCAAAATTTCGAGGCCGGTTCTCTGCTGCAAAAGAACATGGCGTTCACGGACTACCTGCAAAACGGCGTGCCCGTCCGCTACTTTGAGGATGGGCAGGAGCGGCACGCCCTGGTCTATCTGATCGACTACGGCGACCCGGACACCAACGATTTCACCGTGGCCAACCAGTGGACATTTATTGAAAACTCGGAGAAACGCCCGGATGTGATCCTGTTTGTCAACGGCCTTCCCCTGGTGGTGGTGGAACTGAAATCCCCCTCCCGGGAGGAGACGGACGCCTCCGCCGCTTACCGTCAGCTGCGAAACTATATGCACGAGATCCCATCCATGTTCATTTACAACGCCGTATGCGTCATGAGCGACCTGACCACCTCCAAGGCCGGGACCATCACCTCCGGCGAGGACCGCTTCATGGCGTGGAAAACCACCGATGGGGACTATGAAAATACGCAGTTTGCCCAGTTCGACACATTTTTTGAGGGACTTTTTGAGAAGCGGCGGTTTTTGGATATCCTGAAAAACTTCATCTGCTTCAACGTGGACGGAGAAAAGACGTTCAAGATCTTGGCTGGCTACCACCAGTATTTCGCGGTCAAAAAGGCCGTGGCCTCTACGGTAAAGGCCACGGCCACAGACGGCAAGGGAGGGGTGTTCTGGCATACCCAGGGCAGCGGAAAATCGCTGTCCATGGTGTTTTATGCCCACGGGCTGCAAACGGCGCTGGACAGCCCCACCATCGTGGTCATCACCGACCGCAACGATCTGGACGACCAGCTTTACGGCCAGTTT
>OFGR01002520.1_pt1 | contig 12064 bp, 11 predicted proteins | sample 1521811 | NCBI WGS metagenome assembly OFGR01 (sample SAMEA3504098, study PRJEB24116) | mouse gut metagenome | biome: mouse gut; feature: mouse-associated habitat; material: faeces | place: Denmark | collected 2011
GGCAAATCTTACCTGTGACAATAAAAATCATCTTTTCTTCACGCTTTAGCATGGCAGGTTCTTTTCTTTATTTTTCTGTCATTTCTTTATCTTTATATATTTATTCTACATTTTTATTATAATATGCCAATACTTTTTCAGAGAATTTCTACACTTTTATGTAGATTTATTATTGCATTATATAGAAGTATTCGCTATAATATTCTTGCAGAAAGGAAGTGAACAAATGGCTTTTTCTTATGACAAACTATGGAAATTACTAATAGACAGGAAAATGACCAAAGAAAATTTCCGCATATTAATCAAGGCTTCACCGACAACTATAGCGGCAATGGGAAAGGGCGAGGGAATCTCCCCCAAAGTTTTAGACCGTATATGCACGGCTTTTCATTGCCAGCCTGGCGATATCATGGAGCATGTTCCCAACATTAGTGCGGCGGAAACAAAACCTTTTTCTGAACACGCTGAACCAGCAAAACCATTTTCTGAATCTAACGAACCAGTCAGATCTTTTAGCGAACGCAGCAAAGAATCTTCTCCTTCCACAAACTAACCAAATAAGATATGAAGAAACAGGAGAAATTTTTCAAATGACAGAATATAATTTTGGGAGAATCGTAACATCAAAAATTGATAACTGCCAGTGTGTCCCAAAAGAAGCTATACATATCGGCGGGGTACTACTCTCCGCTGAATCAGCCAAAAAATAATTCGGAAAGGAATATTACTATGCCCTCACTGAAAGAACTGCTGCAAAAAGCAGATTCCTATAAACAAAAAATATCCTCTGCCAGGCCATTGGCAAAGGAAGAACTGAAATCCCTGGATGATTATTTCCGTGTCGGTTTTACTTACAGCAGTAATGCCCTGGAAGGGAATACTCTTACTATATCCGAAACAAAAATACTCCTGGAGGATGGCATCACTGTCGGAGGTCGCCCACTAAAGGACTGCTACGAAGCTGTCGGTCATGGTTCCGCTTACGACTTCATGCTGGAACTGGCACGGCAGCAGGATATGAAAATCACAGAAGATACCATCAGAAAGCTGCATCGCCTTTTTTACCAGAAGGTTGATGCTGATCAGGCCGGACAATACCGTTCCATTCAGGTTTACATTTCCGGAACCGAATATGTTCCCCCTGCTCCTGAGGAAGTGCCCCGACTGATGAAGCACCTTACAGATCAGATTTATTCATCCAAAGTTGTCCTGCATCCTGTTGAACTTGCAGCTATGGCTCACAGGCGGTTAGTGGATATCCACCCTTTCATTGACGGGAACGGCAGAACCGCACGGCTCCTGATGAACCTTATTCTGGTCAATGCCGGTTATGGCGTAGTATCCATCCCTCCTGTCTGGCGGAACGACTATATCAACGCTCTTTCTGCCTCCAGACGGTTAAATGACATGGAGCCATTCTGTAAGCTGATTACTGAATGCGTGATTGAGACAGAACGCGATTATTGTCGTCTGCTTAAACTGTGAGTGACAGAATATTAAAACGAAAAGGCATGTGCCCGCTGCATATGCCTTTCCTGATATTAATTTTCTTATGGTTGCCCGTCAGCATTCCATTTCTACTGCGTCCTCCCAAACAGCGTAATTAATTTTCCGCTGCCAATGCATAATGTGTATTCACCATTTCATTAAACAGATCACTGTCCATACCTGTAAATTCTTCAGAACATGTCACCGTTACCTCATTTTCACTGTCCCAGGTCAGGGTGACTATGATACCCGTATATTCTTCTGCCACCTGTATAGTTCTGTCATCAATCCTGAACCCATACAGGGCAATACTATTTAACTGCGGCTCTGTTGAAAACTCTACTCCAACTTCATCATCTTCAAAATAAGTAAGGGTCAGTAAAGCCTGATAGCCCTGAAATAACTGGCCATTCACATATATGCCTGCAGGAATGGCAAATTCCTCCGGCTGTACTGCCGCATTTGTTTCATCTTCCTCCGTTTCATTGGCTAAAATGATAACCTCAGCATCAATATACCTGGTTCCCTGGTCATCCTCCCCTCCATATCTGCCTGCTACATACCCATAATCCCCTGACATTACATTTCCTGCCACATTTCCCTGCACATCAATTGCCTTTCCATCATAATCAACCCTTATAATCCCACTGTCTGCAAACCAGTCTATCACAATGGAATCCGCTAAAATATTAAATTTTCCCTCCAGTAAAACGTCTTTTCCAATATATGCTTCCGGATTCCTGACCAATTCCTCCCCTGTGACTTTTTCACAACCACCGATATATTCCTCTATGGTCATGCTCTCTGGTTCCTCCTGCAGTTCCCGTTCCTCTGTTTCACCTTCCGATGTAATATCTTCTGTTGGGCTAAATGTCTCTGCATTCTCACCTGGCACATCTTCCGTTCCGATACTATTCATATTCTCTGATTTCAATGTTACACCCAATGTTATGGCAGCAGCCGCAACTGCCAGCAATGCCGCAGAAGTCAGCCATTCCCTCTGCGCCCATTTTTTATCATCTGTTCTGTCTGCATTATTTTTTTCAATCTCGGACAGGGGATACTGGAATTCTCTCAAAAATTCAGAGGCATCCGCTTTCTGGCAGATTGGAATTTTCACTGTCTGTCCGGAAGTTAATTTTATCCTGACGTGTCTGGAAACCATAATTTTAATGCTGAATAAAATTGCGAATATGCTCAGTCCATAGGTGACAAATGCCAGTATGCCAAATACTGCCAGTCGTAATATATCCGAAATCCTCCAAATCGGCAGCAAAGGAAGGTTTATGCTTTGTACTTCCTGCTTACAAAACAGGCTCTCTGATTTTTTCTTCCCCTGTGTATTCACATGGATGTTTTCACCTTCCACCATTATATCTGTCACGATTTCCTGAAAAGAAAACCTTCCGGTACGCCGCATTCCCTTCAGCTTATATTTCCTGCTCCCCGGTTTTATCTCCTCCATTTCTTTTGGAACCGGGTAACCGCAGCAAGGACATATTTTCCATTCTTCTTTCATTTCGCTTCCACACTGTTTGCACAACATATAACTTCCTCCCTGATATTCATAATTTCTGAAATATTGTATTGCCTTATCCGGCCTTTATATTTTTATTTTAGCAACTGTGTGAGACATACATATGTCCTTTTGAAAATATTTTATCCTGCAGGCGAAAAAAGTGTAAATTTTCCATATTCATGCACCTGCAACAGAATTCCGGTAATCCTGTTTTTAAATACGTTAAAATTCTGAAAAATATACAAAACACCTGTCATTCAACCCACAATAGATATTTTTTACATGTACTTCCGAGGCTCCCGTCAAAGTACAAATTTCTTTTATATTCCGTTTTCCATCAGCTAACATAACATATTCTTTTTCTTCTCCTTCCAGTATCCTTCCGTCAAATTCTATTCCGTCCTTCTGGTGCCTGCAGCCGCAAATTGTCCTGACAGGATATTTTGTCTCCGAATATTCCTGCTCTTCATTTCCCAGATGTTTTATAAACTCTTTCAAATGCAAATGTCCATTTAGCGCTGCGCTCCATTTATAATTCATGTCCAGCCTTCTCCTTTTGGAATCCCACCTTTTTACCAGTTCACCTTTTCTGCATTTGAATGCTTCTGTGGCATAAGCCTGTCTGATTTCTTCCTCAAACCTTCTCTTCCAGGACACAATCTCGGATGATGCCAGATATTTTGTCGACACAACCGCCTCGGACATGGTTACTACCATATGGCTCTTCTGATATTCCTCTATTTTTATATCATAGGAAGAAGGATTCTTCGTAATTGGGGTATTCGCATAGGGGGCAAAAAATACAGTGCTGATATCAATCATTCCTCTTCCCGCCTCGATCAATTTTTTTGCATGCGCAATACTTTCCTGAATGGTTTCCTCACTTTCCAATGCACCGCCAACGATATAATTTCCTTCTAATGTTGTGAGTCCTGCTTCTTTGCATATGCGCACCACCTCAATAATTTCTTCCGGCGCAGTATGTTTCTGATAGGCATCCAACACTTTCCGACTCCCGCTTTCAATACCAATCTGCATCGCATACAGGCCGGAATCCACCATAGCCTGTATTAATCCCGGATCATCATAAATTCTTGAAACATGGCCTTCACAGGTCCATTTTAATCCCGAAAATTTCATATAATCACAGAATTCCATCACCCTGCTGTGACTTAAGGTAAAAGTATCATCATAAACATTAACAATCCGCAAATCAGGGTTCTGCCCCTTTACCTCCTCAATTTCACTTATTACATTCTGTATGCTTCTCAACCTGACAACTTTAGAGGCTGCCCCTTCAAAGCAAAAACCACAATGATAAGGACAGCCCCTCCCTGTTAATATGCCAATCATCTCTGTTACCCGGAACCGCTTATTGAGACTGTTCCTTTTATCCGGAAAAGGAAGCATATCTAAATCCATGATTAATGCTTCCATTTCATTTTCCACGTAATCTCCTTTTTCATTAATATATTTTATACTTTTGACGGCATTCCGCTCTCCTGTATGGTCAACAACATACCGGAGTAAATTCAGGCATGGAATTTCACCTTCCCCATATATAATATAATCACAGCCCGTTTGAACCAGAAAATCCCGGCCAAGGGAGTATGCCTCCGGCCCTCCTGCCAATACCACAACGGAATAGTGACTTTTTATCCACTTAATGATATTTGTTACCAAATAAACATTATCTGCTCCGGTATAAAATCCAATAATTTTCACATGATTTAGCAAAATTTCCCGTTCAATTATAGTTTTGCACCCAATGACACCACCAGAATAAACTTTTGCCTGATACCCAAACCGGTTCACATAAGAAGCAATCAGATGCTGCCCCAGACATTCCTGGAAATGGGCTGCCTTTTCCGATACATTTCTGGTAATGTTCAACAACAACATATCATAATCCATGTTCTCTACCTGCTAATATTCTCTGAATTTTCTTTTTTCTGTTCTGCAAATACCCTTTATATTTTATCAGCCCGGAACCGGACAGATACTCAAAAATCATATAATAATCCTCGCACAGCTCGCTGGGTACATTCTTACTTCCCTGCTTAAAAATATATGCGCTGCACCCGGAATAACATAGCCTTAAATATTTACAACGGGCACATCCGGGAGCAAGATTCTCTTTCCTTCTGGATTTGATTTCACGGACAATCTCATTGCCTTTTGCAGAAATGCCGGCAGAAATACTGCCAATTTTAAAGATGTCACGGTCTGAAAATCTTCCGCAGGGATATATGTCTCCTTCCTGATTGACACATACAAAGGAGTCTGTGCAGGAAGCACAGAAATTGCATCCTTTAGGCAAATCTCCATACAATATTGCATGTAATAATTCTTCCAGAGGTGAAACATGTAAATCTATTTCATGCTCAATCAGGTAATCAAATAAATCCATCAAAAACTGTCCGTAATATCTGCCTGGTATTGCCAGATCCATATTCTTTTTTGCATCTCCAACCTGATACATGGGATTGACTTTAATGGGTATCCGTTCTTCTGCCAGAAAATCAAAGAATTGAAAATCCATCTGCTGATGATAACGAGTAACAACCATCAGCAGTGAAACGGGTATGGAATTTCTTTTTAATGTGAGGATATTGCCCATTATCTTCTCATATGTGGGATTTCCATAAATACCTGTCCTTTGCCTGTCATGGATATCCTTATCACCATCCAGGGAAATCCCAATATGAATCTTATAATCTCGAATCAGATTCAGATATTCTTCCGATAGCTCATAACCGTTGGTTTGGGCAGAATAGTGAATCTCCATCTCACTATACTGCTTTTGCAGTTCCTGAAAACAAAATCGGTATTGTTCTGCCGGCACGAGGAAAGGTTCCCCGCCATGCAGAATAATACCAACTCTGTGCTGGCCTTTTGCTTTTGCATATTCCAAAAACCAGAACAATGCCTTTCGCATATCGTCCTGCCCAAGCATTTTTGCCTGTTCCTTTTCTCCTAAGGAACAATACCTGCACCTTAAATTGCAGGCATTGGTACCTTTCAAAATCAGGCTCAGCATTTCAGGCCCTCCAGCTCTGCTATGGTTCCCCCGATGCTTTCATCTGCTTTTTCTAACAGACTTATCATGGGCGTAATTAATTGCTCGCTGATTTCTTTTACCATAACCGGAACCGTTTCCTCAAACAATTCATTAATTTTATCCCTGGCAACAGCCATAATCTGCTGTTCATTCACGCCTAATGCCACTACTTTTGTTTCTGTGTATTCCTTCACCTGGTTTCTATAATACTCTTTCCCCAAAAAAATTGAGCCAAGATTCTCCCAAAGCCCCTGAGGGTCTCTGAGTTCCGGAACAACCCTTTGCACCGTATATTCGATGGTGTCTGTTTTCATTTTCAATTCACCTACAGACCCAATGTTTAATTTTTCCGTATATTTGGATAAAATTTCACCGCTCCTGGCAAACTCGCCAATACAGGCATGGGACAATGTCTGGTATACCTCCCGGTTTAATAAACTGCCCAACTCTGCTGCACTGATGGAAAATTCCTGACTCTCAATCTCATTGCTTTTTTCCCGGATAACGCGCCCGATCTTTTTCAGGCATTCTGGCTGTATCCGTTCTACAAACAGCTCTCTCTCTTCATTCATCTGCTTTTGCTTACCAAGGAGACTGCCTTTATATTTTTCCAGTATATGCTGTGCCTCCTGCAACTGCTCCAGTATTGACAGAACAGTAGCGTTTATCCTGTCCCCTGGCGTTTTCATTTTCAGTTCTGCACCGTCATTTCTGGTAATGTCAGTCAATATTTCCAGAAACTTACCAATATTGCTGTCTTCAAACATCTGCTCATCCTCATTTTCCAGTGCAGTAAACGCCAGCTTTGCAGAAACTGTCAGTATTTCCCTGCCCCGGTCCAGTCCCACAATATCATCTTTTCTTAACGTATCGCATATATAATTTTCTGTATCCTTTCTGTCCTTTTCACTTTTCGGAACTAAGCTGCTGATTATCTCACCCTCTTCATCTACATCTTCTTCCACTGTGTCTGACTGGGTAAGCAATAACAGGAATGCTTTTCCTTTTTGGTACAACTCTTTCATTTCCTGAAAATCCTGCCTTGTCCCTGCCGCATCTGAATTGCTGGTGTAAACAATCAAATCGGCATTATCCACATATTCTTTTGCCAGCATTTCATTTTCCCAGGTAATACTTCCAATTCCCGGTGTATCAAACCAGGTCATTCCTCCAAGACGGAACAGCTGGATTGCACTGGTGGCTTCATTCGGATCAACCCGGAATTCTTCGTTTCCCTCTTCTGAAATCTCAGCCAGTTTTTCCTGAATGTTTTTCTTCCCCCGGTCATAAACTTCTACGCTGGGCCTTGAAAAATTGTCGTAAGATGTCTTTTTCCCTAAGTCACGAATGGAGTTGCCCATGATAAAATTACCAAGATAACTTTTCCCTGCTTTCACCTTGCCAAAAACGGCGATATTAAAAGACTGCTCATAGTCAGTTATAAATTTCATACCCTTCTTCGTATTTTCCATGCATAATGCAACCCCGGAAAGCAGTTCCCGCAATTCGTCAATAAACTCATTGTACATCTTCTGGATATCTTCGTCCTCTGTCTCCATTTTCCGGGATATCACATTTGAAACATCCTGATGAAACTTTTGGATGCATTTCTCCATACTGCTGTTCCTGTTATCAAATGATGCTTTAATGTTTTTAAATTTTTCCTCACTGTCAGTCATTGCATCCACAAATTCATTTATCTTTTCGTACATTCCCATCTTTATTATCCCCGTTCTATCTTTTCTATTTTCCTTAACAGATCTTCTATCTGCTGCATTTCCCTCTGCAGTGCCTCTGTATCCTGCAGTATCTCGCTGCCTGTCTTCTTCTCAATGGATAATTTTACATCCTGATCCATTGCAGTTTCAGATACTTTCATTGCGCTGGTATCCTTCAATGACTGGCTGCTCAGTTCCGGATTCACGCTTTTTGATTTATACTCGGAAAGTATGTTTACAGCTGTCTCTGCTTCTTCCCGTAAACTTTCTACCAGCAGAAATTTTTCTGTATCTTCGTCACTATAATCGTTGTAATCCCCATAATTGCCATAATCACTGTAGTCTCCATGGGTAAGCGCAAATCCTCCAACTGCCACAACCGCTCCTAAAACAACTGCCATTTTCCCATTCCCCTTTCAGATAATCCATTATTTCTGTATGGATTCTTACTCTCCTTCCTTCAAAGTTCCATGATATAGTCTTCAAACATCTCATATTCTTCGTAGTCTTCCTCTTCTGCTTTTACTTTTCTCATTTTTTCCCATACGGTCACTCTGTAATCTTTAAAATTGTTAAGAATACTCGCCCAGGCAGCCTTCCTGGCACTGTACTTTTTGTGAACCCTCTCTTCCTTTTCCCTTATCTGCCTGCCTTTTTCTTTCCTTGCTTTCCGGAGGGATTCGCTGGTCTGATTACACAATGCCAGAAGTTCTTTTTTACGAAATTCTTCTGAGACAGCAGCATATTCTTTTCCTTTTTCCATCAGGTATTCTTTTAACAGGGGAATCTTGCTTGCATTTTCTAATCCGGGCTTATTCTTCTCTTTTGCCATATAATATCTTTTAGAAGAAATCTCCCAGAAATCAATATCCATATGGAATATCTCCCGGAGCTGCCGCATTATTTCATTCACCTTCTTCTCTTTGTCCTCTTTCGTTCCAGCCTCATCAATCCAGGTGCATACGAATATGAGCCTTTGCCGGATTTCTTTCCTGTCCATTCCTTCTGCAATCCGTTTCAGCCAGTCATATTCGCATTTGTCCAACATTCCGGTCTTAATATTATGTACCATTAAAATGATATCGGCTTCCATCAGGGAATGAAACGCTTCACTGTCATCTGCATCGTTCGCATTGATTCCTGGAGTGTCAATAATTTCAATCTGATTGTTCAACTTCTCCCTGTCCCCCTTTTTGGTTGTAGGGGCCGCCCCAACCTTGAAGCGTTCTTTCTCCGTCTGATCCAGTAATGCATTAAACAACATGCTTTTTCCAGAACTGAACAGCCCTGTATTCGCTATGGTAATAATATCCTGTGCACTGTTCTTCTGCCCTGCGCCTTCCCATTTCATGGCAAAATCCCTTCCCAGCCAATACGCAAGAACCTCTATATCCTTTGTATTTAATAAAGACATCTCACACCTCCCGCTTTTCATCAGCCAATTTCTTTCCTGATTTCGGTTATCTGTTTCCGAAATTCTTTACACCGATTGAGAAACCGCCTGGCTGCACTGTCCTTTTTGTCTTTTTCCTCTATTATCTGGTCTAATCTGTCTATTATCCTGCCAAACTCCTTATCCATACTGTCCTGAAGCCGGGTACGGATTTCACTGGCCATTTCATCTATTTTGGCACTGGCATAAGTCCTGGCCTCCTTCCTCCTGCGAATATCTTCTTCCACCTGTTCTAAAACTCTCGCATTATTTTTTTCCGCCCGTTCCCTAAGCTCCCTTTCTTCCTTTTCAGCCTTATTTTTGTTTCGGAAAAAACTAAATATGCTTTCCAGTAAATATACTTCCACAGGTGCAGGGACTATCGAATTAACAGGGTTCGCAAACCTGTTCACAGTTCCAACAGTTTTTAAAACCTCCGGGACAATATCTGTACTGTCCTCCTCTTTCTTAATATGAATTTGTTCTGCTTCCTTATGGGATTTTGCACTTCCCACCTGCACAGGCATCTCACCTTCCATTCGGAATGCTACGCCTTCCAGATTACAGACATTCCCAGGTTCAAGATGTATTTCAGGAAATGCTTCCCGCATATATCTTACAACAGAAGAAATTCTGACCTTATAATCTGCTTCCACATCCATGCATAATTCATCCTGGATATGCCCCATGCCAGCTCCTGTTTTCCCCAGCGCCCTGTTATAAAGGACATCAAAATATTTCTCTGCAATATCCCTTATGCCAGCCAGAAAATCCTCCCGGAAATTCATAATCTTTGTCTGCAGTATTTCCCGTCTGACTGCATAATCTTCATTTCCTGTATTTGCAATCATATCTTTTTCTGTTTCCCCTATCATCTGTTCTATTGCTGACAACGGGGCTAATAACTGTTTTAATGCACCTCTTCCCTCTAATATGGAATCAATCCTTCCAAGAAGGACAGAAATTTTGCTCGCATCCACGAACGCTTTCTTATCTTTTTCTATACCTTCCCATGCCCTTTTCGCATTCACTTTGACAACTTCATATTTCTTTTCAACATCCGCCACTCCACTGAAGACCCGCAGGTTTTTTATTATTTTTCTTTCAATGGCATTTTGTTCCTCTTCATATTTTGCCTTTGCCTTTTTCCTTTCTTCTGCCTTTTCTTTTGGCGGGAGCTGCACTGCCCGTTCATTCAGAATAATATAAAACGGCAGGCCTTTTTTGATTAAATTCCCCATCTTCTGGTAATTGACCCGGTCTTCAAACATTCCTTTGGAACTGATTACAAACAGAACCATATGGCAGCCTTCCAGATGCCTGTCTGCTATCTCCTCATGCTGCACAGGCGCATTTACACCGGGGGAATCCACCAGAATATATTTACCTGCATCATATTCCGCAATACAGTCTGTCATAGGGCGGTCTGCAACTTCTGCTACTGCTTTTTTACAAATTGCATTCACCAATGTGCTCTTCCCGCTATTGTAAATTCCATACACCATGATTTTCGGTTTTTGGTATTTCAATAAAGGCATGATTTTTTCATCTGTCTGCCTTTGTTTCTTTTTTATGTATTCATCTCCAAAAAGACCGCAATCTGCCAATTCACTATGGAAATTATTACATAAGTCCTTAATACCTGCTTTATAGCTGTCATTTTCCGTCATCTTTTAACTCCTCTCTCGTATAATAAAACTGTTTATGATAAAATTTTCTGTTCAGAATGTCTGCTCAGAATCACCATATAAAGCCCCCATCTTCTGCAGTTCCTTCTTCATATCCTCTAACAGTTTTTCCGGACCCAACGCTTTCACCCAGCTTCCCTGTGACAGCAGTTCCATAATCGTTCCTCTGCTGTATTCCACCATAGCCGATATTTCTGCCTCTGCCTCATCCTGGCATACCACCTCAGCAGCAGGAAAACGATCCAGCACAGCCTGGAGGGATGGCCCGGTATAGCAAAACCGAATTCTGGTCCGTTCCCCCATAAACATTTTCTGGTTATACAATCTCGCGTCATCCAGCTGATGCCTTTTTTCCAGACTAACCGGAATTCCTTCTTTCCTTTCCCGAATTTCTTTTATTCGGTCAACCCGATAATAAATCACTGCTGATTCTTCTATGTCACTCCGGCAGGCTAACAGATAAAAATAAAAATTTGAAAACACAACCGAAATGGGATATAAATTTCTGTCCACGCAGACTCCTTTTAATTTTTCATAAATAACGGATATACTTTTGCCCTTCTGAATTGCTTTTTCCAGTTTCCATACAAGTTCCGGAATGTCTGCACCTTCTTTTTTCCTGACTGCACAATAATAGTCCAGTTCATTTTTACAAAAATTACGGAATATTTCCTGTCCGGTGTTGCCTGCACATACCGTAAGCCTGTTCAATGCTTCCCTGAGGCTTTCTTTATCCAGGGCCCGGCTTCCCACTAAAATTTTCAGGATTATTAAAAGTTCCTGAGAAGAAAGCCCTTCCAGCCTGTCCAGTTTATAACATTTCTCCTGTCTGTCATACTGCAGTTCCACATTTCCCACTAACGTTCTGTTTTCTGACAGGAAAGAACGTATTACATTGATATCCCGCTTAATGCTCTTTTCCGAAACCTCATAGTTTTGGGCTATACCGGTAATTGTAATGTGATTGTCCCACATCAACCGGTAGAAAATATCTAACAGCCTGTATTTATTGTCTGAATTTTTCATCTGCCCATTGATTCCTTTCTCCTTTGTATCCATTATCTGATATACACATCTGCTTTGCTTTTTGATTGAAATAAAAATTATATTTGACTATTTTAAAGATTCTATAGTCTATTTTAACAATACTATTAAATT
>OFGR01002521.1_pt1 | contig 12046 bp, 6 predicted proteins | sample 1521811 | NCBI WGS metagenome assembly OFGR01 (sample SAMEA3504098, study PRJEB24116) | mouse gut metagenome | biome: mouse gut; feature: mouse-associated habitat; material: faeces | place: Denmark | collected 2011
CAGGGCAGCGTAAAGATCAAGGGTGGAAAGGCCGTCAAGAATGTGGACGGTAAAGAGGTCGATCTTGGCCTGAAGGAGTGGCAGGTTGAACGGATGGGCAGCATCCTCCCCATCAAGGACAAGGCAAGGGAGCTTCTGCGCCTCCAGCTCGCCGGAGCTGACGAGAAGGAGATCGCAAAGGCCCGAAAGGAGCTCAACAAGCTCTATGACGAGTTCACAGCGAAATATAAGGGCCTGCACTATTCCAGCAACCTCCCCATTGTCCGAAAGGACATCGACAGCGCCTTTATCCTCTCTCTGGAGGACTGGGACAAGGAGACCGGGACGGCCACCAAGAGCGCCATCTTCCGGGAAAATACCGTTGCCCCCTCCCGCATCTCCACGAATGTGGAGACTGTGGAGGACGGCGTAGCGGTGAGCATGAATACCTTTGGCCGGATCAATGTCTCCCACATCGCCAATCTCATGGGGAAAAAACCGGAGGATGTGGAAAAGGACATTCTGGAGCGTGGCCTTGCCTTTAAGGATCGTGACGGGGAAATCGTCCCCGCCCAGGTCTATCTGAGCGGGAATGTGCGGAAGAAGCTGCGGGACGCTGAAGCCCTCGCCGCCTCCGACCCAAGCTATAAGCGGAACGTGAAGGCCCTGAAAGAGGTTATCCCGAAAGACATTCCGCCCAGCGAGATCAAGGTTACTCCGGGGGCGACGTGGGTTCCCGACGATGTTTACGAGCGGTTTGTTGCCCACCTTCTCGGTGTGACCCTCCGGGGAGAGTATGACCCTGATACCTGGCGGCCCCCTGTGACGATCAAGTACCAGAAGGAAATCGGCAGATACCTCATCACGACAAACGGTATCGGCTACAATCGGTACGGGGCGGCCAACACAAGCGAATGGGGAACCCAGGACATCCACCTTGTAGACGGGCGGCCTTCCCTTCTGGACATCATGCTCAACAACGGCACGCCCAAGGTGACCAGGGACGCAGGGGACGGAAAGACCCGCATTGTTGACCGCAAGGCAACGGCCCTCGCCCAAGCCAAACTGGAGGAGCTGCGTAAGGAGTTCAACCGCTGGCTCTGGGACGACGAGGGAAGGCGGGCAACCCTGGCCCCGGTCTACAACGAGCTTTTCAACGCCATTGTTACGCCGAAGTATGACGGAAGCAACTTCACCGTGGATGGATATAACACGGCAAAGCCCATGCGCCCCCACCAGGCCAACGTGGTGTACCGTGCCGTTGTGGATCATCGGCCCATCCTCCTGGCCCACATGGTAGGAGCGGGAAAAACCTACGAGATGGCCTCTATCGCTATGAAGGCACGGCAGCTCGGGACTTTGAAAAAGCCCCTGTTCGTTGTCCCGAAAAACCTTGTGGCACAGTGGGCCGGTGAGTTTTACGAGTTCTATCCGGCGGCCAATATTCTTGTTGCCGAGGACGACAGCTTTACCAAGAACAAGCGGCGGGAGTTCGTGGGGCGGATCGCAACGGGCAGCTATGACGCCATCATTATGAGCACGGAGCAGTTTGAGCACATTCCCATGAGCAAGGCATACCGGGGCCAGTTTATCCAGGACGAGATCGACAGGCTGGAGCAGGCCATCCGGGAGACCAAGGCAGCCAAGGGAGACCGGGTGAACATCAAGCAGCTGGAGAAGAGCAAGGCATCCAGAGAGGCGGAGCTGAAGAAACTCCAGAGCGAGAAGGACGAGGACAACCTGGACTTTGAGGAGCTGGGTATTGACGGCCTGTTTGTGGACGAGGCCCACAGGTACAAAAACCTCAACTACTTCACCAAGACCACCGGCGTGACCGACCTTGGCAACACGCAGGGTGCACAGCGCTCCATTGATATGTATATGAAAACCCGGTATCTCCGAAGGCTCAACGGCGGACGGGGGATCGTGTTTGCCACGGCTACTCCCATTATGAACAGCGTGGCAGAGGCCTATCACATGATGCGCTACCTCTACGAGCCGGAAATGGAGGCCATGGGTATCAACACCTTCGATGCCTGGGCCAATCAGTTTGCGGACGTGGTGAATGTACGCCGGGAGAAACCCGGACGGCCTGGACAGTATGAGATCAAGGCGAGCCTGTCCAAGTATAAGAATATGCCGGAGTTCCAGCAGATGTTCCGTTCCTTTGCAGACGTGATCGTGGACGCTTCTGAGCTTCCCTACCTGAAGATCCCCAAGATGGAGGGTGGAAGCCGGATCGTGGTCAAGTGCCAGCCCTCGGAGTTCCAGAAGGCGTACATCAAGAAGCTGGCAGAGCGGACGGATAAGCTGAAGAGGGGCTTTAAGCACGAGAAGGGTGAGGACAATATTCTGGTCATCAACGGGGACGGCGAGAAATGCACCGTTTCCGCCAGACTGGTAGATCCGGCCCAGGTGGAAAACCAGGACGGGAAGATCATGACGGCGGCCCGAAACATTGCCCAAATCTGGAAAGATACCGCCGGGGAAAAGGGAACCCAGATCGTGTTCCTGGACAAGGGAACCCCCGGCGGGGCGGCAGACAAGAGCGGTGTCAACCTCTACCGTGACCTGCGAGACTACCTTGTGGCCGAGGGCGTGAAGGAAAGCGAGATCGCCTTCATCCACGATTATGAGAGCCAGGACGACAAGGACAGGCTTTTTGACGCAGTGAACGCCGGAGAAATCCGCATTCTTATCGGCTCCACGGCCAAGATGGGTATTGGCATGAACGTCCAGAAGCGTGTGACAGCGCTCCATGAGCTGAACCCGCCCCCCAGACCGGGCGACCTTCTGCAAAATGAAGGACGGGCCTTGCGGCAGGGGAACCTCCACGATGAAGTTTCCGTCTACACCTACATCACCGAGGGCCTCTTTGACAGTATGAGCTGGGATCGCATTACCAGGAAGAGCCGTTTCATCAATCAGGTTATGAAGGGCGACAATGTGGGCCGGGAGATGGAGGCGGACGACGATCTCACCCTTTCCGCCGCCCAGATCTCCGCTATCGCCACTGGAAACCCGCTCATCATCGAGCAGTTCGAGGTTGGGGACAAGGTTACCAAACTGACCGACCTTCAGCAGGGACACCAGGCGGAGGTCTACGCCGCAATGGACAAAGCGGCCAAGAGCAAGGCCACCCTCGCCCAAGCCAAGGCCACCCTCCCCAAGGTGGAGAAGGACATCAAAACCCGGAAAGACGTGAGCGGGGATAAGTTCTCCATCACCATCAACGGCAAGACCTACGACAAGCGGGCAGACGCCGGAGAGGTTCTTGTGAAGATTGCGAAGGAGGCCATCAGCACAGGAGAGATCACCTATCACGACATCGGCAGCTTTGCCGGGTTTACCCTTGCCGTCACCAGTCAGAAGGAGCTCCTTCTGAAGGGCGAAAACAGCTATTCCAGCCCCGTGAACCTGGACAGCCCAAGCGGTACGGTGCAGGCCCTGGAAAACAGCCTGAAACGGCTTGAGCCCATGCGGGACAACCTGAAGAGCGTGATTGCCCAGTGTGAGAAGGATATTCCCAAGTTTGAGGAGATCGCCGCACGGCCCTTTGAGCAGCAGAAGGAGCTTGACGAGGCGCTGAAGCGGCAGGCGGAGATCGAGGCCATTCTGAACCCGGAGGAAAGCCGGGAAGAGATGGTAGCCGACGCCAATGACGGCGGAGAGGTAATGATGATGCGGGAGATGGCCGTTGACGGGCTGGCCTCTGACGCAGGGCAGACCGGGACGGCGACGAGCGGGCGCAGGCACCACCCGGAAGAATGGACGACGACCAGAGCCGGGAGCGAGGACAAAAAACCCATGAGCTTGCCGGAGCTTTTTGAGAAGATGCGGCATGACTTCGGGTTTAACCTGACCAAGGGCCATGTGAGAGGCGCCGGGGTTCGTGGCCAGTTCCACCAGAGAGATAAGGGCATTCGCACCCGCCTTTCCCAAGACCTCCCAACCGCCTGTCACGAGCTGGGCCACGCTCTTGACGACAGGTACGGCCTCACCAGCCACCTGACGGAGGAGCAGCACAAGGAGCTTCTGGAGGCCCTGGGCGATCTGGGGGCCGCCTACAAGGACAGAGAGAAGATCAGCGAGGGCCTTGCGGAGTATATGAGGAAGTTCCTCACCAACGCACAGGAGGCCGAGAGCAGCTACCCCGCTTTCACGGATCACATGAAGAAGGCTCTGTCCCCCGCCGACCTTGCAAGGCTGGAGAACTTCGCTGACGAGGTAAACGCCTACCTCTCCCTGGGGGCGGACACGGCTACGTCCAGCGTCCACCTGCGGGAGGAGGGCTTGCCGGACGCACGGGGCCTTGGGGAGAAGGCACAGGACGCTATTCAAGCCTTCCGCCAGCAGTGGATCGACAGCAACCAGGGCATTAAGCGGTTCGATGAGGAGACCGGGGCAGACACCTATACCCTGGCTACCAATGCCGCCTACGCAGACGCTATCGCCGGACGGCTGGTGACCGGGGATCTGACTGACCTGAACGGGCAGTATGTAGCCCCCGGCCTTCGTTCCGCCCTGGAGGGGCTGGACATGAAGGACAAGGCCACCTACAAGCTGTTCGGCGAGTACCTGATCGTGAAGCACGGCCCGGAGCGGCTTGCGGAGGGTTTGCAGGTATTCGCCCGGGAGGATCATGACAACCCCGAGTGGATGGCACAGCGGCAGGCGGCCATTGAAGCGGAGCACCCGGAGTTCAAGGAAATTTCGGAAAGGCTATACCAGTTCCAGCAGAACTTCCTCCAAATCTGGGGCGTTGACACCGGCCTTATCTCTGATGATACGGCACAGGCATGGGCCAAGCGGTGGAAATATTACGTCCCGTTCAACCGCTTTGTCTCGGAGGACAGGCGGGGACGTGGGGCCAAGCGTGGCTTTGCAAACCAGGATAACCCCATCCGCAGGGCGCACGGCAGCGGCCTTGACTTCATCCACCCGGTAGATAACATCATCACCAACATCGTGCGAATGGTAAATGCCGGGGTACGCAACAACGTCATGCGGGAGATCACCAGCGCCGCCATGACGGACGAGGGAAGCGACGCCACCTTCCTGGAGAAGATCCCCACCCCCATGCAAAAGCGCAACTTCAGTATTGCGGACGTAAAGGCCGATCTTCTGGACTTCATCGAAGGAACGGACACCACGGACGCAAAGAGCAAGGAGGCCATCTCCGAGCACGTCCAGAGCCTTGACGACATCCTCACCCAGTACGGAAGAGGCAAGGCCGGGGGGAACGTGGTCACAGTCATGAGAGGCGGAAGCCCGGAGTTTTGGAAGGTCAACGATCCTCTTCTCCTGGAGAGCATTACCAACATGACCCCCGCCCGCCTTCCGGCCATCCTGGAGGCGTGGAGGAAACTGACCCGGCTTCAGTCCGCCTTCATCACTGGGACAAACCTCATCTGGAGCGTCACATCCAACGTACCGAGAGACCTTCAGACCATGCTCATGTACTCGGACGAGAAGAACCCGCTGAAGCTCCTGAAGAATGTGGGCCTTGGCTATGTGAACCGCATCAAGGACACCATGGGGGCGGCAGTTGACCCCTACTATGCCGAGTTCCTCGCTATGGGCGGCGGCCAGGAGAGCTTTTACACGGCTGACCGGGATCTTGCAAAGGTGGCACGGCGGAAGCTGGGCCGTGTGCGTAGCAGGAACCCCTTTGACGCCATCGCCTTCATCTCCGACACCATCGAGCCCGGCCCCCGCTTTGCGGCCTACCGGCTGGCCCGCCAGAAGGGGCTTTCCCCGAATGAGGCCATCTACATCTCCCACGACATCACGGTGAACTTCCGCCGCAGGGGTACAAAGGCCCAAGGGGTAATGGCTATCTCTCCCTTCATCAACGCAAGCATTCAGGGCGTAGACAAGCATTTCCGCCACTTCACAGCGGCGGACAAGCACGGACAGGGCAAGGAGCGGGCAAAGACGGCGGCGGGGCGCTGGGGCTTCTACCTGGCCATGGCCGCCGGAGCTGCGGCACTCACCATGGCCGTGAACCTCGGGGACGATGAGCACGAGAAGTATTACAATCAGCTCTCCTCCTACACCAAGAACAACTACTACGTCATTCCCATTACGGACGAGGACGGGAGCTTTTCCGGGCGGTACATTGCCATTCCCAAGGGCCGGGACACTTCCACCTTGATCTCCTTCCTTCAGCGGCTTATGGAGTATTCCAAGGGGAACGAGGACGCCTTCAGCGAGTTCTACGAATACTGGGCGGACAACAACTTGCCCAACATCGTGGGAGACCTTGCCCAAGGGGACCCCTATGGGGCCATCGGAAGTCTTACTCTTGTTGGAACCGCTACAGATATCTTTGCCAACCGAGACTTCCTTGGGCGGCCAATCGTCCCCAACGCCCTGAAGAATATCCCCAAGGAACAGCAATACACGGGAAGCACGTCGAAAGTTGGATATTATGGGAGCAAGGCTCTTGATAAGATCCCGTTCCTGGGAAATCTGCTTGACCTGTCCCCGATCCAGTTTGATTATGTCATGACCCAGATGTTCGGTTATGTGGGTAAGTATTCAAAGGCGCTATTCCCTATGGACAGCAGCAGGCGGGATCTGACGCTTGGGCTCCGCAATCAGTTCGTAAAGGACGCTCAATACTCCACGGACCTTGTGAACCGGCTCTATGACCGGGCGGAAGAGACGGCCACCGAGAAGAACGGGGACCCGGAGAACATGGACAAGGCCATTACGGCGGCCATGGACGACAGAATGAAATCCTTCTATTCCCGGTACAACAGCCTTGCCAGGAACGCCGTGGAGACCTCCCAGACCCGTGGAACCCGGCAGGCCGTCCTTGATATGGTGGATGATTACCTCGCCGCCGCAGAGGGCGGGTTTGCGGTTCGTTCCTATCAGGCTGTCTTTGACGTTGTGCGGAAAGACGGTTCCACCGAGCTCCTCCCCAGCGTGATGCAGAGCTACGTCAAGGACGGAAACGGAGAGAAGCATGAGCTTTCCGCCGTGGAGTATGTGGAGTTCCAGACGGACTACAACCGGCTTTACTGGGAGTATGTGGAGGAAAATTTGAACGGAAGTGGGACCGCCGCAGAGCAGAGGGCCACACTCCGGGCGGCCAAGGAGCTGGCAGCGGAGCAGGCCAAGCGTCGTGCTCTATCCCGTTTGGGCCTGGAACCCGAGGACTACGAGCACAAGGGCAAGAACGGCAAGGAAAGCGTCACTGTGCCTTACAAGTACGAGGGTATATCCGAGGACGAGATCATCACTTTCGAGGCGCAGAAGGCCCTTGCAAGCTCGGATGGGAGCTTTAGTCAGGACGAGGCAATCGACATCATTCAAGAAATGGTGGACAGTGGCCTTTCCAAGGAGGCTGCGTACACCCTGTTCCATGCGGCCAACAGCTCCTGGACGGATAAGAACAACCCGTGGAAGAGATATGGGCCATAAAGAGAACCCCCCGGCGGATCAATCCGCTGGGGGGTTCTAAATTAAACCGCCTATATCAGTCTACGTTCATCAGGAGAACATTAAAATGCAAATCATCCGGCATATACATTGCAACTGTGATTCCACTAATATTGTTTCTGAAGTATACCTTTCCGTCCTCTGACTTTTCGTGTTCAAATCCATACTGCCTCAGCATGGAGAAATATTCTTCCGCAAAGTTCGCTCCCTCTTTTACCTTGAAGCTCTTTAACTCATAAGTGTATGAAACACTGTCGCCGGTATCCAAATAATAAATGTCAACCAGAGAGGCCTGGCCGACTATGTTTTCCAGTGACGGTACGGAGAAATCTCCATAACAGTCACAAACTGTGTAGTCCGCCCACTCATCGGAAGAGAAGTCCGGAGATCCAGTGTTTACAGGTCCGCTAACCTCTGAAACCGAGACACCAGAGGAATATAGCCAATCCTCACGACGATGTATCATTTCCCAGAATTTCTTGTCTGCTTTTTCGTATAGCATTTGACTTAATACCATGCCATTCGACGAAAAGAAAGAACCGTAAGCTTCTTCATCTTTCGTTCCGCTTTCAAATGCAGAGATATATCCGTGCAGACTGTCGCTCAGTTCTTTGTAGTCCTCTATCAATGCAAGATCTTCCTGATCCATAATGTCAATCCAGGATTCCCTGTATTCTTGCGTCGCTACATCGTTGTCGGAAAGAGTCTCCTTTGCCTTTTGCAATCTTGTCTTTCCGGTTTCACCGGAGAAATATGCGCTCAGAGGGGAAGCGGATTCATAGGCACACTCGTCAAAGGATCCGCTATGTATTTCATCAAATTTGCTTTCCGTGTAATAGGCCGAGGAACAAAGGTGGTGGTAAAACGCCAGCTTTATTACACCGTCAGACGCTTCCGGTGAATAGGAGGAATTTCCGCCCATCACCGGGGCCGCTATTTCCACTGTGTTGGTAGCACCGTTCCAGTTCACCTCCAGGCCCATGGCGTTTGCAATCGCCCGGACCGGAAGATAAGTGGTACCGTCAATGGTGAACGGCTCCACCACATTCCCGGCCCCGTCCTTCGGCGTGATCTCCTCTCCGTCCAGGGTGATCTTGATCCCCTGATAGTTGAGGGTGGCCTGCTTTTGGTAGGCGGCTGCGAAGGCCGTACCGCCGAGGCCGAGGATCAAGAGCATGGTCAGCATACCCGCAAAGAAACTGGACTTTTTCATATATGAACCCCCTTAAAATTTTTTCTGTTCTCTTGACGCTTTTTCTATCACTCTATGCTACGATTTCCTCAGTAAGCAGAAAAGGCGGTGAGAACTTTGAGCGACACAATTATCGTGGCCCTCCTCTCCCTCGTCGGGACGTTGGCCGGCTCCTACTTTGCAAGCAGGAAGTCCACGGCTCTTATAGCCTACCGACTGGAGCAGTTGGAGGAGAAGGTCAACAAGCACAATCAGGTCGTCGAGCGTACCTATCGGCTGGAGGACAACGACAAGCTGATGGAGGAGAAGATCAAGGTGGCAAACCACCGCATCGAGGATCTGGAACACAAAGTAGGATGAAAGGAGAATTGCCGTGAAGGAGAAGATCGCAAAACTTATCGACGTGAAGAGCATCGTCACGCTCTCCCTGACCGCCACCTTTGTGGCGCTCTCCATCAGGGGGGGTGTCCCCACGGAGTTCATCACCATCTACACGACCATCATCGGCTTCTACTTTGGGACCCAGGCCAACAAGTCCCAGAATGGCGGTGACGTGAAATGAGCAACAGCCCCCTCGTTACATACACCAGGCTCTCCCCCAACTGCACGGCACCGAGGCGGCACGCCATCGACACCGTGACCATCCACTGCATTGTTGGGCAGTGGACCGCAAAGCAGGGGTGTGACTTCTTCGCCCCGGCCAGTCGGCAGGCCAGCGCCAACTATGTGGTGGGCTGCGACGGCTCCATTGGCCTTTGCGTGGAAGAGTGTGACCGGGCGTGGACATCCGGCGGGAAGCTCACCGCAGGAGGCATGACCGGCAGCCAGAACGACCAGCGGGCAATCACCATCGAGGTTGCGAGCGATACCACCCATCCCTACGCTGTCACCGACAAGGCACTGAAAGCCCTGTTGGAGCTGCTGGTGGACATCTGCCAGAGAAACCCCGGCATCGGGCGGCTGCGCTGGAAGGGGGATAAGTCCCTCGTCGGGAAGATTGCGGAGCAGAACATGACGGTCCACCGCTGGTTTGCCGCCAAGTCGTGCCCCGGCGACTACCTCTACAACCTCCACGGCCAGATCGCTGCGGAGGTAAACGCCCGCCTGGATGCCATGGAGGCCAAGGAGCCGGTGCCTGACCTTGACAGCACTCCTGCGGACTGGGAGAAGCCCGGTGTGGAGTTCTGCACCGAGAACAAGATCATGGTGGGCGATGGAAAGGGAGACCTCATGCTCCACCGACCTATCACCCGGGCGGAGTTCTGCGTGATGCTGAAGCGGTATCACGATGTTTTTGGTCCCTCCTGAAACTATAACGCCACCAAATTGCCACCATGAAGGCACTACAATACTACCACATTTGTCATAATTAGGCAAGAGGTCAAATGTGGAAAGGAGTGTCACCATGGCAAAGGACACGGTGAAATTCACCGTCCGGCTCAACCCCGAGACAGCCAAAAAACTGGTCTATGTGGCCGAGTACTACGGACGGAGCCAAAACCAGGAGATCGCTTGGCTTGCCAGACAGGCAGTATCGGAGTTTGAGCGGGAGCATGGCAAGATCGAGTTCGAGGACAAATAGGAAAGTGACCCTCTACCATCTCGGTAGGGGGCCACTTTCTTTTTGTGGGTATTGACATTTTCTTCCTGTCTGTGTTAAAGATATAAATGACGACGGGCATTATAGGAGGAAATCGTTATGGGACAGTACAATTCAGAAACCGGGAGACATGAAGGACACCTAAACTGGAATGACCGGCTTACCATCGAAAAGATGTTACGGCAGGGGTACAGCAAGCCGCAGATCGCCCGGTATCTCGGCGTACATCACTCCACTGTCTACGATGAGTGCAAGAGAGGCGAGGTTGAACTGGTGGATAGTGAGCTGCGCCCATACAAGGTCTATTCCCCGGAGGCTGGGCGGGACTATCACAGGCGGGCCGTGAAGAACATGGAAAAGACCCCGAAGATTGGGAAAGACCACGCCCTTGCAAACTGGCTTGTGGACATGATAAGAAATCAAAAGTATTCCCCGGAAGCCTGCGTTGCCCTCATCGGTAAGACCCCGGAAACCACCTTCTCCTGCACTCTATGCCGCCAGACGGTGAGGAAGTACATCGCCAAGGGCGACCTCTGGCCCCTCACAAACAAAGACCTCCGCTTCGGTGGGAAGGTGAAGCGCAAGAAAAAGGAGGTTGAACCTGCGGCAAGAGCCCCCAAGGGTGACAGTATTGAACGCAGGCCAAAGGACGTGAAGACAAGGGAGCGTGCCGGGGACTGGGAAATGGACTGCGTGGAGAGCTGCGAGGGAACGCCTTGGGCCGTTCTTTCCCTGACAGAGAGAAAGACCCGCTTCCAGCTCCTCTTCCGCATCCCACACAAGAACACCGAAAGCGTGGTGGCCGTTCTAGACGGCCTGGAGGAACGCTTTGGTGTAAAAGGCTTCCGACGTATCTTCCGAAGCATAACCGTGGACAATGGCAGCGAGTTCCAGGACTGCGCCGGGATGGAGCGATCCTGTATCCGCACGGTGAGGAGGACACATCTCTACTACTGCCATCCCCGCTGCCCCGGCGAGAGAGGGAGCAACGAGAAGCAACATCAGATCGTGCGCTGGCACTTCCCAAAGGGTACGAACTTTGAGGAGGTCACGGACGAGCGCATGAGAGAGGTACAGGACTGGATGAACGCATACCCCAGAAAGATACTTGGGTGGAAGAATTCGGCCTTACTGTTTGAGGAGTTTCTTGCAAGCGTGGCATAAGGTCAATAAAAAAATATTAAAAACTTCGGGATTTTCTCTTGACATTTTGGTCCCCTCTCCGCCCTCACCTTCTCCCCTCCCGCCGCATAGGATGGCTCAGCTATCAGGATGGAGGAATGTCTATGTATAAACCCCTGAACTTCTGGCTGATCGGCGGCGACCACCGTCAGGCCGCTCTGGCCCATGCCTTGGCCGAGGATGGCCACAGCGTACATACCTATGCTCTGGAGGAGGGGGTGGACCCCGCCTGGGTCCAAAGCAGCCTCACCGGGGCAGAGACTGCCCACTGCGTCATCCTTCCCCTCCCCGCCGCCAAGGGAGACCTTCTCAACGCCCCTCTTTCCGCCCACTGCCCTCCATTGTCCCAGGTTCTGGATGCCCTCTCCCCCCAGCAGTTGATCTGCGCCGGCATGGTCCCCCCCGCTCTGACCCAGGCCGCCGCCAACCGAAGTCTGACCCTGACCGACTACTTCGCCCGGGAAGAACTGGCCGTAGCCAATGCGGTACCCTCCTCCGAAGGCGCCATTCAGATCGCCATGGAGGAGCTGCCCATCACCCTTCAGGATGCCCGTGTGCTGGTCGTTGGTTATGGCCGGCTGGGAAAGGTGCTGGCCCGGCAGCTCCATGGGCTGGGCGCCCGGGTCACCGTGGCGGCCCGA
>OFGR01002522.1_pt1 | contig 12045 bp, 13 predicted proteins | sample 1521811 | NCBI WGS metagenome assembly OFGR01 (sample SAMEA3504098, study PRJEB24116) | mouse gut metagenome | biome: mouse gut; feature: mouse-associated habitat; material: faeces | place: Denmark | collected 2011
GCTTGCTGGACTACGGTGTGGAAATTACCGGACAAGTACAAGATTGGGATTTTGACCTTCTTGGGCGCGTGCCTGCCTCTGGAGACGAAAAAACCTTCGGCGTTCATTTCCTGGGGTACGATGAACAGACCGGAACCTACGGCCATTTGGGTATCCTGCACATCAGAAATGGGCTGGGTATTACCACCGACCCCAGCGGCATGACTGCTGTCATGTCCATTTCCAAGCTGGCGGTTGGCTTGCCGGATGGGTCCGGGACCATGGAAGAACTGCATAAAATCCACCTGTCTCCCGACGAAATGGAGATACTGGAGGGTAATTGGAAGATTGAATTTCCTATAGATGGATAATAAAACCGGGCGGCGGGATGATTCCTGCCGCCCGGTTTGTTGAATAAATGTGGCAAACGTAACCGGCCGCCTCGTATGCTTTTTACGAAGCAGAGCTTTAGTCAAGCGGGACACTGCCGTCCTGTATGGTCAATGGTGTAGTCCACGCCATATTCCCCCGGAAGAATGAGTTCCGAAATTGGCACAAAGGTGTACCCCTCCTGAAGCAGAGCCTCAATGATGCCGGGCAGGGCCTCCGGTGTGTGGAGAGCGGCGTTATGGAAGAGGACAATGGACCCCGGCTGGACCTTGGAGAGCACCCGCTGGGTGATGTCTCCGGCAGAGAGGTCCTTCCAATCCAGACTGTCCACATCCCACTGAATGGGCTCCATGCCCATGGAACGGATGGCATTGACTACATGGTCGTCATACTCTCCATAAGGAGGGCGTATCAGGGTGGGTACCACACCGGTGACTGCCTCGATTTTCTCGTTGCAGGCCGTTACATCAGCGACAATTTCCTCGGCGGAGAGCTTTGACATGTGGGCGTGGTCGTTGGAGTGGTTCATGACCTCGTGCCCGGCATCGTGAAGGGCTTTGACCGACTCGGGATATTTGTCCACCCATTCCCCTACCACAAAAAAGGTGGCTTTAATCTGGTGCTTGGCCATGATATCAATCAGCTGCTGAGTGTCCTCGTTGCCCCAGGGGAATGCTATATTGCGGTACGGCAAGAGCTGGCTGTAGTCCCGTAATTATGCCTGTGACGCTGTAGAGCCGCTGACTGGCGTGGGATGCTTTCTTATCATACTTGTTTGTAGATTCTTCACCAGAGGCTAGGAAAGCAATCACTCTACTGCGTTGTGTATATCTGATTTACACCCATCTTCCAGCTATATATTATAACAATGAAGCTCCCAGAGGCCGTCAGACCCTGGGAGCTATCTTTTTATTGAGGTGGTTAATATGATCGAACGGCTGATGGACATGGAGCGTTCCTACGGAGAACCTGAGTACAGCAAATTGTCCCACCAGATCACTCAACTGAGACGGGCACTGGAGCAGCAGCTGAACCAGGAGGGACTGGCAGATCTGGAGAGATTGTCAGATGGGTACATTCGTCAAGGTGGAATCCTCCTGCACAGCGGTTTTACAGAAGGGTTCTGCTGTGCGGTAGCGCTCATGCTTGAGTATCACAAAAGTACAGATAGGATATAAAAAAGGGCCACTCAGGTGCGGCAATGTGCAAGTGATTCCAGTGTGAAGGAAAAATCTTACAGCTTTTTCCCGCGCTTTCGTTCCTCCCAAGCCTTTTCTTTCGGTAATCGAGCTTTTTCGACAATCGGAGGCCACTTACGTATGGTAATGTGTAAGTGGCCTCTAATTTTTTATAAGATATTTTCAAAAGGACAAGCGTTGACTATGTGGTTTGCTATAATGATTATATATCGTCCTCAAATGTCAAAAATCGGTGAGGCAAGACACCCAATGCTTCTGCAATATCAAAAAGCGTATCTAAAGAAATCGCTTTCGTAATATTGGGGGCTTCAATGTGGCCAATATATGCGGGTGTCAGCCCCACCTGTTCAGCTAATTCTTCCTGGGTCAATCCGCGTAATTTGCGGAAATATGCAACTTTTAACCCGATTTGACGATATTTTTCAGCATGAATGGGCTTCATGGAACATCCACCTCCTATTTTACTCATATATACTAATAAAGTAAGACAGGAATTGACATGGTCTATATTTTATATTATTATATTTATTAAATAGTATTACCGGTTGCCCTACGAAAGTCAGCTAATTGATCTGACGGATTTCTGCTATCCATGACGTCCCAACTGTGCATGGTTCGTTTGTCAACACCTGATGTTCGGTTTTCGCTCTTGATGTGTCAGTCGTAATTCAGCGCTGTCTGTCACAAATTTAGAGTGTGGCAAAAGGTGTTGAATTATATGAGTGTTTCAAAAATAGTGAACAACGATAGATATGTACAGATAAAATCTGATATTGTTGGTCAAATATGGCGTGAGGGGATAGCTTATGGACAATATATCAGCCTTCAAAACGGACCGGGTACTGCGTATCTATTTTGAGCTGGCACAGGGAAGGGCCCTGACAAAACGGGGATTAGCGCAGCAATTTGGTGTCACTGAGCGGAGTATCCAGCGCGATCTTAGTGCTCTGCGGTGTTTTTTGGCGGAGCAAGGTACAGGACAAAACCTCGTATACGACAAGGCCATTGGTGGCTACTACCTACAGGGCACTTTCACACAGACTTTGAGCAACAGCGAAGTCCTGGCAGTCTGCAAAATCCTTTTGGAAAGCAGATCCATGCGAAAAGATGAAATGCTTCCCATCTTGGACAAGTTGATTGCCCGCTGTGCGCCGGAGGAAAATAAAAAAGCGGTCCGGGAATTGGTTGCCAACGAAAAGTATCATTACATTGAGCCCCATCATAGCAAGTATATTCTCGACCGTTTGTGGAAAATTGGACAGGCTGTCCAAAATCATCTTGTGATGGAAATCCAGTATGAGCGCTTAAAAGAACCGAGGCTGGTGACAAGGCGAGTGGAACCGGTAGGTTTGATGTTTTCCGAATACTACTTCTATCTCACGGCGTTTTTACCGGATATAAACAAATCGGACGAATTTGAAAACGCAGACGATTTATTACCAACCATTTACCGAGTTGACCGTATTCAAGATGCCAAAGTGCTTAATGAACATTTTCACACGCCCTACGCAGGCCGTTTTGAGGAAGGGGAATTTCGCAAGCGGGTCCAGTTCATGTATGGCGGGAAATTAGAGCAAATCAAGTTTCATTATACCGGTCCTTCGGTGGAAGCTGTGCTGGACCGGCTGCCTACCGCAGAGATCATCAGCACAGACAGCGATGGATGGACAATCAAAGCTGAGGTGTTTGGCAAGGGGATTGAGATGTGGCTGAGAAGCCAGGGTCCCTATGTCCAGGTTGTGAAGGAGGACGAGCCATGAAGCACAAGCTGCAAAAAATTAAAGAAGAGTCGCAAGGATTATGTGCAGATATTGTTTCTGACTTGTATGTTTCCCAGAAACATTTGAGCCAGATCGGCGACGAGTACCATCGCGTAACAGAGTTATCCGGTCAGGCCGCCAGAATCGTAGACCAGATTGACATGGATTTCAAAATAAAGACAAAGTTGTCCAAAACAGATATGTTGTCGCTGTTTTTGGCACACCGTGTCCGGTTTATGACGCATGTAAGCTGAAAAAGGTTGCAGGTCTTTTGGGCTTGTGAAATTGAGATAGGAGGGAATCATCATGGGCAACACACTTACGAAAGATCTGGTCAAACTGCGTCTGTTCCTTGAGGATGCTGGAGTAGCAAATGCCGACATCCAGCAGTTGGAGGATGCTCTAGTGGCATATCAAAGTGCCAAAGCACGTTCAAAGCACAAAACTCCACAAGTCGTCTGTACAGGGGTATACAACACCGGGAAAAGCACTCTGCTGAATACCCTGCTCGGGGAGGACGAGCGCTTCCCGACAGGAGACATCCCCACCACAAAGGTCTTGGCCAGAGCCGAAGCAAACGGTGTGGTCTATATTGACACACCGGGCCTCAACGCAGCAGAAGAAGACGATCAGGAAACGCAATCCGCTTATGAGTCGGCAGATTTTATCCTCTTCGTCTCCAACGCCCAAAGCGGCGGTGTCAGCGAGGCAGAGGCCCGGTGGCTGCAACATTTGGAGAAGCGTTACACAGCCGAGAGCCTGAAAAAGCGTCTCATTTATGTGCTCACACACTGCGGACAGGTGGAACCGGAGCAACTTCCAGATATCGAGAAAAAGTTCCGAAGCGATTTGGAAAAGGCCATTGGCTTTGTGCCAGAGCAGATTTTCTGTGTGGACTCCATTACATATTGGGAGGGGAAATTGAAAAATGTGCCCCTCCTGGTGGAGGATAGTGGGATTCCCTTGCTGCAAAAAATGTTGGCAGAACGGCTTGCCAATGCGTCTGAGCTGCTGGAACAGGCGTGGAAAACTGAACTGCAAACTCGGCAAGATGATTTGCTGGAGCATTTGGGAAAAATCAAAGCAGCTGTACAGAACCGCCAGGATACGGTTATGAAAAAGCAACAGGAACAGAGTGCTGAACTCGATGCTATCTGGGCACAATTTACAGAAGAATTGAAAAAAGTTATGCCACCACGAGGGGTCTACTTTTCAAAGGTATTTATTAACCTCGGGTCTTCTAGCAGCGGAAGAGTATCTTCTTTATCGGAGTGCGAGCGTAAAGTTAAAAGTGCCTTACGTTCAAAATATGATTCGTTGGACAGCCTAGTTAATCGTGAACTAAAAGCTGCACGAAAGACTGCCGAATGGTATTGTGATGTGGGTATAGACGGTGCCTATTTTTATTATTGCAACAAAATCGGGCAAGCCTTTGACACATGTGCCCTTTCGTTGCAAAAAATAGGAGTTCAAATTTCTGATCTTCCCGAACTCTCAATCGTCCCGGATTTGCCAAGTGACTTTAAGAGTAGGGTCATAGGTTATTTCCAGGAAAATTTTCTTAAAGAAAGTATGCTTTCGTTCAACGATTACGTTAATATGTACGTTTGGACTGATGGTTTATCCAGCAAACCCAGCGAATATACGGACTACAGAAGCAGAAAGGGCCTTTTTGGTCGCGAGGTAATCGATGAAGTGACTTTATACAACTATGACACCTATGCGGTAAAACGTCGTATAGAAGAAAGTGCAGAAACAGCCGCCAACTCGATGCTGGACCGAGTAACATACTACATAGACCTATATTGGAACGATTATTGCAACGAAGTCGAAACGGAAACCGCAAAGCGTAAAAATGAGTTCAAAAAGCAGGTCGATGCCTACCGGGCTTCCCTGATTCAAGCAAGCGGCACCGAATCCATCAGCGCAGCTCTGGAATACCTAGACCAGATCGAGCAGGAGACCAGAGCATGAGTGATTAAATCTATGACAGCTTCACGCAGTTTTTGCGTCTTTCAAGGCTTCCTTTCGAGTCCTTAACGAAAGTCGCACACGCATCAAGGTCCGTAAGGGAATGATGCTGGAGCAGTTAGAAAGATGAAAAATGTTTTCTATACAGGAGGATTGCAGTATGCTTCGTTTTAAGACCTATACCTGTACAAAGTGTGGCAAACAGTTTCAGAAAGCGGTTGGCGGTGTTGTGCTGTCACCGAAAGAGATGGAACTGGAGCTGTACCCGGTTTGTGACGCGTGTAAGCTGAAAAAGGTTGCAGGTCTTTTGGGCTTGTAAAATTGACACAGGAGGGAATCATCATGGGCAGCACACCTACGAAAGATCTGGTCAAATTGCGTCTGGTCCTTGAGGATGCTGGGGTAGCAAATACCGACATCCAGCAGTTAGAAGAGGCTCTAACGGCATATCAAAGTGCCAAAGTGCGTTCAGAGCACAAAACACCACAAGTCGTCTGTACAGGGGTATACAACACCGGGAAAAGCACTCTGCTGAATACCCTGCTCGGGGAGGACGAGCGCTTCCCGACAGGAGACATCCCCACCACAAAGGTCTTGGCCAGAGCCGAAGCAAACGGTGTGGTCTATATTGACACACCGGGCCTCAACGCAGCAGAAGAAGACGATCAGGAAACGCAATCCGCTTATGAGTCGGCAGATTTTATCCTCTTCGTCTCCAACGCCCAAAGCGGCGGTGTCAGCGAGGCAGAGGCCCGGTGGCTGCAACATTTGGAGAAGCGTTACACAGCCGAGAGCCTGAAAAAGCGTCTCATTTATGTGCTCACACACTGCGGACAGGTGGAACCGGAGCAACTTCCAGATATCGAGAAAAAGTTCCGAAGCGATTTGGAAAAGGCCATTGGCTTTGTGCCAGAGCAAATTTTCTGTGTGGACTCCATTCTTTACCAACAGGGTCGGGAGCAGGGTGAGCCCATTCTGGTAGAAGCCAGTGGCGTTTCCGGACTACATGAATATTTGAAGGGGTGGATTTCTGACATTGATAAGCTGCTGATGGAAGCTCAAAACCTGGAAATAGAAACACAGCGAAAAGCAGCATTAGAGGAAATCAACCGCTGTATAATGTACTGCAAAGAAAAGATGGGTGAAAAACTCGCTCAAAATCTAACAAAAGATTGGAAATCAGTATTTGCCGAAGCAAAAGAAAATCTAAAAAAACAGACATCTTCCACTGCTATTCTTCGTGGAAGCTGGTGGACTTATAGGGGATCTAGTGAAAGTTTTGAAGGAAAAGATGGTTATTCTTTGAAAAGGCAAGCAAGAAATTATGTACGTACTTTTGCCGCAGATAGTCTTAATGATGCACGCTACTCAATTGAAGAAATAGTCCAAAGAGCGCAAGAAGAATATGGTAACACAGGTGTAGACAGTGAATATTTCAAATGTTCCAATGCCGTAAACCAATTGCTCGAAGAACTTTATCTGAATCTAGTCCAGTGTGGTATCCAAGTCGATGCCCCAGAAGAAATAGACGTAACTCCTAATGTCTCTAGGATTGAATCTATCCTTAATGAAATTCTTATCAGCGGAAGTTTTTGGTCCGCTGATAAGTACCTTGAAGTTTTTGAGAATCGTATTGAGTTCAACAAATACGACAATTGGTATGAAGAGCGTGGATTATTTGGCATAGTTAAAAGTAAGCCTAAATATGTAATACATACTTATCGTGCCATAGATGAAATTGGAAGGCATATTAGCAAAATATACGTGGGCCAATTAGAAAGAGGAAAGAGGCGGCTTAATTCTTATTGGGAGAGTTTTTTGGAGAAACTTTATAAAGAGGCGGATGATCGCATAAAGATTCTTTGGGAAAACACACAGAAACAAATTGCTTCTGCCCAGGAAAAAGAAACTATTCCGTTTCAGTCCGCATTGAATATGCTCTCTGAAATAGAAAAAGAGGTACAAAAATGAGTGACCTTATTTATGATAGCTTTACCCAATTCTACACATCCATTGCGGCCTCTTATCAAATCCTCAACGAAAGCCGCACACGCATCGAGGACCGCAAGGGAACGATGCTGAAGCTATTGGAGAAAGGTCTTCAAATCCCCGAACCGCCCTCTGAGGCTGGCGAGTACCAGCAGCTTTGCCGGGATATGATGAACGGCGCCAAGCTCCAGGTGCATTGCTGGCAGGAATTGATTCGTCAGCAGCTCCAACGCTCTGAGTTCGTTAACCGTCATGAAAAGAGCATTCTGGCGCTGGTATTTGCCGATGTGAATGCAGGAAAGAGTTCTCTGGGCAATTTTGTCGGCGGCTGGAATTTACAGGACACTCCATACGCCAGCCTTTATCAGCCCCATCAGTGTGAAATCGAGGACTTCAGCAAGGCCAGTCAGGAAAACCGGCAGGAACGTATCATCGACCATTTTGCCGAAAACGCCACAGAGGCCACCTCTACCATCCAGCACTACACCTTGGCACAAGGGTTAACTTGGGTGGACACACCGGGCCTGCACTCTCTGACAAAGGAGCATGGTGATCTTGCAAAAGAGTACATTCAGTTTGCCGACCTGGTCGTGTACCTGACTTCATCCAGCAGTCCCTTCAAATCGGATGAACGTGATATGCTGGGTGACCTTTTTCGCATGGGAAAGCCGGTAATTTTGGCAATCACAAAATCAGATTTTACTCATAAAAAGGTGGTTGATGGTAAGATCGTCTATACACAGCTGCCAAAAACAGCTGCCAACCGGACAGCACAGGAGAGTTTTGTTAGTACTCAAGTACGGGAAATCAGCGGTAATAACAATCTGGAAAATTCCCACATACTCAGCCTATCCGTCCGGCTTGCCAAAGATGCCGTAAAAACACAGGACTCAGCGCTATTCGCCGCAAGCAATTTGGACAAGTTCTTTTCACAAATGGGAGCAGTCCTCTCTGAAAAGGCTGTTGAATTAAAAATGCGCCGCCCTAAGGCTGAGGTCAACGCGTTCATTGACCGGTTGATTGGACAGTTCGGAAAAACAGAGGACGGATTTTTGACCATCACACAGCTGCGGGAGGAATTGGCGGAGAAAATCAAAAACTTGAATACGGTCATAACGGAGTGTGAAAAAGAGAAATCTGCCCTCTGCGCTGAGGTTGACCGGCAGCTCCCGACCAACTTGAGTCTTCAGTTCCGCAGTTTGCGGGATCGTGACTTGATTGGAGACCCCAAAGCTGTACAAAATGAAATGTCTGAAACGGTATCAAAACTTGTTGCTGAGGTCTGTAAGAAGCGTCTAAAAAGTAAGCTGGGTGCATTGCCTATTTCCGTAACGCTCCCTCCCCTGCAAGTGAAAAATGCAGATGGCAGCGGATATAAGTATCAATATATTGAGCAGGTCATCACCAGGAGTGAAGAACGTGCACCAGAGGGTATCTTTGAGAATATCGTTCACTTCGTTGATAGGGATAAGAAATTTTATCGGACCGTAAACCACAAGGAGTTCATCAAATCCGGCGATAACTTCAAAAGTTTTTTGGATGCTCAGGTTGAAAGTGTCCGCCCAGAGGTGCGGGAGCACGTGGCCGGAACGATCCAGCATATGACCTCGGCCTGTATTTCCCCGCTGCTTGCGTGTTATCAGAAGCTGGACGAGCAGTTAGAAACATTAACGGCACAACTGGAGCGGCTTCGCTTCAACAAGTGATAAAACGATAGAAAGGGGCGAGTCAAATGGGAGCCATGCTGATCGACAATCACAAACAGACAATTATGGGACTACTGCGGGAAGGAGAAACTCTGCTACAGAGGATAGCAGATCAAGACGGCGTTCAACGTATCCAGTCTGCACAGCATAAGGCTGAAACAGGAAAAGAGCTTATTATCATGTTTTACGGACTCTACAACGCCGGAAAAAGCACACTAATCAACGCCCTGTGCCTAAAACATGTTGCGCCAACTGGGGACGTCCCCACCACTGTATCCATCCAGGAGGTCCCTTGGGAGGGCTATACCCTGATTGACACACCTGGTATTGACGCCCATACTGACCATACTGAGATTGCAATGGCCGAAATTCGCCGGAGCGATATCGTACTTTTTGTGATGGACAATGCAGATACCTTTGACAATGCACTCGTTTATCAGGCAATTATCGATATCTTGAAATCAGGAAAGCCTCTGGCAATCGTTATCAACCAGAAAAATGTAGACGAGACAGAGGACCCCAATATCCCGGTACCCAAACAAAAATCCATGCAAAAAATCATAGAGAATGTCTCTTCCAATCTGGAAAAGCAGGCATCCCGAAATGGAATGGCAGTTGCCGGGACACAGGATAATTTTCTTGGCATTTTCCCGGTTGATGCCTTTACCGCGGAAAATGCGGCTGGTGAAGAGTTACTCTATGAGAACTCTGGCGTTCTTTCCCTGCGCAACGCACTCAACGATCGGCTTCGCCGCTCTGAGCAGGTATACAAATTGCGGACGCCGCTGATTGAACTGCGGGATACGATAAGACAGGCAATGAAAACGTATCAAGAGTCGTCCATTTATGGTGAAAAACAACAGCTGGCAGAGGCCCGTGAGAGCCTGATCGCCTCCCGCCAGCGCCTAAAGGACCGGCTTTTGTCGGATGGCCTGCGGAAAATCGAGGCTGTAATCGAGCGTATGAAGGCCGCAGCTGCTAACGGGCAAATGCTCGATAACGCAGGGGAAGAGCTGAATCGTGAGCTGAACGCACTCATACAAAGTGTTGCAGCGGAAGAACAGGCCGTTTTGCAGTCTGAAATCAATATAAGCTCACTGCCAAGCTATCGTACTTCTGATACATCGGTGCAACCGGAACAGTCAGTTGGTGTAGATGGAGATGACGCACTGATTACGGCCGGTGGATTAGCTCTCGCCAACGCTTTGAAGGCGCTTCCTCCGCTTGTAATGGGACCGATTGCAGTTCCTATCGAAATTATTGTTGCGGTCGCAACAGCTATTTTCGGTATTTTTAGCAGGCAATCCCGCAAAGATGAACAGACCGCACAGAAGGAGGCTAGAGAAAGCCAGGAGCGGTTGGCGAATTACTACAGGTGGCTGAATGAGCTGCGTGACCAAGAGGTCAAGATTAAGGCAATGTATGAAACAAATGTTAATGATTTTATCCGTAATTATTACGAACCTAAGCTGAAAGAAATTGACCAATCTTTGGCCCAGGTTGATGGGCGCTGTGCAGAACACACGCAAAACTTACGAGCAATGGAGAGTCTGTTGCTCCGTACCGGAGATGAACTTCTTTCTTTGTCAAGTTCTATCTGATTTGCGAACTTTACCCTGCATATCTGGTGTTCCTTTACCTAGTAGGTGAGGTCACATTATCGTTAAATACTACATCACTAACTTTATGGAGGTTATCGTATGCCTGGAAAATCTTGTCCAAAATGTGGGGCGCTTACTTTGTGGAGCCAAGGAAACAAACTCGTATGCTCAAAATGTGGATATTCTGTGCACATACCATCGAACCAGGGTAAAGGAGGGAAAGGTGCAAAGTGTCCAGCCTGTGGAAGATTTACGTGGTTTGATGGAAGATGCAACTCATGTGGTGCTCATAAGTAAGGAGGTATAAAAAATGTTAGATCCTTTGAGTATCCTAATCGGAGCAGGAAAAATAATTGGTGGAGCAAAAGCGATTAAAAATGTCTCTGACTTTGTCACTGAAGACAGAGAGGTAAAGCGAAAAGCAGCCCAACTTGAAAAAGAGATTAAACAAATTAGAGAGCGTTCTCTGTTTGAAACAATTACCATATACGTAATGGCCGCATTTGCTGGAGTGTTTCTAATGTCAATGGGTATAATAGGCCTAATTATAACCATTTTAATGTTTCTCGTACATTGTAGCAGCCTTGAAAAATTACGTCGATATACCGATATAAAGCGAGAGATTGTTCTGTCTTCTGTTCTTGGGCTAATATTTCTCCTCTGTATATTCTAAATTCTCTCTTAAATCCATTTATAAAAGGAGATTTTCAAATGGGTTTCTTCGGTGATTTAGCAAAAAGCGCTGCAAAAAGTGTTGAGGATCGAGTTCAAAAGATAAGTGAGCGAAAAGAAGAACTTGAGCGCAGAATGGAATACGCTAGCGACGAAGAATTATTTCGCGCTATAGGCCGGACGGTTCCAATGAGCGTGGAATTTGCGGCCCTTTCGCTGATGATTCAAGAGCGCGGCTATTCGAGCGATGAAGTCGTCAGAAAATATAATGAAATAAAACATAGCAGATAGAATCGAATACACAGTATCTGATTCCACGCCATTTCTGGATATATATTATAACAATGAAGGCCTCGGGGTAATTCCTCGGGGCCTATTTCTATATTTAGGAGGAATATGAAAATGCCTGCAAATGTTGAAACGATGTTCTATGTCCGCGAAAAGCCCTGGCACGGCCTGGGCACTGAGGTCCAGGAGGCCCCCACTTCCGCCGACGCGCTGCTCTATGCCGGTCTGGACTGGCTTGTTGTGCAGGAGGATGTGTATCTGAAGGATGGTACGCAAATCCCAGGTTACAAAATCAACACCCGCGACACAGATCATATTGCCCTGGGCATCGTCTCAGACCGCTACAAGGTGGTACAGAACGAGGACGCGTTTCGATTCACCGATGATCTACTGGGCGCTGGCGTCACCTATGAGACCGCTGGAGCCCTGCAAGGGGGCCGCAAGGTCTGGATGCTGGCCCGGATGCCCCACCGCTACATCATCGCCGGGG
>OFGR01002524.1_pt1 | contig 12042 bp, 7 predicted proteins | sample 1521811 | NCBI WGS metagenome assembly OFGR01 (sample SAMEA3504098, study PRJEB24116) | mouse gut metagenome | biome: mouse gut; feature: mouse-associated habitat; material: faeces | place: Denmark | collected 2011
GAACCTTTCTTCAGAAAGGTTCCCTCCCCCCTCCTCAAACTCCTCCCCTCTCCCTCCCAAGACTTTCGACTTTATCGAATCCCTTTTCGAAGGAAGGGGCTACGCTGTCATTCCTCATCGTTATGAAGAGTGAAAGAAAAGAAGGGTGCGCCCTTTTTCCGGGTGAGGCTTCCATAAAAGGGATGCTTGTGGAAAGGTTAATTTGGGGGGAATGGAGAGGAAGAAGGGACGGAGGCGGGGCAGTCCGACTTTCCCTTATTTTTTCTTGTAAGGCAGTTGGTTGGGAAGAGACGGCTTTGCGGCGGCGTTTTCATGATGAGTCTGGGCTAACGCCGTCGAAAAGGGTATAAGGCCCTCATACGGATATTTTCCTGCAAGAGGGGCTTTCCATGCGTTTTGACGAAGCTGTAACATTGGCCAGACAGGGCGAACTTGTGAACCGCCCGGTCCATGACCCGCATTTTGTGGCTATCCGGGACGGAAAGACGCTCTATGGGCAATTTGTGGGTGAAACGCACTTTGCCGACATGAAGCCTTACGCCTTTACGGAGGAGGATGTCTGCGCCGCCGACTGGAAACGCTTCACCCGCACGATCCCCGACGAATGGGAAGGCTGCGACGCACCCAATAAATGAGCGGTAGCCTCCTTATCGTTTTTTTCTTTTTTCCGCTGTGGAACCGCGTGATTCCGCGCCGATAGCCGTCATTTTTTTGAATGGCTCTGTCATGGGAAAGGAGTGGTAGTTTCTTTAACCAACCGGAATTTCAAAAAGTTTTCAGCATTGTTGAGGCAACAGGCTCCACAATGCGAAAACGCCCATCCGCATTGCTCTGAAATTACAGAGGAAATATATCAGCCGATTGCTCTGACAGAGCCTTTTGAATATATCCTGCATCCTGCGTGAGCAGGGGGTGCGTGAACCCTCGTGGCCGCTGCTATCTCGTGCGTCTGCGACGCTGAGGCGCCAACATATCCGTTCCTTTGGCTTCATGGCGTTTTCCCGTCAACAAGATGCCTTGCAACGTTAAAAAACATGAATTCCCTGCGCGCTACCTCTCTACCGCGTGAAGTTTTGCAGGTGGGGGAGGGCGGGTGCTCCCCGCTTTTGAAAAAGCTCTCTCCCCCGATTACTTTCCTCCGCCCCAGCCAGTGGACAGAGCCGGGCTTGAGGACGTATAGAAACCGCAGTCGAACGCCCCTACAGACGGGAGCCCGCCTCCCGGCGTTCCGGAGGACCCATGCGATTGATGTACACCTCTTGCCTCGCGCTGCTGCTCGGCGGCCTTGGCGGTTGCTTTTGGCAAAGCGCCCCTCTCCCTGAGGAAACGACGGCCCCGCCGCTTTCTCCTGTGGCCCGGTTTATGGTTGCCAACACCTCCGGGGCTACCGCGCTTATTGACGATGACGTTTTTGGCGGCGAAGTCCGGGTGACGGTCGAAGACACCTTCCTTTCCGCCGCGGGCGAAACCTGCAAGCGTGCCACCGTGCTCTCCGCGCAGCATGAGGCGGAAATCATCGTCATCTGCCACAACGGGCAGGAGGGCGATGAAAGCGATCCGGCGGAATGGCGACTCATGCCCCGCGTCTGGGGAAAGGGCATCGCCAACCCTTAGGCGTTCCGCATTCTCAGTGCCGCCGGAAAGCGCGGCCTTTTTTCCGCATTTGTGGAGGTATCCCTTGTTCAAGTGCAGCCATTTGCTGTGTTTTGTGTTGTGCCTGATGGTTCTCGGCGCGCTTCCCGTTGCGGCGGCGGATGGTCCCTCGGCCACCGCGACCGCTACGGCCACCGCATCGGCCACGGCTCCCGCGCCTGCCGCGCCTTCGCCAAGCGATCCCGCGCCTTTTGGTGCCAACCTTTTTCAGGGCCACTTCAGCCAGACGGCGGGCGGCAAGGTCCTCCAGAGCGGTGATCGCCTGATCATGCGCCTGTGGGGAGGCCGGACGCTTGACGACATCCTCACGGTCGACGCCGAGGGGATGATTGATATTCCCGACATAGGCCGTGTGCCCGTGGCGGGCCTGCCCATCGACGCCAAGGAGCCTCTGGAACAGGCCATCGCCAGCAAACTCAACGCGGCGGGCGTGGTCGACGTGGAAATGTACGTCCGTCCTATGGACACGCAGCCGGTTTCCCTTTTCGTCACCGGCTTCGTCCTCCGTCCCGGCAACTATACGGGCACGCCCTCCGACACCATCCTCGCCTTTCTCGACAAGGCGGGCGGCATCGACTCCAAGCGCGGCAGCTACCGCAATATCCGTGTCCTGCGCCAGGGCCGCGAAATGGGTACCTTTGATCTCTATCCTTTCGTCCTGAAAGGGGCCATGCCGCACATCCGCTTTCAGGACGGCGATACCGTGGTCGTGGGTGAAAAGGGGCCGTCCGTGGCCGCTTCCGGGGAAGTGCGCAACGTCGCCCGCTTTGAGTTCAGGCCGGAGGAGTTGAACGGCTCCAAGCTCATGGAGCTCGCTGATCCGCAGCCCCGCGCTACGCACGTCAGTCTGAACGGTTCGCGCGGCGGTGCGCCCTACAACCTCTATCTTCCTCTGAGCGACTTCAAGGCTCTGCATCTCGAAAGCGGCGATCAGGTGCGCTTCCTCGCGGATCGGCCCGGCGACACCATCATGATCGAAGCGCAGGGAGCCATCCGGGGCGCGTCGCGTTTCCCCGTCCGGCGCAACGCCCGGCTGCACGAGATCATGAGCTATATTTCGGTGGAACCGGGCCGGGCCAACCTCGGCGGGCTGTACATCAAGCGCAAGAGCGTGGCCGTCCGTCAGAAAAAGGCCATTGAGGACGCCCTGCGCCGCCTTGAACAGAACGCCTACACAGCCACCTCCGCCAGTTCCGACGAGGCGCAAATCCGTTCCAAGGAAGCGGAGATGCTGTCCAATTTCATCTCGCGCGCCAAGGAAGTCCAGCCCGAGGGCGTAGTGGTCGTCGGCTCGCGGGGCAAGATTGCCGATCTCGCGCTTGAGGACGGCGATGTTATCGTCGTGCCGGAAAAAACGGATGTGGTGCTGATCAGCGGGGAAGTCATGATGCCGCAGGCCATCGTCTGGAACAAGGACAAGGATATGGACGACTACATCCGGGGCGCGGGGGGCTTCAGCAACCGGGCCGATACGTCCAACCTCATCGTGGTGCGCCCGAGCGGGGAAGTCATCCCCCGCGCCAAGGAAGCGCAGCCGGGCGATCAGGTGCTTGTCCTGCCCCGCGTGGAATCCAAAAACCTCCAGGCCGTCAAGGACATTTCGCAGGTGCTCTATCAGATCGCCGTAGCCTGCAAGGTCATCCTCGACATTTAGGGTGGAGCGGAAGAACACCCGAAGCCCGTCAAAGGCCCTTCCCACTGCGGGAGGGGCCTTTTTTCAGGTGTGGCGAGACGACGCCGCGCGGGGAAATGTGTTCGCGGGATTTTTCTTTTCGTTCGTTTGGGGGCTGCATGCGGCCAAAGAAAAAGGAAGCCTCGGCAAAGGCTTCCTTTCAGGGGGGCGAGGGCAGGGCGGGCAAGGGGCGTCTGGACAGCCCCTGCCGCCGCGTCAGAAGGTTGTTACCGGAGGATAGGCGGGGGAGGCGAACATGGCATGGAAGGTCAGGACGAGCATGACGGCCCCGATGCCGCATTTGACCACGATGCCGAGGAAACGTCCCACCAGCGCGCCCTTGGCCGCCTGCCGCGCCTCGTAGTCGTCCCGTCCCTTGTACCGTTCCATGAGATAGCAGCCGATCCACGCGCCCACGAGCGCCCCGATGAGCGCGCCGAGCCCGAGCAGGAGGGGCATCCCGGCCAGCGCGCCCACCAGCGCGCCGATGAGCCCGGCCCACATGCCGCTCGTGCTCGATCCGTATTTCTTGCTTCCCCATCCCTGCGCGAGGTATTCGACGATCTCCCCAAAGACGGCGAGGCCGATCAGCATGAGGAAAAAGAGCCAGCCCATGTCGCCGGGATAAGGGTAGGCCGCCCGCCACAGGCCGATGAGCCCGAGCATGATCCAGTTGGCGGGCAGCGTGATCACGTTGAGCAGCAGCACGAAGCCGAGCAGCACGAGGAAAAGGGTCGGGAAAAGGACTTCCACGGCCTACTCCGCGTCCGCCGTCTTGCGCAGGACTTCCATGACCGAGGGCAGATGCCGCAGTCGGTCGATGACGTGATAGAGGTGCGCCACGTCGCGCACCTGAATCATCATTTCCATTTCCGAGCGCCCGTCCAGCAGCGCCTGCACGATGCAGCCGTCGATGTTCACGTCCTCGTCGCGCAGCACGATGGCGATGTCCGCGAGCGAGCCCTTCTGGTTGCGGGCCATGACGTGCACGCGCACCGGGAAGGGCTGCGTCTCGTGGCCGTCCCATTGCACGGAAATGAGCCTGTCCGGTTCCATGTCCTGAATGTTGGGACAGGTCGCGGTGTGCACGATGACCCCGCGCCCCCGGCTGACGAAGCCCACGATGTCGTCGCCCGGCACCGGGTTGCAGCAGTGGGCGATGCGCACCATCATGTCGTCGAGGCCGCGCACGGTGATGCCGCCGGTCTTGGGAGGCGGCGGGGGCGTCTGCTCCTTCTTCCTTTTGCGGTGCGCGATCACCGTATCCACGGCGTCCGGCGTCTCAAGGATTTCCGGCGGCGCGACGATGGATTGCAGGCGCTTGACCACCTGCTTGGTGGTGAAGCGGGCGTAGCCGATGGAGGCCATCAGCTCGTCGACGGAGCCCGCCGCAAGGCTGTTTACCAATGTGGCGAGATGGCCGTCCTTCTCGGCCTTGCCGAGGTTGATGCCCGCCTTGCGCGCTTCCTTTTCGAGCATTTCACGGCCAAGCCCCATCGCCGCCGCGCGTTCTTCCGTGCGCAGATACTGCTGGATGCGGCTGCGGGCCTTGGCGGTCTTGACGATCTTGAGCCAGTCGCGGCTGGGGCGGCGGTTCTTGTCGGTAATGATCTCGACCGTGTCGCCGCTCTTGAGTGCTGTGCTCAGGGGGACGAGCTTGCCGTTGACCTTGGCCCCCACGCACTGGGAACCCACCTGCGTGTGGATGAGGAAGGCGAAGTCGAGCGGCGTCGCGCCTTCGGGAAGCTCCTTGACGTCGCCCGCCGGGGTGAAGACGTAGACCTCATCCTTGAAGAGGTCCATGCGCAGGGAGTGCATGAACTCCTTGGAGTCGGATTCCTGCCCCTGCCGGTTGACGATCTCGCGCAGCCATTCGAATTCGGGGGCGTCCTTCACGTCCACCGCGTGGTGGCGCTCCTTGTAGAGCCAGTGCGAGGCCACGCCGTGCTCGGCCAGACGGTGCATCTCCTCGGTGCGTATCTGGATTTCGATGCGCTCGCCCTCGGGACCGATGACCGTGGTGTGCAGGCTCTGGTACCCGTTGGCCTTGGGCATGGAAATGTAGTCCTTGAAGCGCCCGGGCACGGGCTTCCACTGCGCGTGCACGAGGCCGAGCACGGCGTAGCAGTCCCGCACGTCCTTGACGATGGCGCGGAAGGCGAGGATGTCGTGCATATCGTCGAGCGTCAGGTTTTGCTCGGTCATCTTTTTGTAGATGCTGTAGATATGCTTGATGCGGCCCCAGACCGTGCCTTCGATGCGGTTGTCGCTGAGGATGCCTTCGAGCTTGGCGATGATCTTGGCGATGAGCTGGCGCTCCACCACCTGATTGCTTTCCAGCCAGTCCGAAATCTGGGCGTAGACGTCTGGATGGAGGTATTTGAAGCTCAGTCCTTCAAGTTCCAGCTTGATGCGGTGCAGGCCGAGGCGGTTGGCGAGCGGGACGTAGATGTCCATCGTCTCCTGCGCGATGCGCTGGCGCTTGTGCGCCTTCTGGAAATCAAGGGTGCGCATGTTGTGCACGCGGTCGGCCAGCTTGACGATGGGCACGCGGATGTCGTGCGACATGGCAAGGATCATCTTGCGGATGTTCTCCGCCTGCTGCTCCTCCTTGCTGTCGAACGTCATCATGCTGATCTTGGTCACGCCGTCGACGATATCCGCGACCTGTTCGCCGAATTCGGCGTCGACCTCTTCAAGCGTCACCTTGGTGTCTTCCACGGTGTCGTGCAGCAGGCCCGCCGCCACCGAGTGGGCGTCGAAGCCGAGTTCCGCCAGAATTTCCGCCACCGCCAGAGGATGGGAGAGATAGGGTTCCCCGGAGAGGCGGACCTGCCCGGCATGGGCGGCCGCTGCGTAGGCATAGGCTTTGCGCACGAGCGCCTGTTCCGCTTCCGTAGAGTTGGCGGCCAGTCGGCTCAGGATGTTTTGCATCGGCAGGGGGAGATGGGAGGCGGGTGCTTCAACGGTACTCATGGGCTCTTCCTGTGGGGCTTGTGGTACGTATGGCTGCGGCGCACGGCAACACGGCCACGCCTGCGGCGGGCCGGCATGGCGAGGCATGTAGGCCGGGGCTTCTTACATTCTACGGCTGAACGCGGTACCTCTGCAAGTCTTTGGGAACCCACCAGCGATCAAAATTGTACATGATGCCGTTCAGGGCGGGTTTCACGCCCTGAAAGCGCGCCTGCAGAATCGGCAGCGCGTAGGGCACGTAAAGGAAGCAGTAGGGCTGTTCGGCGTCGAGAATCTCCTGTACCCGGTCATACAGCTCCTTGCGGCGGCTCTGGTCGGTCAGGCTGCGCGCCTCCACGAGCAGGGCGTCCACCTCGGCGTTGCGGTAGCCCGTAAAATTCAGGCCCCCGGGTTTGGCGCGCGAGGAGTGCCACACGTCGTAGATGTCGGGGTCGAGGGTGATGGTCCACGCGAGGATGAGGGCGTCGAAGCGCCCCTTGTTGACGAATTCCTTGATGAAGGCTGCCCATTCCACGGTGCGGATGTGCACGCCGATGCCGAGGGCCTTCAACTGGCTCTGGATGATGATCGCCGTGTTGATGCGCGCCGTGTTGCCCTGATTGACGAGGATGGTGAAGACGAAGGGCTGTCCGTCCCGGTCAAGAAGGCCGTCGCCGTCCGTGTCCCGCCAGCCCGCCTCGGCAAGGAGTTTTCTGGCTTCGTCCACGTCCTGCCGCACCGGGCTCAGCGTGTCGTTATAGGCCCACGTGCCGGGCTTGTAGGGCCCCACGGTGGGCACGCCCTGCCCGAGGAGCACGCCGTCGATGATGGACTGGCGGTCGATGGCCATTGAAACGGCCCGCCGCACGCGCACGTCCTTGAAGAAGGGATGGGAGAGGTTGAAGCCGAGGAAGGTGTAGCTGAAGGAAAGGTAGCGGTATTTGCGCCAGTCCCGGTCCCACTGCGGGCCCGAGGTCTGGCGCAGGTACTGCAGGGGCGAAAGGGACATCATGTCCAGCCGCCCGGCCTTCAGTTCCAGAAACATGGTCGCGGGATCGGGGATGATCCGGTAGACGGCCTCGTCGAGATTGGGGCGGCCCTCGAAATAGGTATCGGACGCCCCCAGCGTGAGCATGGACCCGGCCTCCCACTTCAGGAGGCGGAAGGGCCCGGCGCCTACCGGCTTGCGCGCCGCCGGGGAATTCATGAGGTCCTGCCCTTCCAGAACGTGCTTGGGCAGGATAGCCCCCATCCACGTCATGAGCGAGCGCGCAAAGGGCTTTTCGTACCTCACTTCAAAGGAGAAGCGCCCGGTTTTACGGAACGACTCAATGGCCAGAAAATCCCCGGAGTAGGCCGTGGGGGTCTTCGGGTCGATCATGGTCTTGTAGGTAAATTCCACGTCGTCCGCCGTGAGCGGTACGCCGTCCTCCCAGCGGATGTCGTCGCGCAGGACGAAGCGCAGGAGCCGTCCTCCGTCCAGCACCTCATAGGATTTGGCCGCCCACGGGACAATCTGCAAGTCCTTGTCGTATTTGAGTGGTGCGACATAGAGGAGGTCCACGATCTCCTGCGAGGCCGAGTCGGAGGACAGGTAGGGAATGAGGTTGGAAGGCTCCCCGATGGTACCCATGAGGATGCGTCCGCCGTAGACGGGTTCCTCCGCCGGGGAAGGGGCCGCCCCCGCATAAGGGGAAAGAAGGCACAACAGCGCGCCAAGCGCCGCCCAAAATGCCAAGAGGTTCTTTTTCATACCTATTCCCTGTTCATTATAAAAATTTTCCCGAAAATAGTCATAACATACTTGTGCACCCTTGAAAACAAGCGACACTTGGCATACAAAGATAATATAAGACTCATCGCTTATACTTAGGGGTAACCCGAGCGCAACGGCGGGCCCGGAAAGGCCGTGCGCAACCTCTTTTTTTCACGAGTAAAGCTGCAAATCAAAATCCCGACGGGATGCGATCGACGACCAAGGGTTTGCCGTTTTGCCGGGCCATGCACAAAAACAAGGACATCGGTTTTGCAGCGCCATGACAGAAGCAAGGACAAGCGACAATATGAACGTTCGTGAGGAAAGTGCCGCCCGCGCCCTGATTCAGGGCTTCCTGAAAGATTCCATCCCGGAATATATCCGGGACACGGGGCAGGAAATCCTGAACGGCGGCGGCGTCCACAAGCTGACCATCCGCAAGGAAGGCGAGGGGTGGGACGTCGAAGGCATCGTGCAGGGCGAGGACTTTCAGAACTATTCGCCCCATCTGCTGCTCAACCCGGCGGATTCCCAGATTTCGCACAGTTGCAATTGCCACGAGGCCTTCATGGGCGTCTGCCGCCACGTGGCCGCCGCCGCGCTCAAGATGCACGCCGACCTCGACAAGGATTACGGCGCGCCCGAAGAACCGCAGCGCCTCAATACCGAGTGGCGGCAGAGTTTCCGCAGCTTTTTTTCCAGTTCGCTGGAGCCGGAAACAGGGCGGCATTATTTCATTTTCCGTTTCTATCCCGAGCCGGGGCGCCTCATCGTGGCCCTTTTCCGGGCACGGCAGAACAAGACGGGCCTTTCCTCCGTGCATCAGGAAACCTCGCTTGAGCAGATACTGCGCAATCCCGAGTGGTGCGATCAGTCGCCGCAGCTTTTGCAGGTGGCCCGCCAGATCGGGCACTACCTCGACTATTACGGCCACCGCATCGAAATCCCGGAAGGGCTCGTCTCGTGGTTCTTCTGGGCCATCCGGCATGAATACTACATGTTCTGGAAGGATACGGACATCCCCTGCACCATCGTGGGCACGCCCCTGACCGTCAAGCTGCGCCCGGGCCTTGACGAGGACGGGCTGCGTTTCGACGTGCTCCTCCAGCGCGGCGACAAAAAGCCCTTCTGTATTTCCGAAGAGGACAGCGAGATCACCTTCCACGGCCAGATGCCGTTGTGGGTGTGCTGGAACCAGAGCTTCTATCCGGTGCAGACGAGCCTTTCCCCTTCGCTGGTCAAACAGCTTGTGGCCACCCGCCCCGTGGTGCCGCAGGACAACATCTCGGAATTCCTCGACCGCGTCTGGGCGCGCCTGCCCGCCTCGGAACTCTACGAACCGGATGAGTTCCTCAAAATCATGGGGCCGATCTTTCAGCCCGCTACCTACGATCCGAAGCTCTTCCTCGACGAAGAGGGGAGCCTGCTCACCCTCGAAGTCCAGAACACCTACGAAACGGTGCACGGCGAATTCATCTTGCCCGGCCCGAACCCGGACTTCCAGACCGGCAGCTACGTGTTCGAGGGGCACACCTTCCTCGTGCGCCGCGACCAGACGGAAGAGGCCGCGCTCATGGCCCAGCTTGCCGAAATGCACTTCCAGCCGCGCAGCAACAAGCTGTGGTTTATGGAGCCGGAAGAGGCCATCGCCTTCCTTCTCGACTCCTACCCCACGCTGGTGGAAAACTGGCGCGTCTACGGCGAAAAGGCGCTCACCCGCTACAAGGTGCGCATGTCGCAGCCGATCATTTCGGCCAAGGTGGAGAGCAACGAGAAAGAAAAGTGGTTCAGCCTCGACATCGATGTGGAATACGACGGCCAGCACCTGCCGCTCGAACGCATCTGGAAGGCGTGGGTACGCGGTCGCCGCTACGTGCAGCTTAAGGACGGTTCCTATACGAGCCTGCCCGAATCGTGGCTCGAAAAGCTGGCCCACAAGCTGCAGGCCCTCGGCTTCGATCCCACCAAGCCACCCAAGCGCCAGTTCAAGCAGTTTGAAGCGCCCGTGCTCGACAACCTCCTCGACGATCTGCCCAACGCGGAAACCGATTCCTTCTGGAATTCCCTGCGCGAAAAGGTACGCAACTTCACCGAGGTGGAGCCCGTCACGACCCCGAGGGGCCTCAACGCCACGCTGCGCAATTACCAGCTTCAGGGCGTGTCGTATCTGAACTTCCTGAGCGAATACGGCTTCGGCGGCATCCTCGCGGACGAAATGGGCCTCGGCAAGACGATCCAGACGCTGTCCTTCATCCAGCATATGATCAACCACGGCCACGAGGGGCCCAACCTCATCGTGGTGCCCACTTCGGTGCTGCCCAACTGGGAACGCGAGTCCGAAAAGTTCGTGCCCAAGCTCAAGCGCCTGATCATCTATGGTACGCGGCGTGAGGGCATGTTCCGCAAGGTGGCCGACTCCGACATCGTGGTCACCACCTACGCCCTGCTGCGCCGTGACCTTGAGGAGCTGGAAAAGCACTATTTCAACTCGATCATCCTCGACGAAGCCCAGAATATCAAGAATCCCAATACGATCACGGCTCGTTCCGTGCGGGCGATCAAGGCCCGGATGCGCCTGTGTCTCTCCGGTACGCCCATCGAGAACAACCTCTTCGAGCTGTGGTCTCTTTTCGAGTTTCTTATGCCCGGCTTCCTCGGTTCGCAGCACGCCTTCCAGCGCGGGGTGGTCAAGCCCATCCGGGACGGCGACGGCGAGAGCCTCGAATACCTGCGCTCGCGCGTCAAGCCCTTCATCCTGCGCCGTACCAAGGCGGAGGTGGCCAAGGACCTGCCGCCGAAGATCGAAAACGTCACGTACTGCAACATGACCGACGAGCAGGCGGAACTCTACGCGGCCCTGACCCGCAAGCTCCGGGATCAGGTGCTGGCCGATGTGGAAAGCAAGGGCATGGCCAAGAGCCAGATGTCCATCCTCGACGCCCTGCTCAAGCTGCGCCAGATTTGTTGCCATCCGCGCCTGCTCAAGGTGGACATGCCCGGTTTCTCGACCGGCAGCCTGCCTTCCGGCAAGTTCGAGGCCTTCAAGGATATGATCTTCGATGTGGTGGAAGGCGGCCACAAGGTGCTCGTCTTCTCGCAGTTCGTGCAGATGCTGCAAATCATCCGCGGCTGGCTCCAGCTTACGGATATACCCTTCTGCTATCTGGACGGCACCAGCAAGGACCGTCTGGATCAGGTGGACCGCTTCAACAACAGCCCGGATATTCCGATCTTCCTCATTTCGCTCAAGGCGGGCGGCACGGGCATCAACTTGACCTCGGCGGACTACGTCATCCACTACGATCCGTGGTGGAACCCCGCCGCCGAATCGCAGGCTATTGCCCGTGCCCACCGCATCGGACAGGACAAGCAGGTTATCGCCTATCGCTTCATTACCCAGAACAGTATTGAAGAAAAGATTCTCTATCTGCAAGATGAAAAACGAAAGTTAGCAGAAACATTTGTTACCGACAGCGAAACATTGCCTGCATTGAGCAATGAACAATGGGTAGACCTGCTTGAATAAGAAAAAGAGGCTTCATAATCCATCTTTTAGTATCCCATTCCAAACTGCCACAAAGGCAGCACATTCATGTACCCTCTCTCAATATCATCTTTTACTACATATCCTTTTTGCACATCCTGAATCTGTCTTTGTCCCTTTTTCTTCCCACCCACTTCAAAAGTCATATCATCAATCAAGAAATCAGAAACAGGCGAAGCCACCACATCCGAAAAGACACGAGCCTGATTCAGGAAGAAAGTCTCTCTGATATTTCCAATATTAGAATTTTCATGAGCCAGATTATATATCAGATTCGTATTATCCAAATAAACCTTATCCACCTTTCCTAATCCGCGTATACCGCCGGTAGCATCCCGCAATTGCGTTATCAGTCCTGCCTCTTCAATATAGAGACAATAATCGGAAATGTTATTACGGCTTACTTCAAGTATTTTAGCTATACTGCTAAAATTCGGTTTAAAGGGTACACTTTTAGCAATA
>OFGR01002528.1_pt1 | contig 12033 bp, 9 predicted proteins | sample 1521811 | NCBI WGS metagenome assembly OFGR01 (sample SAMEA3504098, study PRJEB24116) | mouse gut metagenome | biome: mouse gut; feature: mouse-associated habitat; material: faeces | place: Denmark | collected 2011
AGGGCGGCGATCTCCGCCTCCGCGTTCCCGCCGTTGTAGAGGTCCGCGTAGGCCTGGGCCAGCACAAAGGTCTCCAGCCACCAGCGGTTGGCCCCTACGGGGGTCTCCACGCCGTTTTCCTTGAACACCCGGCAGCACTCCAGAAACTCCTCCGGCGTCTCCGGCAGGGACAGGCCGCACTGGTCAAACATGTCCTTGTTGACAAAGAGGCCGTAGGCCACCACCTCCTGGGGGATGGCCACCAGCTTGCCGTCCACAGTGTTGGCAGCCTTCACCACCTCCCGCAAGTTCTCCGCGCAGGATAGGCCGGACAGGTCCATCAGCGCCCCCTCTGCACCCAGGGCCAGAATGGCGTCCGGGTTGAGCAGGTACACGTCGTCCACGTTGTTGCGTACCCGGTCCAGGGCCACCTCGTCGTAGGTCTTGTCCTGGTAGGTCTCCGCTGTATAGGTCCGGTAGGCCACAGTAACGCCCAGCTGCTCCTCCGCCATTCTGACGGTCAGCTCTGAGGCGTTTCTGGCCACGTTCTCAGCGTCCGGGTCGGTCTTCTCCATGGGGGTGTAGAAGTTTACGATCCGGTCGTTGTCCGTATCCCGCGTGATGAGGTTTTTATCCAGCACGCCCTGGCCGCCGCAGGAGGCCGGGACGAGAAGAGCCGCGACCGCCAAAAGAAGGGCCGCCAGCCGCCTGACAGGTCGATTCATACCCTAATTCCGTCCTTTCGCGTATTGTTGGATAGTTTTTTTCATCATCTCAATGTTGATAGGCTTTGCCACATGGGCGTTCATCCCGGCGTCTAATGCTTCGCGGATATCCTCGGCAAATGCATTGGCGGTCATGGCGATGATCGGGATCGTAAGCGCCGACGGATGAGAGAGGTTCCGGATCGCCTTGGTTGCCTCATAGCCGTTCATGAGCGGCATCTGCACATCCATAAGTATCAGATCATACTGGCCTACAGCTGAACGCCCGAAGGCATCCACGGCAAGCCTGCCGTTTTCATAGATCTCACAGGTGGCGCCTTCCATGTCAAGAAGCTCGGTCAGGATCTCCGCATTGATCTCATTATCCTCAGCCACGAGAATATGCATTCCCTCCAGGATATTCTGCTTATCAGAGAGTTCTGTCTCCGGATGCTGATGCGGTTTTCGCTCCTGATCGCCGATCTGTAGTTCCAGGTCGACGGTAAATACGGAGCCTTTCCCTTTCTCGCTCTCCACGGTGATCTTCCCGCCCATTAGATCCAGAAGATTCTTGGTGATCGCCATGCCAAGGCCGGTTCCCTGGATCTTATTGGTTACGCTGTCTTCTTCTCTGGTAAATGCCTGGAAGATCTTTTTGACATATTCCGGGCTCATGCCGTATCCGTTATCGGCAACGATGAAACGGAAATGTGCCAGTGTTCGGGCGTATTGCTCCAATTCCTGGATGGTGAAGGAGACATGCCCGCCCTCCGGCGTGTATTTGACCGCATTGGACAGGAGGTTTAGAAGGATCTGGTTCAGACGGAGCTTATCCATCACTACCTGCTCATGCTTAAGATCCTTTATGATAACCTCAAATACATGCTTCTTTGATTTCATCTGCGGACGGATGATAGAGTCAATATTCTCGATCAGATCTGACATATTCTCATCCGTAAGGTTCAGGACGGTCTTGCCTGCCTCGATCTTGCTGATGTCCAGGATGTCGTTGATCAGTCCCAGCAGATGCTGGCTGGAGGAAGAGATCTTCCGGGTATATTCCAGTACCTTCACCGGATTGTCTGCATCCCTGGAAAGAAGGGAGGCAAAACCGACGATGGCGTTCATAGGCGTCCGGATATCATGGCTCATATTGGACAGGAAGGAACTCTTGGCGCGGTTCGCCTCTTCTGCGATCTTAAATGCCTGTTCCGCGGTCTCTTTGGAGCGCGCCAGCATGGCGTTGGATTCCTCAAGCTTTGCATTCATCTCTTCCTGACGGCGGAGGTTTTCCTGTTCCTGCCAGAACAGACGGATACTGCTCTGCTGCCTGATGATGGAGACCACGACCAGAATCAGCATAGCCACCAGGATGAGCGACAGCAGAAGAAGCATCCGGATCACGGCGCCCATCATTTCCACGGTCCCGGAGGCGACATATTCTGCCGGTATCAAAAAGAGCAGGAGCGTGTCATATGCTTCCAGGGATGTAAGGCAGTAATAATACTCCGTGCCGTTGTATCTGAAATTCGTGCTGAGAGGATCTTTTTCGGTAAGAGCCTCTCTGATATCCGGGTACTCCTGTCCCTCCATATCCTCCAGTACCTTAAGCACATTGTAGGAGTGGATGGTATTTTCCTCGGTGATATTGTCGTGCATCCGTGTGCCGTTGCTTTTCAGGATATAGGTTTCGTTGTGGCTGCCGTAAGCGGCGCTGTCATAGTATTCGGACAGAGTGTGTATGTCTTTTAACAGGATAATATGAGTAAAAACGACCGCTGTATCCCCGCCGGTCTCGATCGGTGTGTCAAGCTTCTGCACAAATGCCCAGAAGTTGCTGTCGTAGAAGCGGGATTCTGTGATAAAGGTATAACGGGATCCGCCCCCGGATATCCGGTCGAGATCGGACCAGACTCCATGCTTCCCCTCTGCATCATAACAGTTTCCCTGGCTGTCAAGCAGCATGAACAGGGAACTGAACTGATCTGTCTCTAACAGCTGTTCCACGTCTCCGATGAAACGCGTCATATCCTCGACGGTGTTGAAGTTCTCATATTCCAGGGCGTTCACTGCCGTAGTCAGATAATTCCAGTGGAAGTTCAGCGCATTGTCAAGGTTTGCTCTTACCTGAGAGGTGATCTCATTCAATTGTGTCGTGCGTTCTTCAAAAATCCGCGCTTGCAGGTATTTGGTGAAATAGCTGCCGCCAATCAGCAGGAACAGCAGCAGGCAGACGGCAAGCGCTGCCGGGAACGCGATATGATAGGTTTTCTTGAGGGGTTTCATCCGTTCATCCTCACTTTCTTGTTCTTGACACAGGATCCATTACAGATGAAGCGTAATGTAATCCGTAGGTGCGGCAAGCTGTCTGCCGTTCATCAGACGGTCTGAAATGATCTGCTCATAGGCAAGTTCGGATTTTGTATATTTGGTAATGCCTGCCGACTTAAGCGCTTCTTTCTGCATCAGGACCTCATTGCCAAGTATTGCCGCAGAATAGATTTCGTCCGGTTTCAGTTCTTTTCCTTCTATGGTCAGCTTATCAAGGGCATAGCCGGTGTCCGTCTTGTGGATCTCCATCTCAAAACCGCTGGACACATAGAGAGAGGAGTCGTTGATGACAGAGCCTCTCTTTTTGGATGCCGTCAGGACATAGCTTAAGTAATCGTGCATCTGTGCGCCGGTCATCTCGCACAAAAGGATGTCGATGGATTCACCCATCGTCAGGAAGCGCAGTTCTTCTTCGGTATAATCTCCGGCATGGATATCCCCGGAGACATTGATCGACTGGCCGGTCAGCAGTTGTGTGCCCAGTTCCTCGCGCACCGAATTCATGACCGCGGACGCCGCCGGGCTGCCTTTTGCCGGATCAAATGTATAGGAGTAACCGGCATCAATATGGACTTTTGCCGCCGGTTTCTTGTCTCTTTTCTTCATTGCCTCATTGAAGGCGCAGAATGCAGACCGTGCGTCAGGATATTCGCCGGTGATCATACCCTGGACCACCTGACTGGAGACAGAGAACATATCGGCGGAGGCGAGACGGATATACAGCCGGTTACTGTCAATGTATGGCTGGATATGCTTCATCATGGGAGAGAGCGAGAGATTGGCTTCGCTCGTATATGCGATCATATCCTCGCCGGTTGCAATGTATCTGAGCCCTTCAGGCTCTGTCATGGTTTCCAGAATGTCGCAGATCAGCGCTTTGCGGTCAGGTTCTTCCTGTGCCTTTGCGGCAACCTGAAAAGCCGGATATGTCAGATACCAGTTGTTGTCCGGCGTATCTCCATAATAAGGCACCATCACGGATCCATCCGCCGCGCCGTAACGGGTTGCCTCGGCGCTGGTGCCCCGCATCATGGCTGTCTCCTGATTCTGATATGCACGGTATACATCCACGATATCCGTCTCCAGATCGGAGGCGTCGATCCCGGTATACTGGATAAATTCCTGCATCCGTTCAAAGACCGGCATCCAGACCTCTTCGCTTAGCTCGCTGGTCTGCCCGCTTTCGTACTGCTGCCGCCATTCTCTGCCTTCCTGTGAGGTCAGCTGCTGGACAGAGAGCCCTTGCAGGATCTCCATACAGGTGTAGTCCGCCGAGAAGTTGGAGCGGAAGGGACGGACCCCAAACTTCTTAAGTGCGACACATGCATCCGTAAATTCCTGGTAATTCGTGGGAAGGCTGATATTATGGTCTGCCAGCAGCGATTCATTGACGATGATGCCGTCAACCTCCGCACAGACCGGCAGCCAGTTCAGCGTGCCGTCGCTGTATGTGTAACTGCGCAGATAGGACTGGTGAAAGGCGCCTGCCGCCCTGGAATCACTCAGATCCATCAGATCGTCTTTAAAAGACGCCACGTCTCCCAGGGAAAAACGCCGTACCGTAAGGATATCGGGCAGTTTCCCTTTCTCCGCCTGAAACCGGTAATAATCTGTGGAATTCGTGATCACATAGAATTCAAAGTCCACATCCGGAAATGCCTTCTGTAAATATGGCCCGTAATTTTCAGTAAGTTCATCACTCCAGAATGCGACCGAGACTTTATTGTCTGTCGTATTCTTATCGGATTCCCTGTCGCATCCGGCAACAAGAGATAATAGAAAGATACCCGTCAAAAGCAGTGTGATCCATTTCTTTTTCCTCATAGCAGTTCCGTCTCCTTTTTCTTGTTCTCCCGTTCTTTACAATCTCTTTCCATTATCCGGGGTGCCTGCTTATTTCCATGGGTTCCCGTCCGGAGAGACGGTTCCTTGTTCTTTCAGCCAGGCAGTCAAAAAGTCTTTCATAGAGCCTTTGTGCGTCTGGTGCGGATATTTCTCTGCGGTTTCTTCTGTGTATCCATCTAATAAGAATGCGACCTGATAGCTCTCATCGTCTTTTAATTCGGCGCCGCCCTTCGTCACCAGAAGATAGGGAAAGGGATTGTGATCGCCTGCCGCGTCAAAGCCTGCCTTAGCAAGCTCCTTTGCCTCGGCTCCGGTCATAGACATGACGGTGTATTCCCCGTCGGTTCCAGGACAGATGGTCGAGACGATATCCTGGTTGATCTTCCCGGCATAGAGCTTTCCGGTAATGCCGGAACTGATCTCCACGCCTCCCTCGTGAAACTCACCCAGAGGGATCATGGCGGCGTCTGCACCGGACTGGCTGCCAAGCGCCTTGCCGACCAGCCTGCCGGTCTCTTCCAGGGTGAAATCTTCCGTACTTTCGCAGAAATAAATGTGATCGGACTGATCCAGATGCTGCTGCATCAGTTCATCCATCCGGGCAATGCATTTTGTCCCGTCCATATCGTTCTCCGAGCGCAGCCACTCCTTATATGCCTGCCCGATATCGGGGAGAACGGGTTCCCATCCCGTATAGGTCATAGGAAATGCCCTGCCTTCCAGGAAAGCCTGGTGTGCGTCGTAGATCAGAGCATCCTCTGGAACAACGGTACTGTTCAGCGTGCTCATCACGCAGGGCGTCGTCTCGTCGATAAATGCCGCCTGCCCTTCCTCGGAATAGACCAGGGAGAGCAGCTTTACCGCATCCTCAAGCTTCTTCTCATTTCCCGGCTCGGTAAGGCGGCTGCTGAGCCCGAAATAGAAGGACGGGCTGTACATGTAGATATTCTTACCGCCGTCTTTGCTGATAAACGGCATCATCCCCAGCTTATCGCCGGTCTCCGGGAGCTCGGTGATATTGACCGTCTGCACGGCTGTGCAGAATACAGCCTGACGGTTTCCGAGATAGGAGAGGAGCAGTTCCGGGTTATTAATGTCTTGCGGATCGGTGTAGAACATGCCGATATCCATATACTGCTTCACATAGTCCATGGTGTCTTCCCATCTTCCCTTTGCCGCGGCGTTCCCCGCAAGGAAGTCCTGCTCCCACTTGACACCCTCAAAGGTTGTGAACCAGTCCGTCTTGGCAAGATTGAATACGGTGGAAAACGGGCCTCCCGTAAGCTGCGTGCCTATTACGCCGGGAATCAGCCCTTCCTGCCGGATCTCCTCGCACAATGCCTTTAATTCGGCAAAATCAGAAGGGACCTCCCACTTATGTTCCTCCATCAGTGTCTTATTGTAAAAGATCCCGTACATGGCATAATTGACGGGCAGAAGATAAACCTCTCCGTCCAAAGAGATCTGATCCAGAACAGAAGTAGGAAGATCGTTGATAAAAGGATATCCGGACAGATCGACCAGGTGTTCCTTCGCCAGATCTTTATCCAGTATCTGGGAGGTAATAAAGATGTCCGGAATATCGCCGGCGCGCATCTGCGCCCAACTATAGCCGGTACGGTTGCCCCCGGTATAAGATATGAATTCCAGTTCAATGTCGGGATATTTCTCTTTTGCCAGTTCCAGGAATTTCTGGTGTGCGCTGTAACCGCCCCAAGTCTCCCAGGTCAGGGCGCCGCTGTCGGTATCCGAAGCCTCGTCAGAAGAACTGCCGCAGCCGGACAACAGAAGTAACGATGCCGCAAGAAGCGCCGCAAGGCATCGTCTATGCTTCATCATCACAGGGAATCATCTCCTTTCAATGCAGATCCCTTTTCGGAGCAGACAGATTGTGTCCCAAAAAGGATAACTGTGATAGAATATATTTTACACCAGTAAAATAGGAAAAACAATATATTGTTTATCAGAATTGTGATCCGCGGCAGGTGTCGTTTATCTAAAAATAACGGGACAGATATTAAGGAGTATGCTACAATGAATAGGGTTAAAGACGCCGCGGATGCAGATCGCCTCAGGCGTACAAAGGCGAGGGTAAGAGGTGGAGAAGAATTATGAATATATATACGGCGACATTTTACAATTTAATCTCAATGCTCATATATTCTGCGGGGATAGTCTATGTGGGCAGGGTACTCTTAAAAAAGAAATTCCCGGACAGAAGACACTTGGATCTATTCAAAATAATCCTGTTCGTGTTGATGTTCTTTTCTGTCGCGGCGTTCGGTGCATTTCTCTATGAAAATGGATTTATGGCGTTGATTGCCGTAAATCTGGGGGAGCCTTATCTGATGATGTTCCTCAATATGCTTCTGGTCAGGATGATTTTTGGGGAAAGCTTCCGTAAATGCTGGGGCATCGCTGTCTTTACCTATGTAGTGCTGTTTTTCGCACAGTCGGTCAGTATGTCGTTTGCGTCAAGGAATGTTTTTAATGTGGGTATTATGCGGCAATTGATAGAATATTTGTTTTTTAGATTTATTCTTAGTTGTCTGGTATTTGTTGCGGTTTTGTTCCTTCTGCATAAAATGAACGCAGGAGATGCATATAGACAGTGGATGGAAAATAGCGGAATCTGGACGTCGGGAATGATATTGTTAAGTGTCTGCCCGATCCTGCTTTTTGTACTTTCAAGCTGGTTTAATCATAGAGGAATGAAAGGGACCAGCAGCACACTGCCGTCCGCGTCCATGTTGATCGCAATACTGTTTATCCTTCATTACAAAGGGGGCGAAGAATTGCAGAGAAAGGCTTATGCGGCGCAGCAGCTCAATATCCGGCAGCAGAATGCTTATATTGAGACGTTAGAGGGGATGCAGGAGGAGATGCGTTGTTTCCGGCATGATTTCAAGAATATGACGGCAGGAATGTATCTTCAGGCGAAGGAGGGAGGTTTTGCGGAAATTTCGGATTTTATCCAGGAGATGACGGATGATTTTGAGAGCCAGATCGGCGGACAGATCCGAAAGATGTCGCAGCTTCACAATGTGCATATTACGGAGGTAAAAGGGCTTCTTCTTGCCAAATTGACGGAGATGGAGAAGGAAGGGATCGCCTGTCGGTTAGAGGTATTTGCTCCGGTTGAATCTGTAGAATGCAGGACGACGGATCTGTGCAGATGTCTTGGGATTCTTGTTGATAATGCGATGGAAGAGGTCAGGGGACATGCGGACGGGAGTGTGCATATTATGATCAGCTGTATGGAGGAATGGACGACATTCAGGGTGAGGAATACGCTGTTCCATACGGTGGATTTCAGTAAGATATGGGAATCGGGATATTCGACGAAGGGCGCGGGGCGCGGGATCGGCCTTGCCAGTTATAAGAAGATCTTAAGGGATTATGATCATGTGTTTTTTGCTGCGGCGGTAGAGGATGGGGATTTTATTCAGGAGCTTCGGATCCTGGGCAGGAATGCGGATATTTCCGGCGGGAAATAAAGGGCGTTTCTATTGACTTTCCTCCTTGTGCTTGCTAGAATAAAGACATAAGGAAAGTTTACCACTGACCGATATGTGGTATATAAATGGTCGGGTTGAAAGTTTACCGCTGACCGATATGCGGTATATAAATGGTTGGGTTGAAAGTATAGTCCTTCGCCGTAAGGCGGGGGACTTTTCCGTAATGAGGACAAGTGAGCATACAGTTAAAGAAATTGAACGGAAAGCAAAAAAGGTTATGGGTATGCTGAAGCGTGGTGTGAAATTTACGCCAACGCAGCCTAATGTGTCAGCTATATTAGAAAAGTTGAAACAGAGCAAATAAGTCGTATGATTACAGGTGGCAGAATGATTTGCATGAGGTTTGAATGACTGAAATTAATCCATATTAGAAACGCCCTTAGCTGTGGGGAGGAACCATGGCTAAGGGTGTTTTGCCATGGTTGTCAATTATTGAAAAAGAAGATTTTATGTACTTAGGGCTAGCCGTCGTGTTAGCGGCTTGGTACAATGAATAGAACAAACCTCGCCTTTGAGAAAAGAAAGAGAGTAATAAGAAAAAGAATAATAGAGAAAATACAAGAAAAGGAGAAGGATAAGAGATGAAGAGGATCGATCAGTCAGTAATCCCGAAGAAGAGATTATACACGGGGGCAGAGATCCCCTGTGTGGGAATGGGAACCTTTGGTTCAGACCGGGTATCCCACGAGGACGTGTCAGAGGCAGCAGCGGGTGCGATCCGCTGTGGATACCGTCTGTTCGACTGCGCCGCGTGCTATGGCAATGAGGCACAGATTGGGACGGTATTTCAAGAGGCGTTTCAGGAGAAGGCGGTAGAACGGAAAGACCTGTTTATCATGTCAAAGGTGTGGAACGATATGCACAGAGACGTGGCGCGGGCGTGCAAAAAGAGTATTTCTGACCTTGCGTGTGACTACCTGGATATGTATTTTATCCACTGGCCGTTCCCGAACTACCATGCGCCTGGGTGTGACGGGGATGCAAGGAATCCGGATTCCAGACCGTTTTCCGTGGATGAGTTCTTAGATACCTACCGCCAGTGCGAGGCTCTGGTGGATCAGGGGCTTATCCGTCATATCGGCGTATCGAATATGACCATTGTGAAGCTTGACGCAGTGCTTCCGAAGCTTCGGATCAAGCCGGCGGCGGCAGAGCTTGAGATGCATCCTGCGTTCCAGCAAAGAGAGCTTAAGGAATACCTTGAGGCGCACGATATCGTTCCGGTGGGCTATATGCCGATCGGCTCCCCGAGAAGACCGGAGAGGGATATTATGGAGGAAGACATCGCAGATCTTGAAATGCCTGAGATCAGGGAGATTGCCAGGGCGCATGGAATAAGCCCTGCGGCAACGGCATTAAAATGGGCGCATCAGAACGGGCAGATTCCGATCCCGTTCTCCGTGCATCATTATTATGAGAATCTGGAGTGCATGACGGCGGATCCTCTGACGGAAGAAGAGATGGCTGTCATCGCAACACTGGAGCGCGGGAACCGGCTTGTGAAGGGACAGGTGTTCCTGTGGGAGGGAGCAAGAGACTGGCATGAACTTTGGGACGAGCAGGCGGATTTTCGGTAAGAAGAAATCTGCATTGTTCGTCGATCCTAAGGCAAGATGGGTAAGAGAGTATCGGCGGTGTGAAAGTAGAATGCATTTTTGCATCAAGGTGGTGCAAAATTGATGTGACTAATATTTTGTGGGAAAAGGGATGCACGAGCAGTATTAGTACTATATAAATACTGCCCGTATTTCTGCGATTTTGCAGGGATATGTTTTGAGTTGGTACTTATGTTGAAACCATTGTACTTTTGTCCCATAAATCACCAGATAGTGTCATTAGTGTTACGGTGGAATTTGGAGAAGGTGAAGGGAAAGTACCTTTAGATGCAATAGCAGAACGGGCAAAGAAATATCAGCCGAAACCGAAAATTACATATAAAATGATACAGGAATATGTTGAAAAGAAATATGGATTTAAAGTACATACTGAGTATATTGCAGAGGTAAAGAGATCATTGGGTCAGACAATGTATGACGCGCCAAATGCAGTAGAAGAATTAAAACAGCCGAGGATGCATCCGCCGAAAGAAAAAGTTAAGGCAATAAAAGATGCACTTAAATATTTTGAGGTAATTTAATGGATGAAAGGATTTATCAGATTGCAGAGCAGATAGTCCAATTACATCGGAAAGCCTATGAGGTTTATTTGCCATTGGTTGAAGATGTGCGCAGCAGAATTGTGTCAGAAGATGAATTGTCACATTTGCTTGATTATGTACTAGATTTTGCTTGTGATGAGAAAATACTGGGATTGTATAAAAGATTGTGTAGAAGATATTCGTATATATATCCTAGTTGTGTTAAGAGCTATATTGAAGCATATCGGGAAATGTAGGAAGATGAAGATAGTTGTTCAACAGAACTTTTTGATGAGAAAGAGGATAAGATGTTTTAAGAGAATTATGATGTGATTGCAGGAGGAGAAATGGGGAAAATAATTAAAGATACAATTCATGCTAATGGAATAGATATTGGAATTTATACGCAGGATTTTGAAAATGAATTTATTTCATTGACGGATATTGCCCGGTATAAGAGTGATGACCCAACGGCGGTTATTCAAAACTGGTTGAGAAATCGGGATGTGATAGAATTTCTGGGACTTTGGGAAAGACTACATAATTCAGATTTTAAACCCCTCGAATTCGAGGGGTTTAGAAAACAGGCAGGAGCAAATGCATTTACAATGTCACCAAAGAAGTGGATAGAAGCTACGAATGCCATTGGCATTGTTTCAAAATCAGGACGTTATGGCGGAACATATGCTCATAGTGATATTGCTATGTCTTTCGCAACTTGGATTTCGCCTGAGTTCCAGCTATATATTATGAAGGATTACAGGAGATTAAAGACAGATGAAAATAGTCGGTTATCTCTAAATTGGAACCTAAATAGAGAGATTTCCAAGTTAAATTATAGGATACATACAGATGCAATTAAGGACAATTTGATTCCGCCAGAATTGACTTCTGCACAGATATCTTACACATATGCTAATGAAGCAGATATGCTCAATGTTATTTTGTTTGGAAAAACAGCTAAGCAATGGAAAGATGAAAATTCAACAGTGAAAGGAAATATGCGGGATGACGCAACATTGAATCAATTACTGGTACTTGCGAATCTGGAAAGTTATAATGCTGTTTTGATTAATCAGGGGAAGGAACAAAGGGAGAGAATGGAGTTGCTTTGGCAATTGGCGGTACAGCAATTACAAACATTGGAAATGGCAAGTTTAAATAATTTGCCGAAATTAGATTAAATATAGGAAGGGTGAATAAAATGGGAAATTTATATCATTATACGAGTGTAGGCGGTTTTGAAGGAATAATTAATAATAATTCAATTAGAATGACAAAATCAGATTTTCTGAATGATCCTTCAGATTGTCATCTTTTTATTACATTAGTTGAACAGTATATAAAATCTAATTCAAAAATACTTTCAAATATAATTTCATCGGTTAGAAATCAGAGAGAGATAGTTGAAAAAATATATAAAAAGAATGGATGCGATTTGATACATTATATCAAATATATTCACAAACATATTTCTTTGTATGTTATGTCATTGACACAAATAGATGATGGAATGAAT
>OFGR01002531.1_pt1 | contig 12026 bp, 10 predicted proteins | sample 1521811 | NCBI WGS metagenome assembly OFGR01 (sample SAMEA3504098, study PRJEB24116) | mouse gut metagenome | biome: mouse gut; feature: mouse-associated habitat; material: faeces | place: Denmark | collected 2011
CGTCCGTTTCCCTCAAACGAGGTGAAACGGACGTTTTTGCTGACTAGCCAAACGTCGCTTTGAAGGGCAAAAAACCGGCCAAAGCTCCAGAATTACATCCCCAAAGTGCCTTCCATCCGATAACAAGCACCCTTTCAGCAACAGATCCTGAGCACTGTCTGTTACAAAGAGTATACCCTTTGTAACAAACTCAAAAACGGTTTCCTTAACCGTTGACACTTACTGTATCGGCATCTTTCTCGCAGACTTAAGCCTAAAACGAAAAAATTCAAAACCTCGACATTTTGTTACATAAAGTATGACTTTTGTAACAAATTTTTCAGCTTGTTTCAGCTGCACTCGTCCGATTTCACGGTCTGCTGAGGAGGACTGGTAAGATGCCAAAGAAGCCCGGAAAGCAAAGCTCTGCGGATAAACGGCATGTTCAGTATAACAACGCAATCGTCCAATTCGGAAGCGCCGACACAGCCGATGCACAGAGCGAGCTGCAAACGCATCTGTGCGGGATGGCGCGGGAGATCTCCGCCGGGCTCTCTGACCTGGACCCCTTGCAGAGCAAAGAGCTGCTGGGAGCGTTTGCCTCCGAGCTGTTTCTGTGCGTGGCGGAGGAGGACCGCCGGAAGGTGCGCCGACGGCAGCAGGCCGAGGGCATCGCCAGGGCCAAGGCCCGGGGCGTCCGCTTCGGACCCGAGGCGAAGCCTCTGCCGGACAACTTCCCGGCGTGCTACCAGTCCTGGCAGGACGGCGAGATAACCGCCGTGGAGGCGGCCCAGACCTGCGGCATGTCCCGCAAGTCCTTCTATCGGGCGGTGGCCCGCGCAAAGGAATCAGCCGGATGCGGCGCTTAACGCATTTGATAAGCAGAAAACGGGGTGAATTTCGTGGGCAGGTCTCAAAAAAAGCAGGTGCAAGCCGGTAAGGTACTCCAGCACACCACCCTTAAGTTTCGCCTCTACCCCACGCCGGAACAGGCGGAGCTGATGGAGAAGACCTTTGGCTGCTGCCGCTACCTGTGGAACCAGATACTCTCTGACGTGCAGGAGTTCTACGCCGCCACAGACGTGCACTATATCCCCACCCCGGCCCACTACAAGAAGGATGCGCCCTTCCTCCGGGAGGTGGACAGCCAGGCCCTGTGTACGGTCCACCAGAACCTCCGGAAAGCCTTCATGGATTTTTTCCGTAACCCGGCGGTCTTCTCCTATCCCCGGTTCAAGACCAAGAAGGCCCGGAGGGACTCCTTCACCGTCTACTGCCGGGAGTACCGCACCGGCCCGTCCATCTACCTGACGGGCACGGGCCTCCAGATGCCCAAGCTGGGCCTTGTTCGGGCGAAGGTCCACCGCAAGCCCCTCCACTGGTGGTCCCTGCGGTTCGTGACCGTCAGCAGAACCAGATCCGGCAAATACTTCTGCGCCGCCACCTTCGGCTATGAGGTCAGCGCACCAAAGCAGGTTAACCCCGCGCCGGAGAGAACGGTAGGGCTGAACTACTCCCCCAGCGGGTTCTACGTGGACAGCCAAGGCGCAAACCCGGACCAGCCGGCCACGGCAAAGTCTCGGGAAAAGCTGGCCCGGATGCAGAAAAAGCTCTCCCGCATGGTCCCCGGCTCCCAGAATTACCAGGACCAGCTGCAAAAAATCCGGCTTCTCCATGAGCACATCACCAACCAGCGGAAGGACTTCATTCACAAGGAATCCCGGCGGATAGCCAACGCCTGGGACGCCGTGTGCGTGAGGGCGGACGACCTGACGGAGCTGTCCCGGGGCATGACCCAGGGGGACCTGCGGGATGCCGGCTATGGGATGTTCCGGGAGTGTCTGCGCTACAAGCTGGAGCGGCAGGGAAAGCCTCTCATTCTGGTGGACCGGTATTACCCCTCCACGCGGACCTGCTCCGCCTGCGGACATGTGGAGGCGGCGGTCAGCTACAAAAGGCGGACCTGGACCTGTCCGGCGTGCGGCACGGTCCATCAGCGGGAGATCAACGCCGCAAAGAACATCAAAGCAGAAGGTTTGGCGCGGTTCCGCGCCTGACTGATAGGCCGGTGGGGACGCCGGTGAATGCCCATGCTCCGCCTGGAGGGCGTTGAGCGAAACGGAATCGGGTTCCGCTTCGCTCAGCGTTTTCCAGAAGCGGGAAGTGGGAAACGAGAGGGCGTGTGCGCACGTCCAAAGCCCTGCGGGGCGTCCACAATATTATGACGATGCAAACAGGCGCAAAGGACCGCGCCGGAGCAAAACAGGGAGGACACCATGCTGAAGCTGACCCTTTTACCCGAGGAATACCTCACCATCAACGACAGCGTTGTGATTCAGCTCAAGCGCGTTGCCGGGGGGCGGGCCGACCTGGCCATTGACGCGCCCCGGGAGTTCCCCATCCTGCGGGGCACGGTGCTGGAGCGCAGCGGCGGGCAGCGGCCCGGCTGTCTGGCTCCGCCCACAGGCAAGCGGGCCAGGACCCGCCGGGACCAGATTTTCCGCTGGAACGACGACCGGGAGCGGGCGGTCCGCGCCATGAAGCAGGCGCTGGACCGGCTGGAGCAGAAGGGCTCTGGCGAGGAGGCGCAAATCCTGCGCACCCAGCTGGACCGGATTATTCCCACCTTTTGGGAGGATGATCTGGCGGCAAAAAATCAGGTTTCAAACGGTTGACGAACCGGTTGAAATATAGTACCGCGTTGTACCCCGGCAGTCCGGCCGGATACCGGGAGACAGCGCAAAGCCCACTGTGCCGGGGCAGGGAGGTTCCGGCACAACGGATCGCACATCATAAAACATTTTATTGAAAGGAAGCACTAAAATGAGGATTCAACACAACATCATGGCCATGAGCGCCTACCGCAACTACAACACTAACACCTCCGCTGTCGCCAAGAACCTGGAGAAGCTGAGCTCCGGCTACAAGATCAACCGCGCCGGCGACGACGCCGCCGGTCTGGCTATTTCTGAGAAGATGCGCGCTCAGATCACCGGTCTGAATGCCGCGCAGAAGAACGTGAAGGACGGCATCTCCCTGGTGAAGACCGCTGAGGGCGCCATGCAGGAGATTCAGGACATGCTCAACCGCATGGACTACCTGGCCACTCAGTCCGCCAACGGCACTTATGACGACGATGTGGACCGCGCCGCTCTCCAGAAAGAGGTTGAGCAGCTGAAGTCCGAAATCAACCGCATCGCTGACAGCGCCAACTTCAACGGCATCAAGCTGCTGGACGGCTCTCAGGACGCCTCCACCAAGCTGGGCGCTATGACCAACCTGACCTCCGCCCAGGCCGTGGCTGACGGCGTGCAGACCGGCAGCAAGCCCACCGCCGGCGTGTACTCCCTGGACCTGAAGGACCTGACTCTGAAGCTGGGCACTACCACCGAGCAGTATACCGTCACTCCCTCGACGGATATTCACCACGATTCCTATACCTCGATTCAGCCGTCTCGTGTTACAACTACTTCTGGTGGCACCCAGGTAACTCACGCTTCTACTACGATTACCCATGCGGCCACTACGACGCACCAGGCTGCCGTGATGGGCACCCGCGATGTTGACAAGACCATCGCTGCCGCCGACATCACCTTCCAGCTGGGCGGCGCTGACTTTAAGGACGCTGACGGCAACACCATCACCCTGGGCGACAGGGTCACCGACAAGAACAAGGCCGGCGAGCAGATTGCCGAGGCTCTGGACGGCTCCACCATCGAGATCGACGGCGTCACCTACGATGTCAAGAACGACAATGGCAAGCTGACCCTGACCGGCCGGAATGCTCCCGACGCCGATCCCACCACCGCGCTGGATGTTTCTCTTACTCTTACCGGCGCTGTCGAGGGCAAGAACAACGGCCACGACCTGTCTGTCCACGTGGATACTGCACCCGTTGCTAACGGTTCTGACAAGCTGGCCCAGGGCAAGTTCACCCTGACCAACGACATGATCAAGAACGGCAGCGCCATTCAGATCGGCAAGGAGACCTATGTCTTCCAGGTGGGTGACGACGATCCCATCACGGCCAGCGGCGGCCAGAAGGTCATTAAGCTGGATGCGGGCCTGAGCGATGCCGACGCCCTCAAGCAGGCCGCCGACAAGCTGAGCCAGCAGAACAACAAGCACTTCCACATCAACACCAACCGGGACGGCTCCACCATCCACCTCACCGAGAAGGCCGGCGCTGTGGACTACGAGAAGGATTGGGACCTCCACGGCACCGACGATGCGGCCGAGAAGGACGCCGACTGGTCCAAGGTCGTCAAGACCGGCACGCTGGAAAAGAGCAACGCCGGCGGTAAGGCGCTCCAGCTGCAAATCGGCGACACCTCCGACAGCTACAACCAGCTGAAGGTCTCCATCGGCGACATGCACACCGCCGCCATGGGCATTGCCGACCTGAACATCGGCAATCAGGATGATGCCGCCGCCGCGATTCAGAAAATCCGCGACGCCATCAACTACGTGTCCGGCGTCCGCGGCGACCTGGGCGCTACCCAGAACCGTCTGGAGCACACCGCCAACAACCTGTCCGTGATGGCCGAGAACATCCAGGACGCCGAGTCCACCATCCGCGACACCGACGTGGCCGAGGAGATGATGAGCTACACCAAGAACAACATCCTGGTGCAGTCCGCCCAGGCCATGCTGGCCCAGGCCAATCAGGTGCCCCAGGGCGTCCTCCAGCTGCTGGGCTGATTTTTGGGAAAAAGCTTTATCTCATTTGCACATGCAGGGGGCGGGCACTTGCCCGCCCCCGTTTCTCTGTACGGAAAGGAATCAAAACTATGAGAGCCATTGAAATCGCCCGCCGCATGGCAGAGCTGGGCCAGATCCAGGAGGCCCAGAACGCCTACCGCCTGGCCATCTATGAAAATGACGGACAGAACCCGGTGGAGGACATGGAGGCAGCCATCTATCTGCTGCAATCCGGCGCGGACTACCGGCTGCCTTACACCTGCTTTCTGCGGCTTTACAACCGGGGACACTTCCGGGAGGACTGCCTGTCCATCATGACTGGGGCCTTCTATACGCCCAATGTAAAAAAACTGCGTGCGGACTACGAGCGAAACTGCAAGCGGCTGAAAAAGTACCCTTACCTGTTCCGCAAGGATTTTCTCCCCTTTGAGCAGCTCCCCATTCACTTTTTTCCTTACGACGATAACGGCTATACGCCCTTCTACCCGGAACAGGGGCGTTTTGGCGATTATATAAATTTTAAAACCTCCGTAATCTCCCGCAATTTCTTCAAAAATCTGGACGCCCCCATCCTCGCCGCCGACGTCTATTCCCAGTATGAGCTGGAGTATCTGGTGGACAATGTGCGCAAAAGCGAACACATCGGCCGGGAAAACCATATTTATCTTCACTACACCGACTGGGGGACCTTCTGCGCCCATCTCCAGTGCCTGAACCTGCGCCCCCTGCTGGAGGAGGAGAAGATCGTCTTCCTGATCGGGGACGAGATCAGCCAGTACCCCATCGACTTTAAGGAACGCTTTGGCATCGACTACAGTGTCTTCCCCGTTAAGCCCATCGGCGTGCGGGAGGTCAAGCGGATGATCTGGCATACCCAGCTCTCCAGCCACAACGGCGGCGACTTTTTCAACGAAATCTTCGACGGTCACCCCAATCTCATCGCCATGCCCTCCATTATGATGGAAAACGTGGAGAAAAAGGTTCTGGAGCTGAAGGGGCTGATGGAGGCCAGCTGCGACGAAAAGACCGCCGGCCTGCTCTTTCGCGCCTGGAAGCCCCACATTGTGCAGGAGCTCTTTGCACTGGGAAACGACCGCACCGATAAGGACCTCTTTGCCGCCGTCTACCTGGGCAGCCGGACCTACACCCGCAATCTGGACCACAAGTCCCGCATTGTGCCGGCCCTGTTTTTCCAGCCCCACTTTGGCAATTTGAAATATGTCCTGTCGGCGGACAAGGCAGGGCGCACGGTTTTGCGCTCCAGACAGTATGAGACTATCTCCCAATCCCCGATTTTCCAGTATTTCAAATATATCAAGACCTTCACCCCCATGCGCCGTATTACCACCAGCTACGGCGCTGCCATGCGCTTCATGTGGGCCTTCCCGGGCAAGACCGATGAGGACCGAAAGGGCACGGTAGTGGGCGACCAGATATCGGACAAGCTGCTCAACCGCAGCTTCATGATTGACCCCGGCGACCGCCTCTACCGGGACAGTGTACTGGTACGGTTTGAGGACGGCAAACTCAATCCCAAGGCTACCTTCACCGCCCTGGCCGCCTTCCTGGACCTGCCCTATACCGAGAGCATGACCTACTGCTCCCTGGCAGGTCGGCGTAACCCGGAATCGCTGAAGGGCAACGACCGCGGCTTTGATACCGCCGCCGTCTACCGCTCCTATGACGAGTACGCCAACGACGCGGAGCGGTATTTTATCGAGTATTTCATGCGGGATGTCTACGAGCATTACGGCTACGGCTTCCTCTACTACGACGGCGCGCCGGTGGACGAAGCCCGGATCAATGAGCTGATTGACGGCTTTACCACCTCTGACGAGTATATGCGGGCCAGCTGGCAGAAGAACATCCTCCAGGATGTGACGGTGGAGAAGGATGGCGAACCGGTTTCCGAAGAGCTTCAGGAGGAGAGCAAGCGGGACTTCCTGGAGCAGAAAATGGACGGCATACGAAGGAGGAGGACAAATATTGCCCGTTCTCTCCTGCGCGATTTGCATTTTGTGAACAAAAACGGCCAGCCTCTGCGCATGATGCCAAAGCTGGAGCTGGACCCAGCGCTGCTGGAAAACCCACTTTACTATTAAGGAGAAAAAGATGGACAGAAAAAATCGAGTGTACTGGCTGACCGGGTTATCCGGGGCCGGCAAAACCACCATTGGGCGGTTGTGGTATGAGGAACTGAAAAAGTCTGGCGAAAAGGTCGTCCTGCTGGACGGGGACGAACTTCGGGCGGTATTCGGCGGGGGATTCGGCTTTACCGCCGAGGCCCGGCTGAAACTGGGGATGAGCTACGGCCGCCTGTGCGCCCTGTTGGCCGCCCAGGGTTTTACCGTGGTATGCTGCACCATCTCCATGTTCCACAGCGTGCGTGCATGGAATCGGGCCAACATCCCCGGCTATTATGAGGTGTACATACAGGCCTCAATGGACACGCTGCGCCAGCGGGACCAGAAAGGGCTCTACAGCCGGAACGCAGAGAACGTAGCGGGGGTCGGTCTGCAGGTGGAGATGCCCAGCACACCCGACCTGATTCTGGATAACAACGGCCAGAGCACTCCGGAGGAACAGGTGGCGCTGCTGTGCCGGGCGGCAAAGGAGGGTGTGTGATATGGCAGAAAGAAAGACCGTGTTTATGTCCATTGGCACCGATGTAATCCACGGCGGACACATTGAAATCATCAGTCAGGCGGCCCAACTGGGAGAGCTGACGGTAGGCGTGCTCACTGACGAGGTGGTGGCCGCCTACAAACGTCATCCGCTCCTGTCCTGTGAGGAACGGATGAAAATTGCGGCCGGCCTGAAGGGTGTAGTCCATGTGGTCAAACAGAATGATATTGGTTACGCCGCCCCTCTGCGGGCCTTAAAGCCGGACTATGTTGTACATGGAGACGACTGGCGGGCGGGCTTTCAAAAGCCCGTGCGGGAAGAATGCCTCCAGCTGCTGGCAGAGTATGGTGGGAAGCTGGTGGAATTTCCGTACTCCTATAACCGGGAATATGACCGGCTGGAGGCTGCCGCCCGGTCTCAGCTGTCCATCCCGGACCTGCGCCGGGGCCGGCTGAAATGGTTGATCGAGAAAAAAGGCCTCGTAACCTGCATGGAGGCCCACAACGGTCTTACCGGCCTGATTGCAGAGAAGACCGCGGTAATGGAAAACGGCGTTATCCGCCAGTTTGATGGGATGTGGGTATCCTCTTTGTGCGACTCCACCATCAAGGGCAAGCCGGATATTGAGCTGGTTGACTTCTCCTCCCGGCTGAATACCATCAATGAAATCATGGAGGTCACAACCAAGCCCATGATCCTGGACGGAGACACCGGAGGGCTGACCGAACATTTTGTCTATACCGTGCGCACACTGGAGCGCATTGGGGTGTCTGCCGTTATTATTGAGGATAAAATCGGACTGAAGCGCAACTCCTTGTTTGGCACGGAGGCCCACCAGCAGCAGGACAGCATCCCCAATTTCTGTCATAAAATATCCGAGGGCAAGCGGGCTTTGAAGACAAAAGATTTTATGATCATTGCTCGCATCGAGAGTCTGATCCTGGAGCAGGGACTGGATGATGCACTGGAACGGGCCTTCGCCTATGTGGAGGCCGGGGCGAGCGGTATTATGATCCACTCCCGGCGCCGGGAACCCGACGAGGTCTTCGCGTTTATCCGCCGGTTCCGGGAAAAGAATCAGCACACTATTTTAGTGGTCGTTCCCACATCCTACAATGCGGTCACGGAGGACGAGTTTAAGAGCCGGGGAGCAAATGTGGTGATTTATGCCAACCATCTGATCCGCAGCAGTTATCCCGCTATGCAGAAAACGGCAGAGACCATTTTGCGGTGTCGCCGGTCGAAAGAGGCAAGTGAGCAATTTTGTATGCCGATCAAAGAAATTTTATCTCTCATTCCAGAAGAATAAGAAAAGGAGCAGAATTATGGATTTACAGGAACGAGTATCCCTGAAAAAGGCGGACCGAAATGAGCTTTATACGCTGGAGCCCCCCTTTCCAACTACCAATTTCCTGCTGGAGTTGTCCAACGCCTGCAACCACAGGTGTTTGTTCTGCGCCCATCAGAAGATGAGGCGGAAGGTCGGCAGGATGAAGCCTGAGACGGTCGAGAGTGTCCTGCGGCAGGCCTATGAGCTGGGTACCCGGGAGGTGGGTATGTATGCCACCGGAGAGCCATTTATTGTACCTGAGCTGGCAAGCTATATCAAACTGGCAAAGGATATTGGCTATACCTACGTTTACCTCACTTCCAACGGAGCTCTGGCCACACCGGAGCGGATTCGGGCAGTGGTGGACGCCGGATTGGACAGCATAAAGTTTTCTATCAACGCACCGGAGCGGAAGCTATATGAGTTTATCCACGGACAGGACGATTTTGACAAGGTGTTTGACCACTTGGTCTACCTGAATCAGTACCGCAAAGAGAGTGGTCGGAATTTCAAAATATACATCACAGGTATTCTTACCCGTTATACTGAGCATACCCGCAGTGACTACTTTACGGTTTTTGAGGGCCTGGCGGATCAGATTGTGTTCAAAGAGGTATATAATCAGGGCGGCTATATGCCAGAGATTGACTATCAACTGAAATGCACGTATGATAAAGAACAGACCCGCCGGTGCAACCTGCCTTTTGATGCCCTGTGCGTTACCTGGGAGGGCTACCTGTCGGTGGAGAATGCGGATTTTGAAAACATGCTTGTTGTGGCGGACCTGAATAAGGTATCGTTAAAAGATGGCTGGTATGGGGAAAAGATGAAGGAGGTCCGGCGGATGTTCCTGAAGGACTGTCTGGAGGGCACCCTGTGCCACGGCTGCGTCCATCACTGTCAGTCATCTGCGGCTCCCCTTATGCCTGAGTACGCCACAGAAAATCCTGACATCTTTCTGGATTGGCCGGTGCGGGAGCGAATCAAGGTAGCGGGACTGCCCTATACCAAGCTGGTATATGTTCCAATGGCGGCGGACATCATTCATCCCGGACATATCAATATATTGAAGACGGCCGCCTCTCTGGGGCGGGTTGTAGTTGGTCTGTTCAGTGACGAGGCGATCCGCAGCTACAAGCCGGAGCCCTACATGAGCTATGAGGAGCGGAAGGCGGTGGTGGAGAGTCTGAAATATGTGGATGAAGTGACCTGCCAGGAGACCAAGGACTATTCAGACAATCTTCGGCGATATCGGCCCGATTATATGGTCCACGGCACGGACTGGCGCACAGGACCGTTGGCAGAGGTGCGGCAGAGCGCCATCGACCTGATGACCCAGTGGGGCGGCGAGGTTGTTGAGCCCGACTATACACAGGGCGTTTCGTCCACAAAATTCAAACAGAAGGTGAAGCAGACAGAATGACCCTTGATTTTTTACAGTCATTTGAATTCTTTTCCGGTGTGCCGGACTCCCAGCTGCGGGCGCTGTGTGACTATTTGATGGATACCTACGGGACCGACCCGCAGCACCATATCATTGCAGCTAACGAGGGGAATGCCGCGGCCCTGGCGGCCGGATATCATTTGGCCACGGGAAAAACCCCTGTCGTATACCTGCAGAACAGCGGACTGGGGAATATCGTAAACCCGGTGGCTTCTCTGCTGAATGAGAAGGTATACGGGATTCCCTGCCTGTTTATAGTCGGCTGGCGGGGAGAACCGGGAGTGCACGACGAGCCTCAGCATATCTTTCAGGGTGAGATCACTCTGGGCCTGCTGGAGGCGTTGGATATTCCCGCCTTTGCAATCAGCAAAGAGACCACCTTGGAACAGGTTATGGCACAGCTGGAGGCGTGGCAGGGATTGTTTGCCCAAGGCCGTCAGGCGGCATTTGTGGTGCGAAAAGGGGCCTTGGAATACCATAAGAGGTCCTATGCCAACGGCCAGAGGATGAGCCGGGAGGAGGCCATCCGGCAAATTCTCCGGGTATCCGGGGACGACCCTGTAGTGTCCACCACGGGCAAGGCCAGCCGGGAGCTGTATGAGCTGCGGACCGCCCAGGGACAGGGACACGAACACGATTTTCTCACCGTGGGCTCTATGGGGCACAGCTCCTCTATCGCCCTGGGTATCGCTCTGCAAAGGCCGGAGCGCCGGGTCTGGTGTCTGGACGGAGACGGTGCAGCTCTGATGCATTTGGGCGCAATGGCTCTGATTGGCGCAAGCCAGCCCGCCAATTTTATTCACATTATCTTGAATAATACAGCACATGAGTCGGTGGGAGGAATGCCCACTGTGTCGGGAACAGTTGATTTGACCGCTGTTGCCAGGGCCTGCGGCTATCCAAATGCAGTATCTGTTGAGACGGAGGAACAGCTGAAGCTGGAGCTGTCAGGAGTCGGACAGGGGTTACATATGATTGAAGTAAAATGCGCTTTGGGTGCACGGGCAGACTTAGGGCGGCCCACTACTTCCGCAGAGGAAAACAAACTCGCTTTTATGGAACATCTTGGGAAAAATTAAAACAGGGGTGTCAATGATGAAAGTAGATCTTCACACCCACAGTACTGCCTCAGATGGACAGTACACACCTTCAGAGTTGGTTCAGCTGGCAAAGAAGCGGGGGTTGGAGGTGCTGGCCCTGACTGACCACGATACTGTGGATGGACTGGGAGAGGCGGTTCAGGCTGGGAAAGAGGTGGGGCTACGGGTCATCCAGGGGATTGAATTGGCTGCTGCGGAATATCCAACCTTCCATATTCTGGGCTACAATTTTGATCCGACCTCACCAGCGTTGGCCGCACTCTGCCATGAATTGAAGGAGGGACGGGACCAACGTGCCTCTAAAATGATTGGATATCTAAGAGGCAAAGGAGTAGCGCTCTCCCTCAAGGAGATAGAGACGCTGGCCGGTGGAAACATTGTGGGCCGGCCTCATTTTGCCCAGGCGCTTGTTCGGCGCGGTTATGTATCCAACAACCGGGAGGCCTTTGAACGCTTTCTGGACACAGAGGAGTTTCATCAGCAGGTGGAGCGCCCCAAACCGACGGCACAGACCTGTGTGGAAACGATAAAAGCAGCGGGAGGTAAAGTATCTTTGGCCCATCCTTACCAAATTGGTGTGAAGGATACAGTGCTTGAGGAGATCATACAGAATTTGATCCCTTGTGGACTGGATGCCATTGAATGCTTCTATCCCAGGCACACCCTGGAACAGCAAATGTTTTATCTGAATATGGCGAAACGGTATGGGCTGCATATTACTGGTGGCAGCGACTTCCACGGGGAAAGGGTTAAACCGGATATCCAAATGGCTGCCTTGGAGCTGGAATTGGATTGGCTTTGAATAAGGCGAAACAGGTTTTTTGACAGACTCAGCGGCGGCCTTTGG
>OFGR01002532.1_pt1 | contig 12022 bp, 17 predicted proteins | sample 1521811 | NCBI WGS metagenome assembly OFGR01 (sample SAMEA3504098, study PRJEB24116) | mouse gut metagenome | biome: mouse gut; feature: mouse-associated habitat; material: faeces | place: Denmark | collected 2011
TACCTGAGACGCCCCGTCAATCGATGCTGCCTCCTCCATCCCTTTGTCGATGGAAAAGAAATAATTTCGAATAATAATCGTATTGTAGATCGAAAACCCTGTCGGCAGTACATACACTAAGAAATTGTTCAAAAGTCCTAATCTCTTCATGTTCAGGTATGCAGGTATCATACCTGCGGAGAAGAACATCGGAATCAAAAGGATTGCTGTGATCACTCTCCGAAAAGGCATCTCTGTCCTTGTCAGGGAATACGCTGCCATACAGCACACAATCACATGAATCACAGTACCGACTATCGTTCTCAACACAGATACAGCGAAAGCCGTGATAATCTCATTGTCCTGAAAACAGTACTTATATGCATCTAATGTCCAGACCTTCGGAAACAGATTGATATGCATGTAGGAAATATCCTGCGCTCTGGAGAAGGACCGTACTACAACATCCCAGAATGGCAGAATGATGGTAATGCAGAACGCAATCATAAATATCGTGTTACAAATGTCAAACACACGGCTTCCGACAGACTGTTTCATCTTCATCTTATTCTCTTTCTCACGCGCCATAACCATTTTCTCCTTTCAATAGAATTATATAATTTTATACTCTGGATTTGCCTTGCGCGCAAACCAGTTGGCAATGATCACAAGCGCCAGACTGACTACATTTTGAAACAGACCGATGGCAGTAGAGAAATCATAGCGGCTCTCAACCATACCTTTTCTGTACACATAGGTGGCGATGATCTCTGACGCCGGAAGGTTCAGGTCCGTCTGCAGGGCATATGCCTTCTCAAAACCGATGCTCATGATATTTCCTGCCTGCAGGATGAACTGGATCACAACCATATCTTTGATCGCCGGCCATTCCACCGCCCTGATCTGCTGTAAGATATTCGCGCCGTCCATGACCGCCGCCTCGCGGAGTTCCTGGCTTGCGTTAGAAAGGGATGCCGTATACATGATGGACGCCCATCCGGCGCCCTGCCAGATACCGCTGATGATATAGATCGAACGGAATGCCTCCGGCATAGTCATGAAATTAATATCCGTTCCCATTAACAGATTCACAGGACCAGTCACAGAGAGGAAGATCCTCACAATACCGCAGAGTACGATGACAGATACGAAGTTGGGAAGATAAAGCACCAGCTGTATCTTCTTCTTGATCCCCGCACTCTGTATCCGGTTCAGCAGAAGCGCCAGTATGATCGGAACCGGGAAGCCCCACAGCAGGCTGTATACGCTAAGCTTCAATGTATTGACCAGATATCTCATGAAATCCGGGGATGATAAGAACCTTGTAAAATGCTTAAGCCCTACCCACTCGCTTCCGGAAACTCCCTTAAATGGATTGTAATCCTGGAACGCGATCAGAATACCGCTCATAGGCGCATACTTGAAAATCAGTGTCAATAACAATGCCGGCATCATGAAGATCACGTAAAGCTGCCAATGCTGCCTGATATACACCAGGGAATTGTGAAGTCCCGTGCCTTTGCCTCCCTGCTTTACATTTGAAACAGTTTTTGAATTCATTGTCATAACATCCTCCTTTCTGTCAAATCCCTCCATCTTCTACACTTGTTTTCTCTCATGTCTTTTCTGAATCTCCTTTCTTTACTCACTTGTGCATTTGTAAAATTTTTATTTTACATTCACATGAGATTTGTATAATATATTTATATCACTCATTTTACATTTAGTCAATATTTTTTTACAGTTTGTATACTTTTATTTTTACATTTTTATTTTCATACAGCACTCCGAACAATATTATTTTGCATTCTGATGTTATAAATTATTTTAAAAATTATGGATTTTTACATTTGACACATTTTGATTTGTGCATTATAATAGATACTGAACCTAGATATAGCTTTTCAAATGAATTTTATTGAGTGTGCAGATCACTCATATATATAAAGGAGGAGTTTATGAGTACCAGAGTTACAATCCAGGACATTGCCGACGAGCTTGGCATTTCCCGCAACACTGTCTCAAAAGCGATCAACAACACCGGCGTCCTCGCCGACGCCACCAGGGATAAAGTATTGAAAAAAGCTATGGAGATGGGCTACAAGCAGTTTTCTTATGTGACAGCCTCCAAATCAGGAAGCTCCGTCCTCTCCATTCCCGCACCAAAAGAGAAGACGGAGATCGCAGTATTTCTCACCAATTTCGTGGGAGGGAACCATTTTGCAATCGTCATGCTGGATAAATTCCAGAAAGAGCTTGCCGTATTAGGCTACAGCCTTACCATGCACCGGCTGCTTACCGAAGAACTGGATAATATGAAGCTTCCCGCCTCCTTTTCTCAGGAGCGGACTGCCGGAATTATCTGTATCGAGATGTTTAATTATGAATACGATCAGATGCTCTGCGGCCTGGGACTTCCTATCTTATTTGTAGACGCGCCGGTGACCTGCTTAAAAAATCCCTTGGAAGCAGACCTGCTGTGTATGGATAATCAATCCGGGATCTATTTATTTATAGGAGAGATGGCACGGCGCGGAAAAACGAAGATTGGATTCATCGGGGAGTACATGCATTGCCAATCCTTCTTTGAACGGTATATGGCATACCGGAATGCCATGTATCTTGTGGGGCTTTCCTGTCCGGATGAATACTGCATCGCCGGAAATAAAGAAGGTATGCACAATCTGTCTTCAGAAGATTATCAGGAATATCTGACAGAATGCTTCCGGAAGGTTTCCCATTTGCCCGAAGTATTCTTATGCGCCAATGACTTTGTCGCCCTGGATGCTCTTCAGGCATTGAAAAAATCCGGCTATTCTGTTCCGGACGACGTATGGCTGTGTGGTTTTGATGATTCGCCTGAGTCTAAGATCGTTACGCCCGCTTTTACCACCATTCACATACACAGCCAGATCATGGGGTTCTCCGCGGTGAATCTATTGATGACCCGGATCAATGAACCCTCTCTGAATTACCGCACTGTGCATACAGAAACCAGCCTGATCTATCGGGAATCTACAGAAAACTAATCCGACCGCAGGATTCCCGGCGCTTATTATCAACAATACGAGGAGGATATTATGAATCATTTATTTAATCTTGACGGTCCGGTACTGCAATTCATCAACAAGATCGTATACAGCGTCTATCTGAACATCCTGTGGTTCATCTGCTGTATTCCGGTCATAACGATCGGCGCGTCTACCACCGCACTTTTTTACGTCACGCTGAAAATATCAAAAAACGAAGAAGGCAGTATTACGAAGGCTTTCTTTCACTCTTTTAAAGAGAATCTCAGACAAGGAACTGTAATATGGCTGATTCTGCTTGCATTTGGGATCATCCTTGGCATCGACGGATACGTCCTGTATCACATGCGGTTCGAAAATGTATTCTGGACACTCTGCACGGCAGTTTTCTGTGTCGCGGCGGCCGCCTATGCCATTATCCTGATGTACATTTTCCCTCTACTTGCAAGATTCGACAACACGATCGGCGCTATGTTCAAAAACGCATTGTTTATCGGCGTCCGTTTCCTGTTCTGTACTGTATTGATGGCAGCTATTTACTTCGTTATGCTGCTGACCGTAGTCCGTATCTTCACCCCGGCAGTCATTTTCGGGGAGGGCTTATGTGCACTGCTTTGCTCCTGTCTGCTGTCCAATATCCTGAATCTCTGTCAGGAAAAGACCGAAGACCATGCAGGCACAGTACCTGACCTGCAGTAATACAGACCGCGAGGAGACAATATGAACACATGCCTGGACCATCTTCACGGAAAACAAAAAATACAGTACATCTGGGATTATTATAAACTGCCGGCAATCATCTGCCTGATCTTCTTATACATTATCAGTTATACGGTATATGGACACTTTACCAGAAAAGAAACCTTGCTTTATGCCGGTCTTGTGAATGTTTCAGCAAGCGAACCGTTCACCGATGAATTGAGTTATGGATTCCTGGATTTCCTGGATGCCGATTCTTCTAAAAAAGAATTGAGATTATATACCGGATTATATCTCACAGATACCCCTGATGATCCCAACCATGAGTATACCTATGCTTCACGTATAAAAACAGTCGCTTCCATAGACGATGAGAAGTTAGACGTCGTACTCATGAATAAGGAAGCCTTTGATGCATTTTCACAAAACGGGTATCTATGCAATATAGAAGAACTGCTTCGGGAGTTAGATCCCGAGACCATGGCAGAATGCAAACCATATGTTGCAGCCAACACAGTCATACTGGAAGATAATGCAGATGATATCATGCTTGACCGTTCCCTGTCTTATCAGGCTGTGACAGATGAATTCCCTATGGGGCTCCTTGTGTCACAGAAAGGTCTTTTTAAAAGGGCAGGTTTTGACGGCGACGTGTATCTCGGCGTGATCAAGAATTCTCCGCGGATGGATCTGGCCGTAGAATATATCGAATATCTCTGTACCGATAAATAGATTGAGCTTCCTACACAAGAAGAAGGGGACCGGGCGCCTCAACGATCGCTCCCTGATCCCCTCTTCTATAGCGTGTTTGAAAATTGCTTTCAAACACGCTCCTACAATACATCAATCACCCCGCCGCAGACCATTCCCTCATCTTCCGCATCTATCCCGGTCATATCAATATGACAGATCTGCGGTTTTGTCTCCTCATTCCGGATCATCAATAATGCCCTCCGCAGGATATCCGCTTCCACACATCCGCCCCCGATCGTCCCACAAACAGCCAACGAAGAAAGTCCCTCCATCGTAGAGGCAAAAGTTCCTGTACCCATCGCCGAAGAGGCAGCAAACAGATAGTAAGAGACAATACATGTGACAAGCGTGGCTAGAATAGAAACCACAGACGCTATGACAGTTGCCAGATACTTTCCGAGAACTACAGTCGAACGCTTTCCGATCCGCAGCAGCATCATTCTGATATGCCGTCATATCATCATAAAAACTCACATCCACCAAGGAACCTATTTTCGCTTTCATCGTTTCATCAGAGGGCGTCAGCTTTTTACCATGAAAGATAATTTCCCCCTGGTAATTCGTGTTCAGCCCGAGAACAGACTTCATCAGCGTTGTCTTCCCTGCGCCGTTCTTTCCGATCAGCCCGAGGATATGTCCCTGCTTAATTTGAAACGATACGTCCTTCAATACAGGATATTTCTTATACCTCTTTTGCAGATGCCGGACATCCAGAATAATATTTTCTTTCATACAGTGTTTCCTCCTATTTCTGTTTAAAATAAATCAGCACGGCGAAGACAGCCAGTGCAATCAAAATTAGAATTGCAAGAATCAATTTCCACATTTGTCCGCCTCCTTTGCTATATGTATAATCTAGCACAAAAAAAGACAGCTGCCGCAACTGTCCTCAAAACAGCGGGTAACTGCCCTCGAAATCTATTGATAAAAGAGCATGACGCTTACGGTAAATATATGCTCGCTATACTCGTATTCCATCGTTCCGTGATATTTTTCTACTGCTGATTTTACATTCTTCATCCCCCATCCATGACGCCTTCTGTCTGTTTTGGATGACATAAAAATTCCCTTACTGATCACCGGTTCTTCCATACAGCTATTTGCAATCTCTATAATAATGAACCGGTTAATACGCCGGATTGTCACAAACATTCTCTTTGCCGACGCTTCCGGCAGCTTTTCACACGCTTCCACAGCATTATCTAACAGATTCGTCAGCCTCAATGCCTGTAAATCGTTCTACCGGATAAGCGCCCCTGTCTTTGCCAAGCTTGTCAAGATACTCTTTCGCTTCTTCAATCTTGCCGTCTGCCAGATAACTTTTGATCATGGAAAAATGGTTCTCCATATCATGATACAGACGGGCGTTGGACTCATAGGATTCTTTCGCAGCCTGGTAATTTTTTGCCAGCAGCTGATTCTGCAAAGCGGTATTTTCCCGCTCCCGTCGTATCTGACACAGACGATAATAGAAGTAAGCCGAACAGATGATAAATACAAATGCCAACGCCAAAATCGTTTGGAGCAGATCCGCCCTGAAATCCATGCCAACATTCACTGACAGCCAATAGGTTGCACTGACAAATCCCAATATAGCTCCCGCCAGAGCGATCCTGACCTCTCCCAATTGCAATCCTGCTCTTTTTAATATAAAATGTACCGCCAACATAACAAAGCTGTCCGCTAGCTTAAATAGGATGATCAAATATATACGAATGGTACTGAAGCCTGCCTGCATCCACGCTGAAACAGGCATACCGGAAACATCTTCCGTTAATCTCAATACGGAACCTTCCACAAGATTCAAACCTGTAATATAAACCACGGCTACAAAAACAAAGCTGAGATAATTACCCCGGAACAGGATGCAGGCACCAAATGAAAATGCGAAAACAGCATAAATGATCGTTATAAGACTGAAAGAAAGTTTAATAAAATTCAGCAAGATCACACCCGTAGTAATAATGGATGCAACTGCCAGAAACATGACCGTCTGCTTCTTCTTTTTGTACTGCTCTGGCGCTAACACACGGATAATTGAAAAATAAAATACCGATTCAATGAATGTTGCCAGCCATTCTGCACATACCTGAATCCCGATCATATCTGCTTCCTCCAAAAACGAAGCATCGTTGTCTTGAAATCGGAAAGGTTCGCTTTACCGATCGGAATACACTAATCATCCGATTTCCTCAAAGACCGATGCCAGCGTCTTTCGTACCGCCTGCGTTTTTCCTCCTGACAAATGAAATACGGCATATTTGCCGTCTTTTAAAATATACAGTATTTCTCTGTACGGTAACTGCTCCACATGATTTTTAATCTCAACCGTATAAAATTCATTCCTTTCCAGACGGTACAACTTATAATAATCCTCCAATGCAGGCGGCAGTTTGTCATCTATGACCATCTTGGGAATATATCGGAACACAGAAAATTCGTAAGCTGTGAGCGCATACTCCAAATGAGACGTGATAAAAATGATCCTTGCGGCAGACATCGTATCCTGGATCACCCTTGCCAGATCCATCCCGTCAATCCCCGGCATTTCAATATCCAGAAGAAGTAGATCATAATAAACCCCGTCCTGTAAATCATACAACAGATTCTCACTGGATTGGTACGCCTGAATTTTGCACTCTACACAATGTGTCCTGAAAAATACCTTTGCAAGTTCCTTTACTCTAGAAAGTATCTCTGTATCGTCATCACATACCGCTATATGTAACATCGTTGCCACCTCAAATACAAATTCCAACCGCTATTATACCGGTAATCGGTATTATTTCTTTAATCCATGAACATACTGAACCCGTTCAGATTCCGGAATCTTAAGCGCCGCCATCGCCTGCTCCGCACTCCAGCCCATACTTTCCATCAGATTCTGAATAGATGATAGAATTCCTTCTTTGATTCCTTCTTTGATTCCTTCTTTGATTCCTTTTTCTTCTATCCCTTTACTCAAATTACACATCAAGAGCACCTCGCTTTCTAATTCTCTTGTCATTTTAATATTGAAATCGTCCTGTAGGATCCTCTTCTTCTCATCTGGTTTCCTCTCTGATGAAAGTAACACCTCCAAAAGCCTTAATATCCCTGTATACTTATCATCTCCCTCATTTCCAAGGCATACGATCACTGCTGTTATTAAATCATAGTTCTCTCTTTTTTCTGCTATATCCCCCACTACATTTTCTTCCTGGACCGCATATCTTGTAATCGTATTTTCACGATACTTCGGCGGATCTGCACAAATCCAAATACATTTAGGATCAATTTTATAGTTTCTGCTGTCCGTGGGACCACTGCATAAAAACGGATATCATAGGTAACCGTTCCTTCTTTGATCGTACTGTCTTCCGTTTTACTGCCTTCAATCTGCTCTCCTTGGGAATCGGTCACTTCATCCGGATTCACTGCCGTCTGGGCAATCTGCGGACTGCCTTCTATATAATGCTCAGCAATCTCATCCACTGTAAAATCCCGAAATTCCTCCACACAGCTTTTCATGATCCATGCAAGGATAACCTTATTCGCAAGCAATCGTTTACAAGCCGCGTCATAATCTGCCCGGTCTCCGGCCGCAGCAATGTTTTTTGCAAGTATATTTTCCACTTTCATTCGCATATCTTCTCCTTGTTTTTATCTTACCACATATTCTTAAAAGAATCCACTCGGATCTAAAAAAGATGCTTTACATACAGAATACCTGATTTCGCTTAACATAGCATTGTCTATACTGCACAAAAGTATTTTGGCTTTCCCTCAAAGGAAAGTAAAGAAGAAAAGCTCTCTTTGAAAAAGGCGAAGTTCAAGGAAAGAATGCATACCAATTCTGTGCACAATATTTATGCTATATAATTCGAAGTGATGCTTGTTATTCTGATCATCCTATATGGACAAAAAGCGATTGAAACCTTATTGAGAAAAGAAAGTTCCTATCCTTTCGGCGGTATGATCTTGGCTGTGACATGGGGCGCATTTCACTTTGTATCGCGGGGATCAGGATTCGAAATATGGAACGGAATAGGTTATTTACTCTAAATATGATCATCAGCCATTTGTGTGACTTCGTCACCGAATAATTCTTCTTCCCCCTGTATAATAGACAAAAAACAAAAAGGAGCTTTATCATGGCAAGAAGAAAAGCAGTTGTCAGTATCCGGGAATGCGTTGCATGCGGATGCTGCATAAAAGTTTGTCCAAGAAACGCAATCTCGGTTCCCCAGGGCATCTACGCAAGAATTAATGAAGAATTGTGCGTGGGATGCGGAAAATGTGCAAAAGAATGTCCTGCAAGCATTATCTCACTGGAGGTGACAGAACAATGAACAGAAAAAAGAAATGGTATGACTATCTTTGGATCGCTTCTCTTACTGACCTCCACCGTACTTGGATTCCTTACCATGGTCCTCTTCAAGCCGCGCTCCTGGTGCGTGTACTGCCCTATGGGCACCATGACACAACTGATATGCAAAGCCAAAAATGTGACTGCATCACAGAAACAATAATACAAAAATGTTATACTGTCATCAGACAAAAGAAAGGAAGGTAATGATTATGTCCATACTTATTGTAAACAAAAACAACTTTGATTCTGTTAAAAACAGTGATAAACCCGTACTTTTAGATTTTTACGCAGACTGGTGCGGTCCCTGCCGCATGGTATCTCCCATCGTGGATGAGATCGCGGAAGAAAACCCTCAGTATCTGGTAGGCAAGATCAATGTGGATACTGAACGGGAACTGGCACAAAGATTCCGTGTGTTAAGTATCCCCACCCTGGTTGTGATCAAAAATGGGGAGGTCGTCCATCAGTCCGCAGGCGCAAAGTCAAAAGATGATATTCTCGCCATGCTAAAGGGTTAACTTACGAAGGCGTTTCTTATCAAGGATCGTGACACCGCCTCTGGAAACTTTCACGATCCCTTCACTGGCAAAATATTTCAGCATTCTGGATACAACTTCACGGGCAGATCCCATATATCGGGCAATCTGCCCGTGTGTCAGTATGATCGTATCCGAACCCGTCCTCACTGCCTCATCAGAAAGGAAAATTGCCAGCCTCCTATCCATACTCATGAACAAAATCTGCTGCATGACCCACATTACATCAGAGAATCGGCTGACTGCGGTTTCCAACGCAAATATCCGGACATCCGGGTTCCGTTCAGAGACTGCCGCAAAAGCGGGACCGCTGATCACACAACATTCACTGTCCTCCTCCGTGTCCACAAATACCTCAAATGTAACGGCTGACAGGACACAGGACGCTGACAGCATACACAGATCGCCTTTCTGCAGACGATAAAGCGTGATATCCTTACCTTCTTCTGACATAATATAAAGACGAAGGCTTCCCGATCGGACAAGGATCACACCGGAACATTCACTGCCGTCATGGATATTCTTTCCCTTCGGATATGTAATACCGTAAGAGTTCCGACAGATATACTCCCTGTCCGCATCCGAAATCTTCTCCCAAAAAGGGAAGATCTCCCTATAAATAGATTCAAATACAATTTCCGGCATTCCGTCTCTCCTTTTATTTTTCAAAAACAACAAAGCCACATTCATAAGGATGATCGCAATACACGCTTTCTTTCTTATCCGTGCGGTATAACAAGATTTTCAGTATGATCAGAAAATCTCCGCCGCCTGACAGCAGCATGATCTCTGCCACGAAAAACAGCAATAATCGATCTGTCATCACCGCAGCCGCTGCAACTGCACATCCTAAAACTAATGTCGGCATAGCCGCTCCTAACAGATACTGCCACTTTTTCATCGGTTCTGAGCACGTGCAGTATGGGGTAAAACTGCTCCGAATGAATCCAAAGTCAATCGAATGAAAATGATCCTTTGCAAAAATCCCCCAGGTGATCCCATGTATTAACTCATGCAGAATGATCAGGACCAACATGAGCGCATATGCCGCCACGACAGCTCCGATAGAGATTCCATCTAAATCAAAACCGTTCACATAATAATACGCCCCCAACGCCAAGACCATAAATGGCAGCATACTCAAAGGCCCCTGAAAATTCGCCTGCTGTATATCAATAATCATATTCTTTATTTGATATCCTTTTTGCTGCATTTCAGCGTTTAGTTTTTCAAAGTGATCTTTACGTTTCAATTCTTTATCTGTTAATTTTCTTTTATCTTTTTCCATCCCCAATTTCCTCCAAAATCCGATTCTGTATCATACTCCGTACATTCTACACCCACAATGCCGTTCTTATTATATCGCAATTAAGCCTATTTGACATTGTACAGTTTCATTATTTCATCAGCTTATTTCATCAGTCCTTTTTTCTTAGCGTAATCACAAATAAAGGATACAAATGCCAATATCAGCAGCATAAACACAGACAGCACATCCCATACATCAAGAACAGGCTCTTCTATCATCTTTGATAGTATTACATTGACAATAATCATTAATGGAATAGCAGATAAAAAAGTTGTTCCTAAAGCGGCTAACTTCCTTTCAATACACTTAAACACTGCAACTATTATCCACAAGAATATGATTGAAACCACCGCCATCACTGCACCAACTGAAAATACTTCTTTCGCTTTTAATAAACCGCCTAATAAGAACAGATATGGGACGATAAAAACACTTTTTCTATTTTTCTCGATTAACCTTTTTGATATATTCAGTACATCTTCACTTGATGCAACAATATCATTATATACTTTGCTAAAGTCTATGACAAGATATCTTGGTACATTGTTTTTCAAAATGACAGCTCTTCCATGTTCCTACTCCTGATGGGTATGGCCAGACAATATTAAATCTGCATGTTTATATTCATTAATATTAGACGGCTGATGATCTAAAACGACAATAGGCAGGCAATCAGATATTTCTTCCAGCTTATATGAAATATCACTCCGATTCTCTCCCTGATTCCCTATAAGAGAAGAATCCTTCCTCCCAACCAATACAGCCTTATCATCAATCGTGATTGCTTCATCTTCCAGAATAGTTATATTGGCAGAGATAATAAGATTTTTCATATCCTAAATGCAAGTCCGAAAACATTGCTATTTTAAATGTGCTATTCCGAGGAAGATTGTAATAACTTGATTCTATTTTCAATCATGTGGGAATTTGGCTTTTCAATTCGGGAAGTAAAAGAAGTCATGGAACGATATACTGTGACAAATCCCACTGACGATTTAGTACATGAAGCAAGAGACTTTTTTAAGGACAAAATCATATATTTAGAGGAAAAGATTCAAGAATATCAGGACTTAATTCAAATCATCAATACATTACCTATACTTTCTGAAAATCCGTTGGACCGGAATGACAAAAAGGAACGGACGATGATATTAGCCTCCCATTTATATGAAAAAGTTAGAGAACAGGTTGCGGGAAACGATATGGAGGGCGACGGGGAGCGACACCCGTGTGAATAATCACCTTGCTAAAACAGCAGTCTCTTACATCGCCAGTTTCAGCGAAGAAATAAATTAGCTATATCAATTTTTAGAAATCTCTTTTTTTATGTTTCATATATTCACTTAAATCTTACTCTTGTTTTTCA
>OFGR01002533.1_pt1 | contig 12018 bp, 19 predicted proteins | sample 1521811 | NCBI WGS metagenome assembly OFGR01 (sample SAMEA3504098, study PRJEB24116) | mouse gut metagenome | biome: mouse gut; feature: mouse-associated habitat; material: faeces | place: Denmark | collected 2011
TCAAATTAGAGGGAGAGGGGGGATAAGATGCAGTATGTACGGATTGTGGTAATAGGCGTGGGCGTGGTGTTTCTGGTTCTTATGGGCGCTGTAATGTGCCTGGCAGCAGTGGCTATAGATCATGCCAGCGAGGATATGAGGAACTGGGAATACTGGAACGGCATAGACGACAGAAAGGGGCGCAGGGAATGAGGCAGAGGTTAAAGCACTGGTTATTCCAGCGGGGCAAGAACTGTAAGCACTGCTGCCTATGGTGTGAGTATTACGATCTTTGCAGCGGGGAGATAGGACAGGAGCGGCAGACATATAAAGCGAGGATGCCAGACGGCAGGGAAATAGTCATAAAAACAGTACCAGAGAGAGAACGGCAGATACAGCGCCGCATTATGGAAAAATATATGTGGAAAGTGAGGCGGGAATATATGAGAAACTTTAGGCTGAACGACGAAAGCGGACACCAAGAGGCGCTATTTAGCTGGGCAGGGTATCAGCTGGGACGTATGCCGGAATTGGAATATATGTACCATGTACCAAACGGCGGCAAGCGTGATGCAGCGACAGCAACGGCGCTAAAGAGGCAGGGAGTAAAGGCGGGGGTGCCGGATATTCATTTACCAGTAGCACGGGGAGAGTACCACGGGTTATACATAGAGCTTAAGGCTGGAAGAAATGTACCAACTGAAAAACAGCTGCGCTGGCTAATCTTCCTGCGGCAGCAGGGATATTTTACAGCGGTATGTTATGGCTGGCAAGCGGCAGCAGAACTGATAGAAAAGTATCTGCTGCGCATTAAGGATTTAGGAGAGGCGGGGCAGATATGGGGCAAGGAATAGGCTGTAAGATTTATGAGAACTGCGGCAGGGATTGTACGCACTGCGCAGCGGAAGAGGCAAAGAAGAAAGCCCGGAAAATGGAACCGAGGAAAACAACCATTTTCGAGGGAGAGCAGGCAGAAATTGTGAAAACTAAAGGTTTGATAAATTTTGAAACATACAAATGTCCTGTATGTAACTGGATTGTGGTAAATAAAAGCGTTTTGGGCGAAAGAATAAAGAATTTCTGCGAGAACTGCGGGCAGGCATTGGAAACAGAGATCACAAAAGAATAGAGCATATTAAGCAGCTGCGCCCAGAGGCGGCGCAAGAAAGAGAGGCAGAGAATGAAAGTTATAAGTTTGTTGAATTTAAAAGGCGGGGTAGCAAAGACCTTTACAGCGGTAAATATGGCATATGAGCTGTACCGCAGGGGTTACAAGGTACTGCTGCTGGATAACGACAAGCAGGGGAATTTAAGCAAGGCATACGGCAGATATGATGCGGAGAGCGTAGCGCCGATCACAAAACTGCTTTCCGGGGAATGGCAGGCGGCAGCAGAGCTGATACAGCGGACAAATTACGAGGGGATAGACATTGTTTCTGCAAATATGTCACTTATGGGCGCTACGTGGCAGCTGACGACGGAAGAGACAGGAAACCAGATTGAACGGTATAAGCGGCTGGCGCAGCTGGACGCAGTGGGCGCTTATTACGATTACTGCATTATTGATAACCCGCCAGACATAGGGCTTAACGTGGTAAATGCGCTGACGGTCACGGACGAGGTTATAGTACCCGTAAAAATAGACGAGTGGGCGTTAGAGGGCTTAGACATTCTGGCAGATCAGATAGAGGACGCAAGACAGTTTAACCCGGCGCTGCGTCTGCTGGGCGTTCTGGTTACGGCGTATCAGAACACGGACGGAGAGGCAGCCGGGCGGGAGTGGTTAGAGGCAGAAAAAGAAAGCTATTCTTTACTGGGCGTTATCAGATATTCCGGGAAAGTGGCAGAGAGTACGTTTTTATTCAAGCCGATTTATGAGTACAGCCCGTGCTGCGGAGCTGCGCAGGATTATAAGAAATTCGTAACCAGATACACAGGGAAAGCGAGGTAAGGCATGATGGTATACGAGGCGGTTATTAGTATATTTCTATTTCTGCATAGATTGAAAAGAAATATACAGAATTTATCAGAGCGCGAGTTTGAGAAAATGCTTTACAGCAATGATTTGACCTATAACCAGAAAATATATTTGATTTACTTTAGATACATTTAGGGAAAGCGAGGTAAGGAACATGGGAAAGGCTAAATTTGGTATTACGGATATTATGAACGCGAAAAGCAGGGCAGCAGGCATAGGCAATATAAGCGAATATACGGAAATCTGGTTAAGCCCGTATGATGTAAAGCCCTCTGAAAGCAATTTCTATTCACAGGAGAACATAGAAGAGCTGGCAGACAGCTTTTTGACCGTAGGGCAGCAGCAGCCTACAGTATTAGGCAGGGTAAACGGTGAATTTAAGATTGTGAGCGGACACCGCAGGAACCTTGCAAACATTATGAACATTGAGCGGGGGCATGAGGAATATAAGAAAGTGCGGTATCTGTACAAGGATATGACCGGGGCAATGTTTGAATTGTCTCTGCTGATCGGAAACGCATATAACAGGGAGCTTACGGCGTGGGAGAAAACCCAGCAGGCGCAAAGATTGAAAGAGGCGCTTTTAAGGGCAAAAGACGAGGACGGGTTAGAGATCACAGGAAAACTGCGGGACATTATAGCAGAGCTGATGAACGAAAGCCCCACAAATATAGCCCGTATGGATAGCATTAACAACAATGCCACGCCGGAGATCAAGGAAGAGTTTGCAAAGGGAAATATAGGGGTAACAACGGCTTACGAGGCAGCAAAGCTGCCGCCAGAAGAGCAGAAAGCCATAGCAGAAAAGGCGGCAGCAGGCGAGAGCATACGGGCAAAGGAAATAGCGGCAAAGGTGGCAGAGAAAAAGGCGGGCGACGACTACGAAACGCCGCACCCGGAAAGCATAACCTCTTTGTGCTATTCATGCCAGCGGTATAAAGACTGCAATGTGAAAACGGGGACTTGTGAAAAGTGCGATCAGTACATAAACAAGGCAGAGGCAGAGAAAACGGACGAGCAGCGTTATAGCGAAGAGCAGGACAAAATAGACCGGGACACAAAGAAGAAATTGCAGGAACGGGCAGACCGGGAGAAAATGGAAAAACTGCCGAGCGACGGGAAAGCAGATCACAAAACGCATGAGGTAAAAATAGCCGTTTCTTACTATGGGGATATTGTAAGCGGCAAGAAAAAGTTTGAGCTGCGGAAGAATGACAGAGGGTACAAGGTGGGCGACAGCCTTAAAATGTTGGAATTTAAGGACGGAAAGCACACAGGGCGCACAATAGATGCAGATATTATTTATATGCTGGAAGATTATACAGGGCTGGAAGAGGGGTATTGTATTCTGGGAATTGATGTGAAAGCGTTTAGCGGAATGGTGTCCGAAACGGACACGGGGGGGGGGCAGACCAGTTGCCGGGACAAATGAGCATTGAAGATTACCAGATAGGACAGGCAGCAGAGCCGGAAAGAGGGATAAGCAATGAACAGGCGGCAGCGGAAAAAGAAGAGTAAGCAGCAAATAACTGTATTTATAGGCTGTGACAAGGCAGCGAAAGCCGAGGATTACAGAAAAATGAAAGAAAGCATTGAGTACCAGCTTAGAGCGGGCAGCGCAGTATTGCTGCCTGCCTATCTGCATGTCGAGGCGATCATACAGCAGCCGGGCAGCAGGCGTATTGTGATAAAGCAGGAAAGAGAGGCAAAGGGCATGAGGGAGATAGTTTTAGAAATTCCCGTAGAGTATGCGGACGGAACGGAAGAAAAGATTTATATAAAGGCGCATGTGGGCTGGGATTTGGGAAACGGAGCCAGTATTACTACAGTAAATGCACCGAGAATATTAAGCGATAAAGAAAGGGGAGAAATGGGAATATGAATTACAGGCAATGGAAAAAGAGGTATAAAAAACTGCATGGAGTAAACCCGCCTTTACTGCTGGATAAGAGAAAGCAGCGCAGACTTGCGAAAAAGGCAGTTAAAACTATAAGCCGAGTGGACTTTACAGCGGCAGCCACAAGAGCGGCAGAGGCGATAACAAACGCTTTTGCATCTATAATGCGGGGAATGGGTGGGGCTTTTGATTCAGCAGGGACGGTATGCAGGAATGTAGCGGACAATATACAGCCGTTGGAGATTAAAGGGCGTATATTCAGCTGGAAAGTGAGGGAATACGGCAGCAGTCATTATGCAGTGTATGAAATAAACGCGCTGGGTGGCGCTGACGAGCTTAGAGCGATCACACACAGCCAGAGGGCAGCAGAAAAGATAGCGGAGATCATGGAAAGCGATCATTTAGAGTATTTAAGGCGTGTAAGCCCGGAAAAGATAGGGCGCAGGAATGTAGCGGCAGACAGCCTGCGGGCAGCAGTCATTACCGCATATGAAAGCGGGGTGTTTGAATGAAAAATGCTAATTGGATATATGAATCAGTTTTCCCGGAAAATGAGGAAATGTTTAAGAAAATCGAGGCGGCATTAGGTTTTAAATTATTTTTCTGGCAAAAGGCTTATATTATTACGGGGCAATTTAGGCGGTATGGAAAAACTACAGCAGAAATCTTAAAAGAGCTGCTGGACGTAGCAGGAACGCCGATAGACTACACAAAAAGACCGTCAAGCAGCAGAGAAGATTTTTATAGACGGGAAACAAGGGAAATACAAGAGCGGCTGCATAAAGCAGGAATTAAAACAAGGGTAATTTTTTGGAGTGCCAGGGATAAAAGGGCGTATGCAGACGTACAGCAAAGGAGATACCGGGAATGATAAAGTTTATGGACGAGATCACAGAGGTGCTTACAGGGGCAGTAAGGACGTATATGGAATGGGTGGGAGAAATAGCAATATACATACTGGGGCTGCTGGCAAAGGGGCTTATTCTTCTTTCTACGCCTGTATGGATATTGCCGTATATACTGATACGGGATATTCTGCGGGACAATAACGGCGGGAAATGTGAAAAGCCGGATTGTGACAGCTGCCCGTTTCCACCATGCCAGAAAGGAGAGGGCGAACAGTGACGGATTTTTTATTGACAGTCATAATTATTTTGCTGCTGGCAATATTCGGACGGATTGACAGCGGATTCAAAGAAAGGAGTAGAAAAGATGCAGGAAACAGAAACTAAGGCAGCAGGCGCAGAGATCGTGGCAGGGGGAGAGGAAACAGGCGAAAGCCGGGTAGCACTTCCCGCCTCTGAATTTGAAGAGCTGATACAGAAAGCGGCAAGGGCAGCAGTGCGGGAGTACAGAAAGCAGGAAGAAAAGGAAAAGCGGCAGAACAAATACCATAATACTTTCACGCTTATGAAATGTTACCGTGATGCAGTTTTCCATATCCAGAACGCAGTAAGCGACGGCGAGCAGTTAGAGCTTAAGGGAATGACAGAAGAGCAGCAGCGGGTATATCTGGAAAGCGTGAGACGCAGCCGTTTTAAAACGCTGATTATGACAGCACACATAGACACGGCAGTAGAAGAGATCGAGCGCAGGCGCAGGGCAGCAGGCAGAGAGGTAGAGTATAAAGCGTTTGAACTGTATTTCATGCAGGGCATGGAGTATGCGGAGATCGCAGAGAAACTGGAAACCGGGAAGAACACGCCGCGACGCTGGGTGACAGCGATCATAAACGAATTATCTGTACTGTTATGGGGCATTGATGAAGAACGGGCAAGGCTGTAGCAGCAGCCGGGCTGGTAATATCGTGGTAAAATCGTGGTGTTTACATGGTATTTCAAAAGCTGTATAATGGTAACATGAAAAGAGTAGGCAATAGCTTAGCCGTGACACGGCAGCAGTAGCCTACTCTTTTTTGTTTTCATTCTTTAGCCTCTACCCAGCGCATGAAACTTAGGGCGCTGGGAATACAAAGGGAAAGGAGCGGGGACAGTATGAAAGCATGGGCTAAGAGTTTTTACTTATCGCAGGCGTGGGAGAATACCAGAGCCGCTTACTTAATGTCACAGGACTATATATGTGAGCGCTGCGGGGAGCCTGCAAAGATAGCGCACCATAAGCGCTACTTAACCAGAGAGAATATTAACGATGCAGGCATAACGCTAAGCTGGGACAATTTAGAGGCATTGTGCCAGGATTGCCATAACAAAGAGCATCACAAGCGCAAGCCGCGCCTGCGGTATAAGTTTGATGCGACGGGCGGCATATCCCCCCTATCCGAAAACAAAAAATAAAGGGGGAAATTACCGAGGGGGATACCCTAAAATTACCCTCCGGGCGCGTGCATACGTGGTGTAGGGGGTGTGGTGGGGTGATCTGGCAGCGGCAGCAGGCGGCAGGAAAGAGAGGTAGAGGGAATGGCTGCGCGGAAAAAGAAAAAAGAAAACCGTATCAAGGACGAGAAAAAAAGACTTAAGGAGATATTTGCAGAGCTTGAAGAAAATAAGCGAAATTTAGTAACGCCGCTGATAGAAAAGGCTGCTTTTATGAGCATAGAACTTGACGACTTGCAGGAAACCATAGAGCAGGAGGGCTGGACGAGCGAGTACAAGAATGGTGAAAACCAGTACGGCACGAAAAAAAGCCCGGAGGCAGAGACATACATAGCATTAAGCAAGAACTATGCGGCAGTCATTAAGCAGCTGACAGAGTTAGTGCCAGCCGCAAAAAGAAAGGCAAGCAGGCTGGCTGCCCTGCGGGACGAGTAGGCGGCAGTGCTGCCCTATAAGAATTATATCTATGAGTACCACGCAAAAATAAAAAGCGGCGAGATCGTAGCGGGGAAATGGATAAAGGCAATTTACAAGATCATTGTGGACGGGCTGGAAAAGCAGGAATATTTTTTCAATGCAAAGGCGGCAAATAAGGCGATCAAGTTTATTGAAAATTTCTGTCACCACAGCAAGGGGCGCAGTGATCTTATAAAGCTGGAACTATGGCAGAAAGCTATTATTTCTGTCATTTTTGGTATACAGGACGCAGAAAAAGTGCGCGTTTTCCGCGAAATTTTTATAGTTATCGGCAGAAAAAACGGAAAAAGTTTATTTGCCTCTGCCCTTATCGCGTACATGGCATTTTTAGAACCAGAATACGGGCAGGAAATTTATTGCTTAGCGCCTAAGTTAGATCAAGCGGCGCTGGTATATGACGGATTTCACAAGATGGTAAAGGCAGAGCCGGAGCTTTTGGAGCTGGCGCGGAAACGGCGCAGCGATATTTACATTGAGGAAACGGAAAGTTTTGTTAAGCCGATTGCCTTTAATGCCAAGAAGTCTGACGGATTTAACCCGCAGCTGGTAGTATGTGACGAAATGGCGGCATGGAGAGGCGACGCAGGGCTAAAGCAGTATGAGGTTATGAAGTCTGCTTTAGGAGCGCGTACACAGCCAATGATCTTAAGCATAAGCACAGCAGGTTATGAGAATGACAGCATATATGATGAACTTATGAAACGCAGCACCAGCTTTTTAAAGGGAAACAGCAAAGAGCGCAGGCTTTTACCGTTTATCTACATGATAGACGACGTAGAGAAGTGGAACGACATAGAAGAGCTTAAGAAAGCTAACCCGAATATGGGCGTTTCTGTAAAAGAGGGCTTTTTCATTGATGAAATAGCCGTAGCAGAGGGCAGCTTAAGCAAGAAAGCAGAGTTTTTATGTAAATACTGCAATATCAAGCAAAACAGTTCTATTGCATGGCTGGAATATATGACCGTAGACCGGGCAGGGGTAGAAAAGACATTAGAGGATTTCCGGGACTGCTACGCGGTGGGCGGCATTGATCTTAGCCAGACTACGGACTTAACGGCGGCAAGTGTTGTGATCGAAAAGGGCGGCGTGCTGTATTCCTTTACACAGTTCTTTATGCCGAAAGACCGCATAGAGAGCCTGCAAGCCACGGACGGCGTGCCGTATGACATATTTGTAAAGAAAGGGCTGATAACTTTAAGCGGTGATAATTACGTCGATTACCACGACGTTTTTAACTGGTTTATTATGCTGCTGGAAGTGTACGGAATAAGACCGCTGAAAATCGGATATGACCGATACAGCGCCCAGTACCTTGTAAATGATATGAAAAATTACGGGTTCCATATGGACGACGTACATCAAGGCGAGAACTTAACGCCAGTTATCCGGGAATTTGAGGGAATCATTAAAGACGGCAATTTCAAGATCGCGGAAAACAGTTTACAAAAGACGCATTTCTTAAATGTTGCGCTTAAGCACAACATGGAAACAAGGAAATTCAGACCTGTAAAGATAGAGCAGCGGGCGCATATTGACGGTTTTGTATCTGTCATTGATGCAATGACGGTACGGCAGAAATACTGGGAAGAGTGCGGCGAGCTGCTGAAAAATGCCGCATAGAAAGGAGAGTAAGCGGAGTGAAATTTTTTGACTATTTATTCCACGGGAAAAAGCTGCAAATGATAGACAGCTATTTTAAAATGCTGAACGGCTACAGCCCGACGTTTACGAGCTTTAACGGCGGCGTATACGAAATGGATTTGACGCGGGTAGCGATCAACAGTTTTGCCACACATTGCAGCAAGCTAAAGCCGGAAATCGAGGGTAGCGCCCTAAAGCATCTGGAAAGGGTATTGCAGTATAAGCCTAACTATTTCATGGACACAACAAAATTCATAAAGCGTCTGGCGACGATCTTAGCGGTAGAACATACCGCTTTTATTGTGCCTATTGAGGACGAGGCAGGGAACCTGTGCGGCTTTTATCCCCTGCGGGCGCAACGCTGCGAAGTGGTAGAGGCTGCCGGGCGGGTGTATCTGCGGTATCTTTTCGCAAACGGGGAGTATGGGGCGATTGAGTTTGAAAAAGTCGGCATAATGACTGACTTTGAATACAGCGACGACCTTTTCGGAGAGGATAACAGCACGCTTAAGCCCACAATGCAGCTGATACATACCCAGAACGAGGGCATTATTAACGCCGTGAAAAATTCAGCAAGCATACGCTTTATGGCAAAAATAGCAAATATGCTGAAGCCGGAGGACATAAGGGCAGAGCGGCAGAGATTTACAGAGGACAATTTAAGCGCTGACAATAAAAGCGGCATGATTCTTTATGATAACAAGTTTACTGATGTGAAACAGGTGGAAAGCAAGCCGTATACACCAAACGCGCTGCAAATGCAGCAGATACAGGATAATGTATGCACACATTTTGGTACAAACATGGATATTCTGCAAAACAAGTTTAACGAGGAAACATGGAACGCCTACTATGAGGGGAAAATAGAACCTTTTGCAATTCAGCTATCGCTTGTTATGTCAAATATGGCATTTTCACAGAGGGAGCTTGCACACGGGAACGCGATCACGTTTTCTTCTAACCGCCTGCAATATGCCAGCAATGCTACAAAGCTGCAAGTAAGCACACAGCTTTTTGACCGGGCGCTGCTTAACCGTAACGGCGTAATGGATATATGGAACATGCCGCACGTAGAGGACGGAGAAAAGTATTACATACGCAAGGAATACACGGAAGTAAGCCAGCTGGGAAAAAGTGAGGAAAAGCAGCCGATCATTATACAGCAGATGCCGCAGCCGGGGCAGCAGGCAGACGGGACGGAGCCGGGGGAAGAGCCAGCGCCGGACGATAAGGGACAGAAAGAGGGTGTAACAGATGCCGATTAAGCAGGACAGGGAGTACAGGACGCTGGCAGCGCCATTGTCGGCGCAGGCGGCGGCAAAGCGGATAGACACGGATTTTTACGTTGAGGGCTACGCGACGACGTTTGAAAGCCCGTATCTGCTTTACGAGATCGAGGGTACAAAGTTTTACGAAAGAATAGACGCGCACGCACTGGACGGGGCAGACATAAGCGACGTAATTATGCAGTATGACCATGAGGGGCGCGTATTTGCAAGACAGTCTAACAATTCCCTTATTCTGATACCAGACCATAGGGGGCTTTTGATTGCAGCCGATTTAGGCAGGACGGACTTAGCGCGGGGACTGTATCAGGACATACAGCAGGGAATGATAACTAAAATGTCGTGGGCTTTTACCGTGAAAAAGGACAGCTACGACAGGGCAACGCATACAAGAACAATATTGGAGATCAAAAAGGTTTATGATGTATCAGCCGTGAGCATACCAGCAAACGGCGGTACTGAAATAAGCGCCCGCAGTTTTGCACATAGGAGTTATGAGGCAGAGAGGCAGGAGCGGCTTTTACAGCGGGCGAGGCTACTAAAGATCAGAGCCAGTTTATAAAAAAGAAAAGGAGATTGCAGGAAATGAACAGATTAAAAGAAATCGAGGCAAGGTTAGCCCAGATCAAGGGCGAGCTTACCACAAGGGCGGCAGAGCTGACAGAGGCAGAGATCGCGGCTCTGGAAACAGAGGTAACGGCATTGCAGGAAGAGCGGGCGGCATTGCAGGCGGCAGCAGAAAAGCGCAAGGCGTTACTGGAAAAGATCGCAAACGGCGAGCCTGTAGAGGGCGACGGGGGAGAAACAGCACCCGTAAATGTCCTGCGCAATTTCAAGCCTACAGAGAACAGCGACGGCGACGGGGACAAATACGGCAGCCTGGCATACAGAAAGGCGTTTATGCAGTATGTCTGCCGTGGCGCGAAAATCCCGGCAGAGTACCGGGCAGACGCAGTAAGCAAGACCACGGACGTAGGCGCAGTTATTCCTACAACCGTGCTGAACCAGATCGTAGAAAAGCTGGAAAGCACGGGCATGATCTTAGCCCTTGTCACCAGAACGGCGTACAAGGGCGGCGTGGGTATTCCCGTTTCCACGGTAAAGCCCGTGGCTACATGGGTAAATGAGGGGGCAGGCAGCGAAAAGCAGAAAAAGGACATCAAGAAAGACGGCATGATTACTTTTGCATACCATAAGCTGCGCTGCGCGGTAGCCGTATCTCTGGAAGTTGACACAATGGCAATGAGCGCTTTTGAAACCCTGCTTATCAACAATATTGTTGAGGCAATGACAAAGGCGATTGAACAGGCGATCATTGACGGCGACGGGACAGGGAAACCGAAAGGAATTTTACAGGAGACACCCGCAGACGGGCAGACCATTGACAGCGCCGCGCCTGCCTATGCTGATCTGATTAACGCAGAGGCGGCGTTACCGCAGGCATACGAAAACGGGGCGGTATGGTGCATGAGCAAAAAGACGTTCATGCAGTATTACGGGCTGACAGATACAAACGGGCAGCCGATCGGCAGGGTAAATTACGGGATTGCCGGAAAGCCGGAGCGGACGCTTTTAGGCAGACCTGTAGTATGCTGCGACTATGTAACAAACTATGCGGCAACACTGGCAGCAGGAAAGGCTTTTGCTTTCCTCTTCAATTTCAAGGACTATGTGCTGAATACCAATTACGCTATGGGTGTAAAGCGGTATGAGGACAACGACACAGACGACACCGTAACAAAGGGTATCATGCTGGCAGACGGTAAGGTAGTTGATAAAAACAGTCTGGTAGTTATTCAGAAATTGAAAGCGGCATAAGCCGGAGATCAATAAGGCGGCTGGCGTTTCCTGCGCTGGCTGCCGGAAAGGTGGAACCATGAAAGGATATTTAGACGTAAAAGAGCTGGAAAGCTATAAAAAGGCTGATATTCAAAAGCTGGCGCGTGATTTGGGTGTAAGCGACGCGGGGACAATCAAAGAGATTGCCGCCAGATGCGCGGCTGTAGAGATCGAGACAGGGGCGGGGGAGCCGCCCGTGGAACCGGGAAAGGCAGCCGGAGAGCAGGCAGAGGAAAGAACCGGGCAGCAGACCGGGGACGGGGCAGGAGACACCGCAGGAGCGCCCCAGACGGGGCAGGAGACGGCAGAAAAGGACAAGGCGGCAGAGATCACCAGAGACACCGAAAAGGCGCAGGAAGAGGCAGGAAAAGCGGCAGGCGGGGTAAGGGTGGAAGTAGTAGCCAGATATTTAGACCAGCAGTTTAACCAGATCAAAGAGGCTGGGGAAGTCTTTACAGTAGACAGGGAGCGGGCAGCAGTGCTGGTGCATGAAAAAGTTGTAAAGATCAGAGAGTAAGCGCGGCGGGGCTGCGGTAAAGAAAGCGGGTGCATGGTATGGCGGCAGATGCCACAACATTAACAGAGAAA